>OJDH01000048.1_pt1 | contig 101579 bp, 99 predicted proteins | sample 1592761 | NCBI WGS metagenome assembly OJDH01 (sample SAMN05416855, study PRJEB24817) | seawater metagenome | isolation source: Sea water | place: Canada:Atlantic | collected 2013-11 | reverse complement strand
CTTGCCAAGGTCGGGGTCGCGAGTTCGAATCTCGTTTTCCGCTCCAATCTTCTTCTTCGGAAGAATAAAGAGAACCAGCCAGCGTGCTGGTTTTTTTACGTCTGAAATTTGTCTGTTTGAACACTGCCAGCCCTGTGCTGGTTTTTTTGTGCCTGTAAAAAGGCCCTGTGAGTACAGGGCCTGATCGACATTATGGCAACCGGCGGGTGGACTCGATGATAATCGGCTGGCTGGGGACGTTCTGGTAAGGGCCAACAGAGTGGGTGCTGGTTGCGCTGATTTTGTTGATCACGTCCATGCCCTGGGTGACTTTGCCAAAGACAGTGTAGCCGGGGCGGCGGGAGCGGCCATCCAGATTGAGATTGTCCTTGGTATTGATAAAGAACTGGCTGGTGGCGCTGTGTGGATTGCTGGTACGGGCCATGGAGATGGTGCCGCGGGTGTTGCTCAGGCCGCCGATTGACTCGTTTTCAATCGGTGCAGCAGGCGTTTTCTTACCCATGTCCGGGGTAAAGCCACCGCCCTGAATCATAAAGTTGTCGATGACCCGGTGAAAAATGGTGCCCTGATAAAAACCGTTGTCGATGTAACGTAAAAAATTCTCAACGGTTTTAGGGGCCTGTTCAGGGTACAGCTCCAGTTGAATGGCGCCCATGTTGGTTTTCAGTTCTATATGGGTGCTGTCGGCCAGCGAGAGCGGGCTGAGTGAAAGCGTCATCATCAGAAGCAGGCTGCGTCGTAGCATGGTACATCTCCGTATGGCCGCCGTAATAAAGGTGCATGGCGGTAGCAAGTACTCAAAAAATATTTGAGCCCATATCCTACCGTCTCTGTTCTGTGTCGGCTATCGGGTGTGGTTATTGATATGTGTTGTTTGAAGCTGGATCAATGGAGTGGTTTTTTCAGGCTGTCGAAAATCTGTCATACAGTCGGCGTATAAAAGCCACCACGTCGCTATGTGTTTACTCTGATTTTTATGCCATGGGGCAGTGAAGGGGTAGCTGTAGTCATCTGTGGCGTCTCTATATGGACCTGGAGTTTCCTGATGGCTAACCTTTCTTTGCGCTATAAAATCCTGCTGCTTACGCTATTGCCACTGATTATTTCGCTGGTAACGATCACCCTCATTGTTCGTAGTGAGCTCTATGCGCTCGGCTTCGCTGAAATTCAGCAGATCCGCGCCGATCTGATAAATGATAAGCGTGAGACGCTGCGTCATTACACTGATATTGCAAAGAGTGCAGTACAGCCTTTGTTGCTCAATGCGCGACTGTCGGATGACGAGGTGAGGCAGCAGGTGTTGGCTGTACTACGTGAGCTACGGTATGGAGAGGGGAATGATGGCTATATGTTTGCCTACAGTTACGACGGTGTTGCATTGGCAATCCGTAATAGCCCGGCTCAGGAAGGTCAGAGTATGCTCCAGAGCAGGGATAATAAAGGCGTATTCATGATCAAGGAATTGATTGCCAAAGCGCGCAGTGGCGGCGGTTATGTGCAATATGAATGGCTCAAGCCGTCGCGCAATAAGGTAGTGCCGAAACTCAGTTATGCTACACCGCTGCCAGGGCTCGACATCATGCTGGGTACCGGGATGTATATCGATGATATCGACGATCAGGTTAATGCGATGCATGCCGCGCTTAGCGCCCGTATCTGGAATACGCTACTGATAGTGCTGGGTGTGGGTGGAGTATTGATTGCGGTAATGGTGTCGGTTGCTACCTGGTTTTCGAACACATTAACGCGGCCGTTGAAAAAAGCGGTGAAGGCGCTGAAAGATATTGGTAAGGGCAAGGGGGATCTTACCCGACGGCTCGACGTGGACTCAGGCGATGAGATTGGTGAGCTGGCACAGGGCTTTAATGTTTTCGCTGAGATGATTCAACGGCTGGTCGGTGAGGTTAAGCAGGGTGTTGATGAGCTATCCCACTCGTCAGGCCGCCTGCAGTCGGTGGTTAAGGGCACGCATCATGATCTGTCAGTGCAGAAAGATGAAACGGAGCAGGTAGCAGCCTCAATAGAAGAAATGGCAGTGGCGGTGCAGCAGGTTGCCAGTAGTGCGACGCAGGCTGCTGACTGCGCAAATAGTGCGGATAGTGCGGCCCATGGTGGTCGGGCAGAAGTCCAGAACACCGTGCAATCCATTCATCAGCTGGTAGATGGGGTGAACAGTGCTGCCGATGTGATTGAGCAGCTGGCGAATGATGCTGAACAGATCGGCTCGGTAGTGAATGTGATTCGTGATATTGCCGATCAGACCAATTTGCTGGCCCTTAATGCGGCGATTGAAGCGGCCCGTGCCGGTGAGCAAGGGCGAGGGTTTTCGGTGGTAGCGGATGAGGTGCGTACTCTGGCAACGCGGACGCAGCAGAGCACTCAGGAGATTCAGCAAATGGTTGAAAAGCTGCAAACAGGCGCTAAAAATGCGGTTGGTGTGATGGGTGACAGCCGGGCAAATACTCGGCATACGGTTGATAAGGCGGGGAATACGACTGACTCGCTGGAATCAATTACCCAGGCTGTGGCGAATATCAATGCCTTGAATGCGCAGATCGCCAGTGCCGCAGAAGAGCAGACGGTGGCTGCTGATGAGGTGGCGCGCAGTATGCAACATATTGCAGATATCTCTATTCGTACGGAAGAAAATGCTGGTCGGGTAGAGAAGTCCTCTAATGAGGTGCAGCAGCTGGAGCAGCGTCTGATTGGTCTGGTCGGTCGCTTTCAGGTTTGAGTGCTAACGTCCTTCAATTGATGTGATCTGAATAGCGAGCTGTCGCGTAACAGGCAGTTCAAGTGTAGTGACCAGCGCCCTGAGTCCTTTGGCTCGAGGCGTTGTTCGTTAGAGTGCTAAGATTTAGTTCATAATCGTTCATTTTCGTCTCCTTGCAGCGGTTCTCCGTTGTGTTCTGCCTCTTCAGAATCAATGTCTGACTCAATTTATCCGAGACGGTTGCTGACAAGGTGAGTTAGGGTTTTTGCTGGTCGTCTGGAGTAAGGTTCATCTGATATCACATTGTTTTCGCAACCCATTTGCTTCAATAGGGTCTATAACAAGTAGCAGATAAAAATATTAGGAGAGCCCCATGAATGGATCGCAAAATTCAATGACAGATAAAGCCACTGAAGTGCAGCAGATTCCGGTTGGCATCAGCGCTTGCCTGCTTGGCCAGGAAGTGCGCTTTAATGGCGGGCATAAACGTTCTCGCTATTGTCTTGAGGTGTTGCAGGAGTGTTTTCAGTATGAATCCTTCTGTCCCGAAATGGCGATAGGGCTGGGGGTGCCGCGCCAGCCCATTCGGCTGGTGGGGGACAACGCTCAGCCGCAGGCTCTGGGAACGGATGATCCGGGCCTTAATGTCACCGATGCATTGATTGACAGTGGTCGAGATTTTGCTGCCAGCCATAGTCACCTCTGTGGTTATATCCTGACTAAGGGCTCGCCCAGCTGTGGTATGGAGCGAGTTAAGGTGTACCACCCTAATGGCAACCCGGATGGTTCGGGTAGTGGTCTTTTTGCTCGGGCCCTGATGGATGCGATGCCCTGGTTACCGGTCGAAGAAGAAGCGCGACTGAATGATCCGGTATTGCGGGAAAACTTTATTCTACGGGTGTTTGCCCTGCATCATTGGAAGCAGGTTGTCGAGCCGGAACCAAGTTTCCATAAAATTCAGCAATTTCATGCCCGTTACAAATACACGCTGATGGCGCATAGCTATCCAGGCTATCAGGCGCTGGGTCGGTTACTGGCTGACGCGACCGCGATGCCACTGGAGGCGCTGATGCCTGAGTATCTCAACCAGCTGATGGGGTATCTTAAGGAGCGAGCCGGGCGTAAATCCCATGCCAATACGTTGCTGCATATTTTTGGTTATTTGAAAAAATCGATCGACGGTGACTGCAAGCAGGAGCTGGTGGACACGATAGAGCAATACCGCCGAGGTGAGGTGCATCTTGTAGTGCCGTTGACCCTGCTTAAGCATTACCTCAAGCGCTATGGCAGTGAGTATATTAATGAACAGGCCTACCTGGACCCCTATCCGCATGAGCTGGGGCTGCGCAACTATATATGAGACTTGTCTGGTTTCGGAATGACCTGAGGGTGTGTGATAACCCTGCCTTGTATAATGCCGCGCAGCCGCAGCAGGGTGTCACTGCCGTCGTTACCCTGACGCCGGATCAGTGGCGGCAACACGATGATGCGCCAGCCCGGCTGGCGTTCTGGTGGGATAATGTGCGGGCATTGGCTGTGGAGCTGGCTCAGTTCAATATTCCACTGCGAGTACTGTCGCTCACTGATTATGCCAGTTGTGCGCCGGCGCTGCTGGCTGTTGCCCGGCAGCTGGGGGCTCGTACGCTGCATTTTAATCGGGAGTGGCCCCTGAATGAGCTGCGCCGGGATGAGCAGGTGATCGGTTTGCTCAGTCAGCATGGGGTGAGCTGTGATGCTCAGGCCTGTGGTGATCTGATTGTTGCGCCACAGCAGTTGCGCACGGGGCAGGGGACGCCGTTTAAAGTGTTTACCCCGTTTGCACGTAGCTGGCGGCGCTTTTTGCTGGCACATTATCCGGCACTGATTCCCTTGCCTGCGGTACAGCCGCCAGGGATTGATGGCATTAGTGTACCGGTGGGGCTTGAATGCCAGGCAGTTGACGCGCTGTTTAGTGGTGGTTACCGGAGGGATTTATGGCCTGCGGGTGAGGTGGTGGCCGGGCAGCGTTTGCAGCAGTTTTTGCAACAGCGTGAGCCGGACTATGCCCAGCGGCGGGATTATCCGGCGCAACAGGCAACGTCCACGCTGTCTCCCTGGCTGGCGTGTGGGGTGCTATCGCCCCGCCAGTGTCTGCTGCAGTTGCAACAGGCCTGTTGCGACGACAGCTGGCTGGACAGCAGCTGGTTAACGGAGCTGATCTGGCGTGAGTTCTATCGTCATTTGCTGGTGGATTTTCCGGAACTGAGCCAGGGGCGGCCGTTTCGTCCGGCGGTCGAACAACGTATTCAGTGGCATAACGATCCACAGCTGTTCCAGGCCTGGTGCCAGGGTGAAACCGGCTTTGCACTGGTTGATGCAGCGATGTGCCAGTTACGTGAAACGGGCTGGATGCATAACCGGTTACGGATGCTCACCGCCTCGTTTCTGACCAAGCTGTTGCGGATTGACTGGCGCTGGGGAGAGCGCTTTTTTATGGCCCAGCTTATTGATGGAGATTTCGCCTCCAACCGGGGCGGCTGGCAGTGGAGTGCCTCAGTGGGCGCTGATGCGGCTCCCTATTTCCGGATTTTTAATCCGCAGCGCCAGCTGGACAGATTTGATCCCCAGGGGCAGTTTGTTCAACAGTGGTTGCCTGCCGGTCAATTGCAGCGCGCGCCGGTCATTGATTATGCGCAGGCACGCAAAACCTCACTGGCGTTGTACGAATCTGCTCAAACAGACGGGTAACTGGCCAAGTCTGTGCTATACCTTTGTGAGTCTAAACGTACGGAGACGACCATGGCAGAGCCTGAACTCACTTTTGATGAGATAGCAAAATACTGCAAGCTGCCGATAGAGCAGGTTATTGGCTGGGCCGAAAAAGGCGCGCTGGTGGCAAAACCTGCGGCTTGTATTCCTGACTCTCGGGTGAAAATCACCTCCCTGATAAGCTGTCTTGATCAACACGGTATCGCCTTGCCTGAGCAGCTGAAGGCGACCTCAAAGCGGGTATTGATCATTGATGATGATCGCTCTATGGCAAACGCACTACAGCGGGCGTTGCGGCGTGCTGGCTATGAAACCTTTGTTGCTGAAGATGGTTTTAGTGCGGGTAGTTTGCTGGAGCGGCTTGATCCGGTGCTGGTGACTCTGGATCTGAGTATGCCGGGTCTGGATGGTTTTGACGTGCTGCGTTATATCCGTCATCAGCCCCGTTATCGTGATCTCAAAGTGCTGGTTATTTCGGCCTTGCCTGATAACCAGCTACAGCGTGCCATTGATCTGGGCGCGAATGATGCCTTGTCAAAACCGTTCGATAATACCGAGCTGCAACAGCGTATAGCCTGTCTGATTGCTGAGACGGCGGAGCTGTGCGATGGCTGAGTCTGGGCAGCTTCCACGAAAAGGATATCGACCACTGGCCAGCAGCCTGGTAAGGCTGGTTGTTATGGGGGGAGGGGTTGTTGCCCTTGTCTGTTGTACGCTGGTGGCAGTTCATATGAGGGATGTACTGGAGCGTGTTGAGCAGGATTCCTTGCGCCGTGAAGTAGCGACCTTGCAGTTATCTTTGCAGGCCTGGTTGAGTGATCGGCAACAGAGCTTGCATGAAAATGGTCGCTTGCTCGGTTTTATGTCGCAAAGCAGTGATCTCAGTGGTCCTCTGAGTCGTGAGGCTTTCTTGTCTGAAGTAAGCGTGCTGGGTGAGTTATACCCGCTATTCTGGTTTGATAATCAACTTAAGCTACTCGCCTCGACTGCCCCTGCTACATCGCCTTCCCCACCTCCGATGACTCTCGACTGGGTGCCTGATCTGCTTGTCGGTGACGCTGGTTCCTATGTGTCGTTAAGTCGGGTCGAGGGGCAGTATTACTGGCTGTTGGCAGTGCCGGTCAATCAGCAGGGGCAGGTCCATAGCTTGCTCATCGCACGCATCCCTATGGTGGCGATGCTGCAGCAATTACACCTGAGAGAGCAGCTCAAGGGTATCCATTTAAATATTGAACGTAATGGAAAGTCTGTATTCAGTCTTGGTGAGCTGGTTGACGACGGGGGCGTGGTCGAGCAGTACTGGGAGGATGTCGGGGTGATGCTGCGTTACCGTGTTGATATGACTCGAGCGCTGGCGGCGCGTGATGAGATTGTGCTGGAGCTGCTAGTGGCAATGTCTGTAGCAATGCTCATTGTCGGGGGGGTCAGTTATCTGTTGGTGATGCGCTGGCTGGTGCGTCCAGTGCGTCAATTACAGCGGGCGGTGTCGGCGTTGGCGCTCGGTGACCGCCGGCCTCTTCAGGCCTTAAGAGCCTCGAACAGGTCGGAGGAACTATATCAGCTGGCAACTGAGTTTCGGCGGATGTCAGCCAATGTGCTTAAGCGTGAGCGGGCGCTGGAAAGTCAGAATCAGCAGCTGCAGACGTTAGCTGAAAGTGTAAAAAACAAGCAGGCGCAATTAATTCAGACAGAGCGGATGGCCAGTATTGGCACCCTGTCTGCTGGAGTGGCTCATGAGATTAACAACCCACTGGGCTGTGTGAAAAGTAACCTGACCACTTTGCGTGAATATACTGAAACCTTAATGCAGCTGGTGGTGTTCTGTCAGGCGCATCGGGCCGACCCTGACTTGCAGGCGTTACTGCAGGCTCGTCTGGCGGAAGCGGAGCAGTCTCAGGATCTGGATTTTTTGATGGAAGACCTGGCACCGTTACTGTTTGATTCCTGTGAAGGGGCAGCGCGTATTGAAGTTATTGTGCAAGGACTGAAGACTTTTGCTGATGAATGGCTGGCAACCGCCGAGCTAGTGGATGTAAACCTCTGTATTGATACTATTCTGGGCGTGTTGAAAAGTGATATGGATTACCACTGTGATGTGGTACTGGAGCGCCAGACGCTGCCCCAGGTCAGGGCTGTGCGAAGCCAGATTAATCAGGTTATCCTGAATGTGGTCAGAAACGCTGTGCAAGCGATAGAGGTTGAGGGAAAAATCTATATCAGTACCCGGCTTGAACGGGGAGATGTGGTGATCAAAGTGCGAGATACCGGGGTAGGAATTGCCCAGCAGGACATCAGTAAGCTATTTACGCCGTTTTATACGACCCGGCCGATCGGTCAGGGTTCAGGGTTGGGGTTGTCGATAAGCCATAACATTATCGACCAGCATGGTGGGCGGATTGAAGTGACCAGTGAGCAGGGCGAGGGAGCTGAGGTCAATATTTACCTGCCAGCAGTGTGTATCCGGACCGGTTTACACTCGGTGGTACCTGGTGCCGACGTAAATGCAGAGTCTCAGACGGCAGCCTGAGGCTGTTATATAAAGAGCCCTGCGGCCAAATACGTTATGTGTTCTTCCTCTCCTGATGCGGGCCTGTGGCCCGCATTTTAGGTTCAGGCCGCCTGATCGAGGTAGAAGCCGCTGAGCCAGCCGTGGCGTACCATCTCTGGCAGGTAGTGATCAATTTCGGAGCAGTGACCGGCCAGTTCTCCCAGGCAGTGGCCCTGCATCATTTCGCCTAGAACCGATGCGATTTCATGGGGAACCACCTCCACCACGGGTTTTTCTGCCTCACGGTATATGCAAAGCCACTCTTTGCCGCCATCAAGGCTCAGCTGATTCTGTGGATCCATAGCTTGCTGATGGGCACGCCAAATTTCAAATACTGGCCAGTCACTGAACATCAGACTCAGGGCGTGGCTGAGGGTGAAGATGATATGCGGCTGTGCCGTCATGGGGACTGAGGCCAGCGCATCGAAATCGAAGTTAGTGTCTCTGTCAGCGAAGTAGGCCGATTGAATCAGCCACTCCAGCCGTGCCAGTTCGGGTAAAAAACGTAGCTTGTCCAGCTCTCGACGCTCTATGCTGAGTTTTAGCAGCAGTAGTGGAAAGCGGTCACCAAAGCGCAGCATGTCATCCGACTCGGCTGGGTAGTTACGGCAGTATTCCTCGGACAGGGTCTGAAAATACTCCTCGCCAACCAGTCGACGGGTCACTGGGAAGGTCTGAATGAGGGCGTCCCGGCCACTATTTACGTTATCGTCCAGATAGATGGCCTGGCTCTGTTCGGGTTCAAATTCCAGTTCAACCGATGGGCTGAGCAGGATTGATGGGTCTTTCCGGGTGATTGCTTCAGTAAAACGGGACTGTATTTTCGATAGCTTCATGAAAATTAACCTGATGGCTGTCGCGGATTTTAATACGGGTACTGATAACCGGTGTTGAGTCATGGACTCTGCTAGTGCTTGTTCGGACAAGCGTTAGCCGCTATCTAAAGAATTAGCATATTGTGGGGAAAATGCCTTAAGACCCGGCCTAAACAGCCGACGAATACTGATTTGTAGTAATTTATTTTCGTGATCTGGAGGCGATCCAATGGCAATGAACTGGCAGCGATTACTGACAACCAAGCGGTATGGCCACGAGCACATTACCCCGCAGGAGATTGGCCGCAGTCATTTCCACAAAGACCATGACCGCATTATATTCTCCAGTGCATTCCGGCGGCTCGGGCGCAAAACCCAGGTGCACCCGATGGCCGAGAATGACCATATTCATACCCGGCTTACCCATTCGATCGAAGTGGGCAGTGTCGGGCGTAGCCTTGGAATTCGGGTGGGGGAGTTGATCACCGATCAGTTACCGCACTGGGTGGGGCCTCATGATCTGGGCACCATCGTGCAGTCCGCCTGCCTGGCGCATGATATTGGCAATCCGCCGTTTGGTCATGCCGGGGAATATGCCATCCGCGACTGGTTCCGCCGTAACCGCGCGCAGCCAATGCTGGCCGCGTTATCTACGGCTGAACGTACGGATCTGGAAACCTTTGAGGGCAATGCCCAGGGCTTTCGGGTGGTTACTCGAATCGAGAATAATCTGTTTTCAGGTGGTCTGCGACTAACCTCGCCGACCTTGGGCACCTTGCTTAAATATCCATGGACCTCAGTGGATGCGGGCGATAAAGGTAAATTCAGCTGCTATCAGACGGAGCTGGATATTCTGCAGCGGCTGGCGGCACAGCTGGGCCTGATTGAGCGAGGTGAGCAGCGCTGGTGCCGTCATCCGCTGTGTTATTTGATGGAGGCGGCTGACGACATCTGCTATGCCATCATGGATCTGGAAGATGCCATTGAGTTAAGTATTCTTAGCTTTGCTGATGTGCAGCCAGTTTTGCTGGCGCTGGCAGGGGTTGACGCGGCTGATGACCCGGTGCTGGCGTCGGGGGCCTCGGCACGACGCAAGATCTCTGCATTGCGGGGCCGGGCGATGGAGTCGATGGTCGGCTCGGCGATTAGCGTGTTTATGACCAATTACGTGCAGATTATGGCGGGCGAATATCAGGGTGAGCTGCTGCGCGATGGTGACCCCGCCGTGCGGGATGGGCTGGCGATGGCGAAAACGCTGGCGCGCGAGCGCGTGTTTCCGGATACCCGCAAAACCGAGCTGGAAGTTGGGGCCTATAGCACTCTTGGTGTCCTGCTTGAGGCTTTTTGTGACGCTGTCTACGAGCATCAGCAGCAGGATGGCCCGCTGAGTTATCGCAGTCAGAAAATTATCAGCCTGATGGGCATACACTGTCCGGCTGTTGACGACTCTTTGTATCATGCCTATATGCGTGCGCTCGATTTTATCAGCGGGATGACAGACAATTACGCCGCGTATCTGGCCCGCCAGATCGGTGGGTTGAACTGAAATAGCATGTAGAGTCTGAGGAGTGGTCTGGTATGGCGAAGTCTTTAAGTGATCAACTGGGTGGATTGGTGTTTTCCACAGAGCATGGTCGCCTGTGCCCTGAGTGCGAGAAAGCACTGGATGCCTGTATTTGTGATGTGCTGGCAGAACAGCAACGGCTGGCCTCACTGGATGGTGTGGTGCGCATTCGTCGTGAAACCTCGGGTCGCAAAGGCAAAGGGGTAACGACACTGACGGGCATTGCTAAGTCTGAGAAAGAGCTGAAAGATTTACTTAAGCAGATGAAAAAAGTCTGCGGTACCGGCGGCAGCGTCAAAGAAGGTGTGCTGGAGATTCAGGGCGATCATCGGGAGGCGCTAAAAACGTTGCTGGAAAAGCTGGGCTTTACCGTCAAACTGGCGGGGGGCTGATATGGCCGGTGTCTCGCGCCGAAAAAAGAAATACTGTCGCCGCTGCCTGATCACGCGTGTCATTTTGGTGATGCTGCTATTACTGGGCTTTTTTGCCTGGCAAAGCCTGTCCGGGTTCTTTGGTTGAGTCTATGTGCCTCTGATGCCTGGTGTAACTTCATGTGTCACATCAATATATAGCGAGAACACGAGATTAATGGTTATAACCGGGTAGTCTTATTCGTATAATAACCACTCAAATTGAGTGGCCAGGGTACAGTAGTGCTGATCCGTTTTGTTCTTGTTTTCCTGTTTTTTTCCAGAGTGGCAGCAGGGGCCGTTGAGCCCTTAACTGATGCTGAGGCGTTGTGGTTGCAGCAGCACCGTGACAGCCTGCGGGTCGGGATCGCTGAAGTTCCACCGCAGCAGGCTTACCTGAATGCTCAGGGCCAGCTTGAAGGGCTGGCCATTGAATACCTGGATGCTGTTGAAAACGTGTTAGGCATAAAGTTCGAACGTGTGTTGCTTGGCAGCTATGGTGAGATGATGCGTCAGGCTCGGGCGCGAAAAATTGATCTCGTTTATGCCGCCTCCCGCACCCCTGGTCGAGAACAGTTCCTCTCATTTACAAGCCCTTATAATTACGTCAGTAATAATATATTTGTGCGTAAAGGGGATGAGCAGAATAACAACCTGACCTACTTTTCGGATAAATCCTTCGCGGTAACGTCCGGCACGGCGGTTGCTGAATATGTTAGTAAGAACTATCCATCAATAAAGCTTACGCCAACGCACTCGTCCCGCGAGGCGTTTAACCTGCTGGCGGCAGGTCAGGTTGACGGTGTTGGTGCGACGGCGGCATCAGCTTATAAGCACGTGTTTGAAGCCGGACTGCCAAATATTACCCTGGTTGGCCCGCTTGGCTATGATTACGCGATCTCGTTAGGGGCACGTAATGACTGGCCAATACTGACCCAGCTTCTGCAGAAAGGGCTGGATAGTCTTCCACCTGCCCAGGTAGAAGCGATTGAGCAGCGCTGGAATCGTCCGGCAGATAAAGCTCGCGTTGATCTGGAGCGGATCAAGGGTTCGCTGACCTGGCTGCTGACCGCCGTCGCGCTGGTGATTGCTGCGGGGCTGTTCTGGTGGAACCGTTCACTCAAGCGGGAAATCCGTCAACGCTACGAGGCAGAGTCCCAGCTGAGCTTTTTGGCTTATCACGATGCGACCACCGGTTTGCTAAACCGGCCTGGTTTCCTTCAGGCGCTGGATAAAGCGCATAAAACGCAGCAGCCCTATGCGCTGGTGCTGCTGGGGCTGGACCAGTTCAGGATTAAGAATGAACTCTGGGGACAGCATATTGGTAATGAATTACTACGGCACCTGGCGCAACGGCTGGCAGCATTTTTACCGGCGCATATGACGGTTGCCAGGCTGGGCGGCGATGAGTTTGCAGTACTGTTTCCTGTGGCTGACTTGCCGCAAGATTCGCTGCTGGACCAGCTGGTCCGCGAGATACGTCGGCCCATGGTGCTGGCAGACCGTTCTGTACAGGTCGTCTCTGCCACGTGCGGTGTCGTGGTGGTTGAGCGACCGCTGGAGCGCGCCGAGCTGGCGCTGCAGCAAGTAGAGGTCGCTCTTAAACATGCTAAAGGCAATCAGCGTGGTGGCTTTTTGCGTTATGACGTGAGTATGGGCCAGAACGATATTCAGGATCAGCTCTGGAAGGAGCAGCTGGCACTGGCTATTGAACATGATCAGCTGTTTCTGGAATATCAGCCACAGCTTGATCTGCACCAGCATAAAGTGGTGGGGTTTGAGGCTCTGGTGCGCTGGCAGCATCCGGAACGGGGGCGTGTTGCGCCCTGTGATTTTATCCCTCTGGCTGAGCGTACCGGGCTGATTTCAGCGTTAGGCGACTGGGTGCTGAAAACCGCCTGCTATCAGGCAGCGCGCTGGCGTAATCAGGGGCTGGATTTTGAGTATGTTGCCGTAAATGTGTCGGTGCGTCAGTTTGCAGATGCTGATTTTGCCCGCAAAGTCATGGCGGTACTGGCTGAAACGAGTTTACCGGCCAGTGCACTTGAGCTGGAAATTACGGAAACCCTGTTTATGGGTGAAGATGAAGATGTTCGCAATACCCTGGATGAGCTGTCTGCGCAGGGTATTCGTTTCTCTATTGATGACTTTGGTACGGGCTTCTCGTCGCTGTTGTATCTGAAACAGCTACCCGTTGAGACGCTGAAGCTGGCGCAGGAATTTGTGCTGGATCTGGCCGATAACAGTAGCAGCCTGCAGATTGTGAATGCCGCGACCCGCCTGGGCCACAGTCTGGGGATGCGTGTTATTGCTGAAGGCGTGGAAGGAGAAGAGGTTGAGCATATTCTGCAGGGGCTGAATTGCGATATGGTGCAGGGCTTTTTATATAGCCGCCCAGTTAATCCTTCTCAGGTGAGTGCAGAGTGGTTGCAGGAGCTGGGCTGGCGCTGTGAAGCGATGGCGCAGCAGGCTGAGTACGTCGCCAGTACTGAATAAGTAAGGGTGGCCGGTTTCTTTTCAGATATTGTTTCGCTATATTGTGTAACCAGTTACGTAATTGGTTTTATTTTGGTGTGTTATGGATCATATGCAGCGTTTTGGCAGTCTGTCGTTGGGCAGTCGGTTACGTCGGTTGTCCGACCGGCTGATAGCCGATGTAGTGGAGATTTATCAGGCGCGGGGCATTCCGCTGCATCCGACATTTTTCCCCCTGTTTAACCTGTTGCACAGTGAAGGGCCGATGTCGGTCACCGGTGCTTCTCAGTTGCTGGGGGTCAGTCATCCGGCGGTCAGCAAAATTGCTCGAAATATGCTGGCTCAGGGCTGGCTGAGCAAAACTTCGGACCCAGCGGACGAGCGCCGCCAGCTGTTGGCATTAACAACACAGAGTGAGCAGCTGCTGCTGGATATTCGGCCGATCTGGGCGGAGATAAAAACACACCTGGATCAGCTGCAGGCACAGCAGCAACAGCCTCTGTTGGCTGCATTAACCGAATTTGAAGTGTTAGTGGATAAAGCCGGGTTTGTGCAGCCGGTATTGCAGCGGCTGGCTCGGCGTCAGCAGCTGGAAGGCTTCACCGTGGTGCCCTGGCAGGCTGAGCTGCGTGGCTATTTTGATGTGCTGAACCGTGACTGGCTGGAGCGATATTTTCAGGGTGAGCTGACCACACAGGATCAGCAGGCACTGGAGAATCCAGAGGGCTATTACCTGGCGCGAGGCGGCTATATCTGGTTTGCCATCAATAATGGTCAGGTGGTGGGCTGTGTTGCACTGGCGCGGCACAGCGCTGAACAGTATGAAATCTCAAAAATGGGTGTTGAGCACGACAGTCAGGGGCTAGGGGTTGGTCGGGAACTCTTGCTGACAGCCTTGAACAAGGCCCGTGAACTGGGTGCCCGGCAGGTGTACCTGGAAACGGCCAGCAAGCTTGAACGTGCCATGCAGCTTTATCAGAACCTGGGTTTTGCATCGGTACCCCATCCGCAGGGGAAATCTATCTATCCGCGGTCTGATGTGTACATGCAGCTGGCGCTGTGACAGAGAAAGGTGAAAGTATGACTGTACAGTCTTGTGTAAAGGGTGAGGCGAAGGCGTCACGTTGGGCAGAGTTTCTGGCGGGTGCCAAAGCCACCTTACCGCTCATTGTGGGAGCGATTCCGTTCGGCATTATTTTTGGTACCCTGGCAGAGCCCAGTGGCCTGTCGGCGCTGGGTGCGCTGGCGATGTCGCTGATTGTTTTTGCTGGCTCCAGCCAGTTTATAGCGCTGGGGCTGATGGCCGCCGGGGCAGCGGTTCCGGTGATTATCGCCACCACCTTTGTGGTTAATCTGCGCCACCTGTTGTATGCCGCCAATCTGGTGCCAAAGGTGCGGCATCTGCCACAGCGCTGGCGGATGCTGATGGCGTTCGGACTGACCGACGAAACCTTCGCGGCGGTGAGCAGCCGGTATCTGGGTAACAGTGATCTGAGCCATGCGCACTGGTTTTATCTGGGGTCAATGATAGCCATGTATAGCAACTGGGTGCTTTGTACGGCGCTGGGTGTCGGCCTGGGAGAACTGTTCCCGGATATGACCCAGTGGGGACTGGATTTCGCCATGTCAGTCACGTTTATTGGCATGGTGGTGCCCTATCTGCGTAACACACCGATGTGGGCGGCGGTGATTGTGTCCGGCACAATGGCGATGGCTACGGTGGGCCTGCCCCATAAGCTGGGCCTGATTGTGGCTGCGTTGTGCGGAATTGCTACGGGTCTGTCGCTGCATATGCTAAAGCAGCGTAAAACGGCAACACTGGAGGTGACGCTGTGAATGAAGTCGTGCTGATCCTCGGTATGTTTCTGGTGACTTTCAGTGTGCGTTATGTGCTGTTTGCGATGGCCGGGCGAGTGCGCTTTCCGCCCTGGCTCAGTACCGGGCTGGGTTTTGTTCCGCCAGTGGTGCTGACGGCCATCATTGTTCCAGCGGTGCTGATCCCCCAGGGCGAGCTGTGGCTGAGCTGGCGTAACCCCTGGCTGCTGGCCGGGCTGTTTGCCGCGCTGGTGGCGCTGGTGCGTAAAGATCTGCTGACCACTATTGTGGCGGGGATGCTGTGCTTTATGGTACTGAGGTTTGGGCTGGGGTTTTAGGGCATCAGGTCAGTTTCAAAGAAAGTGGCCGTGCCTTACTGTACTGGCGGGGTGTGGTATCGATAAAGCGGCGGAACCAGCGATACAGGTGGCTCTGGTCGGCATAGCCGGTGGCGGCGGCAACTTCACTGATCGGTTGTTGCTGGCGCAGGCGCTGGCAGGCGTCGTTGATGCGGCACTGGTGTTGAAAGTGTGCCGGGCTGACGCCGAAATGCTGGCGGAAGCTGCGTTGCAGGTGACTGGGGCTGAGGCCGCTTATGTGGGCCAGCTCGGTCAGGCTGAGGCTTTGCTGATAATGAGCGCGGATATATTCGGCGGTTCGTTGCAGCGCTGGGCGGTGTAGTGTTTGGGGTCTGTCTGGTGCTCTGCTGTCTTGCTGGCAGAGTGTGGAGAGCAGGGTGGCGAGTTGTTCCTGCTGTATCAACCCACCGAGCTGGGTCAGCTGGATGCAGTTTTGAATAAATTGCTGGCTCAGGGACGGGCTTGTCAATTGAGGCTGCTTGAATCGCAACGGCTGATTGCCGGGTTCCGCGCCTTCGTTAAACAGCCCGGTTAGCCACTGCGGCTCAATATATAGCATCAGATAGCGCCAGCCCTGTTCGGTATCGGGACGGCATGCATGCACTTCATCAGCGTTAATCAGGCACAGTTGCTGGGTGCTGCAGGTGCGCTTCTGGTCGCGATAGTGAAAGTAACTCTGGCCTTCAAGCAGGCAGCCGATGGAGTGGGTGCTATGTGTGTGGGGGTCAAAGCAGCTTGCACTGTTGGCGCTATGGCGAATTTCCAGCCAGGGCAGTTCAGCAGAGCGGTAAAATTGCTGGGTGGCGGGCATAGCTGAATCCTGTCTGGAGAAATCGTCCTGCAAGCGATGCGAGCTTAGCAGTGACGTTCCTGGTCAGTCCAAGGCATTGGCATATCAGGGCAGGAAAAAAAGAGCCACCCGGTGATGGCTCATAAGGGCAACCCCCGGCATGGCGAACGATGCCGGGGGTTAAAAAAGGAGCGATAAAGTAGAGGTGATGTGCGGATCAGTCGTTGATCAGCAAAATAACCAGTGTGCGCGGCCCGTGAGCGCCCATCTGCAGTTTCTGTTCGATGTCGGCGCTACGTGAAGGGCCGGTGACCATATTGATGGTGCGCGGCAGTTTGTTACCAAATGCTTCGCGGATCATCTTCCAGGCATCCTCGTAAGGGCCGACGATGGTAGAACGGTGCAGTATGGCCAGGTGAATATCCGGCAGGAAATTCAGGGTAGTCGGGCTTTCGCCACGCGAATGCAGCATCAGCGTGCCGGTTTCGGCGATGCCTGCAAAGGTGGTGGTCAGGCTGGCCATATCACCGGCCTGAGCCACGCGTTCAACACGCTGGATATCACCCAGCGGGCTCCAGTCCATTTCGTTAAGCACAGCATCAGAGGCGCTGACCAGCTCTTTGATCTGGTTGACATGCAGCCAGTCGGCTACAGCCTGTGGAACTTCGCTATGCTCGCTTAGCTCGATGATCTCGGCGGCTGCTTCCAGTGCCATGGATTTGAACAGGGCAACCTGTTCGGCGTGGGGCAGCTGGGCGCGCTTGGGCACCAGGTTGTTGGCTTTGGCGTTCAGGCGGTTATGTACCGCGGCGCGTTGTGCTTCGTTGGCTTCACCGCGACGCAGGCCGCGACGGATGTTGCCCATAATCTCAGCTTTGCTCATGACTTGTCCCCCTGCTTTTTCTGCCATTGCTGCATAAATGTTTTACCCGATGGAGCGGGCATATCACGGAAGTCCGTCCAGCCGCCCGCCAGTGGCAAGCTGTTGATGCGGCCCTTCTTACCCGCCATGGTGCGCATAAACCAGTTAGAAGTGTTGGACATCTGGCGGTAGAGTTTGGGCCGTTTGGCGAAGAAGCCCCAGCCCGCAATGCCCCAGCGCACCGCTTTTGGGCTCAGGTGTTTTTCAAACTCGTTAGTACGCCAGTGTCGCATCAGTTTTGGCAGCGGGATGCGAACCGGGCAGACCTCTTCACACTTGCCACAGAAAGTGGATGCGTTCGGCAGGTTGCCCGCTTTTTCGATCCCGACCATCTGTGGTGTGAGGACGGAGCCCATTGGGCCCGGGTATACCCAGCCGTACGCATGGCCACCGACAGCGCCATATACCGGGCAGTGGTTCATGCAGGCAGAGCAGCGGATACAGCGCAGCATGTCGTGCAGCTCACCCCCAACCATGTCGCTACGGCCGTTATCGACTAACACAACATGGAAGTTGTCCGGGCCATCGGCATCGCCTTCGCGGCGTGGGCCGGTCGACAGGGTGTTGTACACCGTGAATTCCTGGCCGGTTGCTGAGCGGGCCAGCAAACGCAGGAACAGCGTCATATCTTCCAGCGTTGGCACCACTTTCTCGATGGAGGTGATGACAATGTGGGTTTTGGGCAGGGTCTGGGTCAGGTCACCGTTACCTTCGTTGGTCACGATAATCGTGGAGCCTGTCTCTGCCACCAGGAAGTTAGCCCCGGTAATGCCTACGTCAGCGTTAACAAACTTGGTGCGCAGCTCTTCGCGCGCTTCCTGCATCAGTACCGCCGGGTCATCAGACTTGGGCTTTTTATGATGCTCATGGAACGCTTCAGACACATCTTCCAGGTTGAGGTGGATCGCCGGGGCGATAATGTGGCTGGGGTGGTCGTTGCGCAACTGGAGGATGTACTCGCCCAGATCGGTTTCAATCGGCTGTACGCCGTTCTCTTCCAGGTATTCATTCAGATTGATCTCTTCCGAGACCATGGATTTACCTTTGGTGACGGTTTTTGCGTCAACCTGCTGGCAGATATCCAGAATAGTTTTGCGGGCATCATCGGAGGTGCGGCACCAGTGAACATGGCCACCGTTTTCAGTCACTTTGGACTCGAACTGCTCCAGATAGATATCCAGATTTTCCAGAATATGGTTTTTCAGATCACGCGCTTCATCGCGCATATCGTGAAATTCTGGCATCCGCTGGACAGCAATGGCGCGCTTTTCCGGGAAACCGGCTTTCAGGTTACCCAGTGCTTTTTGCAGGCCGACATCTTTAAGGGCGATGCGGGCGTTTTCTTTAAATTCAGGGCTTTTAATCTGCATGTTTATCTCCCGCCTTACAGTTGCTTGCCAAGGTCGTAATCGGCTTCACCAATCGCTGGTGTGTCGGTCATACCGGCCAGCACTTCTACTACGTGGCGGGCTTCCATTGCCTTGCCTTCGCGCTTGAGTTTGCCTGCCATGTTTAACAGGCAGCCAAGATCACCACCGAGCAGAGTCTGCGCACCTGTTTCGTCGGCAAAGCCGGTTTTATTGCTGACCATACGGTTGGAGATGTCCGGGTATTTCACACAGAAGGTGCCGCCGAAGCCGCAGCAGGTTTCTGCTTCGGGCATTTCGGCCAGTTCGGTGCCGTCGACTTTGCCCAGCAGTTTGCGTGGCTGGCTTTTGACACCCAGCTGGCGCAAGCCGGAGCAGGAGTCGTGATAGGTAACTTTCTGATCGAAACTGGCCAGAACCTGATCGAAGTCCAGCACATCGACCAGGAATGAAGTGATCTCGAAGCTGCGCTTTTTCAGATCTTCAGCGCGGGCTTTCCATGGATCCGCTTCATCGAACAGGTCGGTGAAGTAGTGCAGCATGCCAATACAGGAACCGGATGGGCCGACGACATATTCGTAGCCATCAAATGCTGCGATGGTCTGCTTTGCGATATCTCGGGTGGTTTCCCGGTCGCCTGAATTGAAGGCGGGCTGACCACAGCAGGTCTGGGCTTCAGGTACTTCAACGGTGCAGCCCGCTTGCTCCAGCAGTTTTACTGTGGCAAAGCCGACGCTGGGGCGAAACATATCGACCAGACAGGTAACAAACAGACCTACCCGGATAGGAGAGGAGTTAACAGACATAGCATTTCACCGGTTCTTGTTTTGGTTGTCTGGCCCTTCTAATAATGTGTTACGGCTGGGGCCAGTTGAAGCGATGCGTTTACGATAGGAGAGGAGGGGCAATAAATAAATGCTATACTAGTAACTGGTCTGACCAAAAGGGCCGGTATTCACCCTTCAAGTACAGTGATAATCCTTCTTATCTGATGACTAAACCTGCTTATACAGGCCAGAGCCTTGTGGCCGAGCTTAAACGCCAGATGCTATCGGGTGAGATCCGCCCTGGTGAACGGATGCCTTCGCAGCGCCAGCTGGCGCAGCACTATGGCCTGGCGCGGGCAACGGTGAGAGAAGTCTGGTTTCAGCTGGAAGCGGAAGGTCTGATTGAGAGTCGCCACGGTGCGGTCAGTCGCTGCCGCAACTTATTGGCGTGCCACCTGGATATGCCACTGGAGGGGGTGGGGGATAATCCGGACTTCCAGTTACAGGTACTCGAAGCGCGTGCGGCGCTGGAAGGGGAGGCGGCTTATTACGCCGCCTTACGTGCAACGGATGAGGAGCTGGCGCTGCTGGCGCGCGAGCATGATCAGATGCAGGCGCGCAGCAATGGTGGCGAAACCACCCTGGCCAAGGCCAAAGCGGATCTGCGCTTTCACACCATGATTGCCGATGCCAGCCACCATATGCTGATTATCTCGTTCAGCCAGATTTTCTACGAGCGCTATTTTAATGCGATCTATGGCGTGCTTAACCGCACGCTGATTCGCCATGGTCGTTATCCAGATGGTATTCGGGCGCAACATGCCACTATTCACCAGGCCCTGCAGCAGCGCGATGCCGATGCCGCCAGGACGGCAGCGCGTGAGCATATTCTGTATACCCGCCGTCAGCTTGTGGATGTGGAGTAGGCAAAATCCAGCATTGAATTGCGGTGCCGGACTTACGCAGAGCAGCGGTACTGCAGGGGCCTGTGCTTCATGCTTCGTAAATGACGTAAAACATTGAGAATGTGACGGTTATTACGGAATTTTGCAGCGCAGCACATTAGCCTGCGACTTCTATCTTGGGGTACACTCTATCCCTGTGCACGGTACCTGGTTTGTACGGTGCTTACTACTTCATTAACATCGACTTAAGTGACTTATGTGACCTTTGGTAGGGGCCACCACTGAGCAAGGATTAAAAATGCCTGTAATTACTCTCCCTGATGCAAGTAAACGTGAATTTGATGCGCCGGTAAGCGTCTTTGATGTCGCTGCCGATATCGGTATCGGTCTGGCGAAAGCTGCCCTGGCCGGTAAGGTTAATGGCGAGCTGGTGGATACCAGTTACGTAATGACCGAAGACGCTAACCTGGCCATTATCACGGGTCGTGACGAGGAAGGCCTGGAAGTGCTGCGTCACTCCTGTGCTCACCTGATGTCCATGGCTGTGCAGGATCTGTTTCCTGGCGCCCAGGTCACCATCGGTCCGGTGATCGACGATGGCTTTTTTTATGACTTTGCTTACGAGCGACCATTTACGCCGGAAGATCTGACCCAGATCGAAGCGAAAATGAAACAGCTGGCTAAGCAGAATCTCAAAGTTGAACGCTCTTTGATGATGCGTGACGAAGCCGTCGCCATGTTTGAAGAGATGGGAGAGAAATACAAGGTTGAGATCATCAAGGATATTCCTGCTGATCAGCAACTGTCTTTCTACAAACAGGGCGATTTTATCGATCTGTGTCGTGGCCCACACGTACCGGCAACGGGTTTCCTGAAAGTCTTCAAACTGATGAAGGTGGCGGGTGCTTACTGGCGCGGTGACTCCAATAACGAGATGCTGCAGCGTATTTACGGTACCTGCTGGAGCGACAAGAAAGACTTGAAAGACTACCTGTTCCGCCTGGAAGAAGCGGAGAAGCGTGATCACCGTAAACTGGGCAAGCAGCTGAACCTGTTTCACATGCAGGAAGAAGCGCCAGGTATGGTGTTCTGGCATCCGAATGGCTGGACGCTGTATCAGCAGATCGAACAGTACATGCGTCAGAAGCTGCGCCGTAACAACTATGTTGAAGTTAAAACGCCCCAGATCGTAGAGCGTACATTGTGGGAAAAATCCGGCCACTGGGATAAGTTTTCTGAGCAGATGTTCACGACGCACTCCGAGAACCGTGACTTCGCTGTGAAGCCAATGAACTGCCCATGTCATATTCAGGTGTTTAACCAGGGCCTGCGTTCTTATCGTGATCTGCCGTTGCGTATGGCTGAGTTTGGCTCCTGCCACCGTAATGAGCCTTCCGGTGCGTTGCACGGTATTATGCGTGTGCGCGGTTTTGTACAGGATGATGGGCATATCTTCTGTGCTGAAAACAGCATCCAGAGTGAAGTGTCTGAATTTATCCGCTTGCTACATGAAGTGTATGCTGATTTCGGCTTCACCGAGATCCTGTACAAGCTGTCTACCCGCCCTGAACAGCGCGTAGGTAGTGACGAGGTCTGGGATAAAGCGGAAGAAGCACTGGCTGAAGCACTAAATGCAGCTAAGCTGGATTGGGACCTGTTGCCAGGCGAAGGTGCCTTCTATGGCCCTAAAATTGAATTCTCCCTGAAAGATTGTCTGGGACGTGTGTGGCAGTGTGGTACTATTCAGGTCGACTTCTCAATGCCGGGTCGTCTGAATGCTCAGTTTGTTAACGAAGCGGGTGATCGTGAAACGCCAGTTATGTTGCACCGTGCAACGCTGGGTTCCTTCGAACGCTTTATCGGTATTCTGATTGAAGAAACTGCAGGTGCATTGCCAACATGGTTGGCACCAACCCAGGCAGTGGTGATGAATATCACCGATAAGCAGGGCGAATATTGTCAGAAAGTTGCTAACCAGTTGGAAGATATTGGTTTCCGTGCAACAGCAGACTTGAGAAATGAGAAAATCGGCTTTAAAATCCGTGAACGGACCCTACAAAAGATTCCATATCTGTTGGTAGTAGGTGATAAAGAAGTCGAGTCAGGTTCTGTAGCCGTACGAACCCGTACCGGTGAAGACCTGGGTAGCATGACTCTGAACGAATTTGAAAATCTGCTGAGCCAGGACGTGGCTCGCAAAGGCCGTCAGGCATAACTGATCAGGAGATAGAACCATCAGGCGCGATAACAGAAAGGGTGTACGCCGTGAGCAACGCCCGTCGATCAACGAAAATATTCGAGCAACTGAATGTCGACTGATCGGTCCCGACGGCACGCAGATTGGTGTTGTAACCCTGCGCGAAGCTCTTGAAGCCGCGCGGGAAGTGGAACTCGATCTGGTGCAGATTTCTGACGCTGATCCCATCGTTTGTAAAGTGATGGACTATGGCAAGCATCTGTATGAACAGAAGAAGCAGGCCAACGAAGCTAAGAAGAAACAGCACCAGATTCAGGTGAAAGAAGTAAAATTCCGTCCTAATACGGAAGATGGAGACTACCAGGTAAAACTACGCAACCTGTCTCGTTTCCTTGAAGACGGAGACAAAGCCAAGGTAACCCTGCGTTACCGCGGTCGCGAAATGGCTCACCAGGACCTGGGTATGAAACTGCTCCGACGCGTTGAGGAAGACCTCCTCGAGTTGGGTACAGTGGAACAGCGCCCAAAAATGGAAGGCCGTCAGCTGATCATGGTTATTGCTCCGAAGAAGAAAAAGTAACCTGAATTCCGATAACCCGTAGCCGTGTCTTCGGACGCTGCTGCGGGTTTTGTTATTCCAGGTGAACACAACTAAATGAATGCGTGGAGATTTTTGACATGCCTAAAATCAAGTCTGTAAGTGGCGCCGCCAAGCGCTTCCGCAAAACTGCTAATGGCTTCAAGCACAAGCAGTCCCATACTAGCCACATTCTGACCAAAAAGAGCACTAAGCGTAAGCGTAAGCTGCGTCCTCTGAAGCAGATTCATGCTGCTGATAAGGCGTTGATCCGCCGTATGCTGCCGTACATCTAATTGGTTTTTAACAGAATTTAGTAAAGGAAGGTTTAAATGGCTCGCGTAAAACGTGGTGTTGTTGCTCGTCGTCGTCACAAGAAAGTCCTGAAACAAGCAAAAGGTTACTACGGTGCTCGTTCCCGTGTATTCCGCGTTGCTAAACAGGCGGTAATCAAAGCTGGTCAGTACGCTTACCGTGACCGTCGTCAACGTAAACGTCAGTTCCGTGCTCTGTGGATCGCTCGTATCAACGCTGCAGCTCGTATCAATGGTCTGTCTTACAGCCGTTTCATCGCTGGTCTGAAAAAGGCTAACGTTGAAATCGACCGTAAAGTACTGGCTGATCTGGCTGTACATGAAGCGAATGCATTTGCGGCTGTGGTAGAGAAAGCGAAAGCTGCTCTGGCATAAGCCCACCCGCCTGTTTACAGGTCGCTGATATTTTAAATAGGGGAAGGGTGCAAACTCTTCCCCTGTTTTTTTATCTGTCTCTGGTTGAATCTATTGCTAAGAAGCGGCGAACACCGCAACCGTCTTCTTTCGGTAGCTTGAACAGAGATAGATCGTTGTTAATTTTCGGAGCCGGAAATGGAAAACATTCAAACCCTGCTGGCTGAAGGCGAAAACGCCGTCGCGCAGGCGACCAGTGTACAGACGCTGGACCAGGTACGTGTTGATTATCTGGGCAAGAAAGGCCTGCTGACTGTATTGATGAAAGGCCTGGGTAAACTGTCTGCTGAAGAGCGTCCGGCTGCAGGCGCACGCATCAATGAAGCCAAGCAGGCGCTGCAGGACAAGCTTTCTGCACGCAAATATGATCTGGAAACCGAAGCCCTGGCCAAGCGCCTGGCAGCGGAACAGATTGATGTAACCCTGCCTGGGCGTGGTGAAGAGCTGGGTGGTTTGCATCCGGTAACCCGTACCATGCAGCGTATCGAGCAGTTCTTTGCCGGTATCGGTTACAGCGTAGAAGAAGGTCCGGAGATCGAAGATGACTACCACAACTTCGAAGCGCTGAATATTCCGGCGCATCACCCGGCGCGTGCCATGCACGACACCTTCTACTTCAATGCCAACACCCTGCTGCGTACCCACACCTCCGGTGTCCAGGTGCGGACCATGGAAAAACAGCAGCCACCGATCCGCATCATCTGTCCGGGCCGTGTTTACCGCTGTGACTATGATCAGACCCACTCGCCAATGTTCCACCAGGTGGAAGGTCTGCTGGTCGACAAAGACATCAGCTTTGCGGATCTCAAAGGCACGCTGGAGCAGTTCCTGCGCGAATTCTTTGAAGAAGACGTAAAAGTCCGTTTCCGTCCGTCCTACTTCCCATTTACAGAACCGTCTATTGAGGTCGATATCGACCGTGGTGATGGTAAATGGCTGGAAGTGCTGGGCTGCGGCATGGTGCATCCGAAGGTATTTAATGCGGTTGGCATTGATCCTGAAGAATTCACCGGCTTTGCCTTCGGTATGGGCGTTGAGCGTCTGGCGATGTTGCGCTACGGCGTAAACGATCTGCGTCTGTTCTTCGAAAACGATCTGCGTTTCCTGGGTCAGTTCCGCTAAACAGCGTTGAGCGACCCGGTGGGCCGGGTGGATTTTAACCCCGGCCCGGAACAACGACAGCAACAGAATTTTTGGAACAAGCACAATGAAATTCAGTGAACAGTGGTTGCGCGAGCTGGTAAACCCGGCCATCGGCACTCAGGAACTGGTAGACCAGGTCACCATGGCCGGTCTGGAAGTAGACGAAGTAGACGCCGTTGCCGGTGACTTCTCTGGCGTGATCGTCGGTGAAATCATCAAAGCGGAACCGCACCCTAATGCAGACAAACTGCAGGTGTGTACGGTTTCCAACGGCAGTGAAGAGATCCAGGTGGTCTGTGGCGCGCCTAACGCCCGTGCGGGGCTGAAAACAGCATTCGCCACTGTGGGTGCCGAGCTGCCAACGCCGGATGGTAAGCCATTCAAAATCAAAAAAGCCAAGCTGCGCCAGGTCGAGTCTTTCGGCATGCTGTGTGCGGCGGCTGAGCTGAGCATCTCTGACGATGCTGATGGCATCATGGAGCTGGCCGCTGATGCACCGGTAGGCACCTGCCTGCGCGAGTACATGGGCCTGAACGACAAGATCATTGATGTTGATCTGACGCCAAACCGTGGCGACTGTCTGTCTATCCGTGGCCTGGCCCGTGAAGTTGGCGTGCTGAATAAAGCGCCGGTCAGCTTTGTAGAGATCAAAGCAACGGCACCGGCCATCGACGATACCTTCCCGATTGCGCTGGAAGCACCGGAAAACTGCCCACGTTATGTGGGTCGGGTTATCCGCAATATCAACCCGGCGGCGACGACGCCACTGTGGATGGTTGAAAAACTGCGTCGCTCTGGTGTGCGTTCCATTGACCCTGTGGTTGATGTTACCAACTACGTACTGCTGGAACTGGGCCAGCCGATGCACGCCTTTGACCTGGACAAGCTGTCCGGCAAAGTGGTTGCACGTATGGCGCAGCAGGACGAACCACTGACCTTGCTCGATGGCCAGCAGATCACGCTTAACGCTGACACTCTGGTGATTGCCGATGACAATGGCCCGGTTGCCATGGCTGGCATCATGGGGGGTGAGTCAACCAGCTGTACGGCTGAGACAAACAACATTTTCCTGGAAAGTGCGTTCTTCACTCAGCTGGCGATTGCCGGTCGCGCTCGTTCCTACGGCCTGCACACCGACTCTTCACACCGTTTTGAACGGGGTGTTGACTGGCAGCTGCAGGCGAACGCCATTGACCGCGCCACCGAGCTGCTGCTGGAGATTGTTGGCGGTGACGCTGGCCCGGTCACTGAAGTGGCGAGCGAAGCACACCTGCCAGTACCCGCGCAGGTTCGCCTGCGTCACGCCAAAGTAAACAGCATGCTGGCGTTCGAGATGGCGGTAGACGAAATCGTTGAGATCCTGACCCGTCTGGGCCTGACCGTTGAAGCCGACGGTGATGCACAGTGGGCTGTCTCCGTACCGTCTTACCGTTTCGACATCAGCATCGAAGCCGATCTGATTGAAGAGCTGGCGCGTGTCTACGGCTACAACAACCTGCCGGTTCGCGTACCGAATGCATCCCTGCCATTTAAAGCGGATTGCGAAGCACAGGTATCGGTTGACCGTATCCGTCGCAACATGATTGGCCGTGGTTACCAGGAAGCGATCACCTACAGCTTCATCGAAGCCGGTCTGGCGAAGAAATTCGACGACAAATACGAAGCGATCGCCCTGGCAAACCCGATCTCCGCTGAAATGGCAGTGATGCGTACCACGCTGTGGCCGGGTCTGGTGAAAGCAGCACTGTACAACCAGAATCGTCAGCAGAACCGCATCCGCCTGTTCGAAACCGGTCAGCGCTTCCTGCCGCAGACTGAACAGACTGAAAGCGACCAGATCAAACAGCAGAACGTCATTGCTGGCCTGATCACCGGTCGTCGTGCGCCAGAAGGCTGGAGTGCCGATAACGCAGATGTCGATTTCTACGACATCAAGGCGGATCTGGAATCTCTGCTGGCACTGGGCAGTGCGGCTGACCAGTACCGTTTCGTTGCCGGTGAGCACGTTGCGTTGCACCCGGGCCAGACGGCGCAGATCGAACGCAATGGCGAAGCCGTTGGCTTCATCGGTGCGCTGCACCCAAGCCTGAGCAAAGATCTGGGCATCAATGGCGACCTGTTCCTGTTCGAGATTGATCTGGACAGCCTGCGTGATGGCCACCTGGCACGGTTCAACGAACTGTCCAAATTCCCTGAGTCCCGTCGTGATATCGCACTGGTCATGGATGAATCAGTTTCATTTGATTCTGTGCGTGAAGTCGTGGCGGCCCAGGGTGGTGAACACCTCAAAGAGGTCACTCTTTTTGATGTATATCGCGGCCAAGGCATTGAATCCGGTAAAAAATCTCTGGCTCTGGGGTTGACCTGGCAACATCCATCACGCACTCTTAATGATGAAGAAATCAACAGCATCATCGATGCTTCCCTGAGCGCACTTGCAGAAAATCTGAGTGCCACTCAGCGGTAAGCGTTCACAAGGGTGAGTGAAATGGGCTCTTTGACCAAAGCAGATATGGCTGAACGCCTCTACGACGAGTTGGGGCTGAACAAGCGAGAAGCTAAAGAAATGGTGGAATCCTTCTTTGAAGAGATTCGCGTCAGTCTGGCGTCAAACGAGCAGGTGAAACTGTCCGGCTTCGGTAACTTTGACCTTCGCGATAAGCGTCAACGTCCGGGCCGGAATCCCAAAACGGGAGAAGAAGTCCCCATCTCGGCACGCCGGGTGGTGACCTTCCGTCCGGGTCAGAAACTGAAGGACCGAGTCGAGGCCTATGCCGACAGCGGTGGAGAGTACTGACAGCTCGGTCCTCCCCAACAAACGTTATTTCACCATTGGCGAAGTCGCAGAACTCTGCGACCTCAAAGCCCATGTATTACGTTATTGGGAACAGGAATTTGATCAGATTCAGCCGGTAAAGCGCAGTAACCGACGCTATTATCAGCGTCAGGATGTATTGCTTATCCGGCAGGTAAAAAGCCTGCTACATGATCAGGGTTATACCATCAGTGGTGCACGCCAGTGGTTAACGGGCGACATTGCCGATGACGACAGTGCACGGGTAAAGCAACTCACACGACAAACCATCAGTGAGTTGGAAGATATACTGAAAATCCTCAAATCAGTCTAAAAAAAGCTTCACACAATCAACGTGTTAGGCTAGTATTTGAGTCCTCTTCGGAGCTTGTCGGGGCGTAGCGCAGTCTGGTAGCGCACCTGCATGGGGTGCAGGGGGTCGCAGGTTCAAATCCTGCCGTCCCGACCATCAAGCTTCTTTAGAATCAATGAGTTACACGTTTTTGCAATTCACTTGCCCCACAGTTGCCCCATTTCTATTGATTTAGGGCTGCTTCTTCCGATATTCCCATACCCGAAAGGGCATCCAGTTTTGAGCTTTCACTGTTAGGTGATAAGCCACCAATCCATGCCGAATATCTGGTCAACGTCATCTGTGTTGATGAGTGTCCCATCTGCCTGCTGACCCACATTACATTTGCTCCCGATGTTAGTGCCAGCGTACAGAACGAATGTCGCGTGTGGTATGGAGGCCGATGTCTAATCCCCAATCTCTTCAGTGCCTTCGCAAAGAATGTCCGGACTGACTTATTCGTCATATAGTGCTCGCCGGTATTTGGATTAAGAAATACCTCTTTATTCTGCAGCTCAGTCCAGCGCCGTTGCCGTTGCAAAGCTTCCCGTGACCGGCTGTTCAGTTCTACCTCTCTGACCTGATACGTCTTTGGTGGCTTCACTCCACCGCCAGACCGTTCCCGTGACCTCTGAACCTTCACAACGCCTTTGTTCCAGTCGACGTCTGACCACAGCAGTGCTGATAGCTCAGATGACCGCAGGCCACTCCAGAAAGCAAAGTCGATAAGGTTAGCCTCTGTTTCATGGGTGCTTTCATAAAGCCAGGCTGTGATCTTGTTGATCTCGCTAAGGCTGAATGGGTCAGGGTCTGGCTTCATATGCCTGATGTTGGTAATAGAGTCTGCTGGGTTATGCTCAATCAGTAGGTCCTGCAACGCAAAGCGGAAAGCTCCTTTCAGTGGCACGATTGCGTTATTACGTGTTTTAGCCGTTCTCCATGGGATGCCATTCACTGACTTGATCAGAGTGGAATACCGCAGATCTCGAATCAGTGAATCTCCCAGTATTGGTATCCAGTACCTTTTCATGAGCTTGCGATACTCTTGGATCGTTGAGTCTGCCAGGGTTAAACTCTCCAGATAGTCAGTGGCCACCTGTGCAAAGGTGCCGCTTGCTGCATTCTCTGCCGTGGCGTGTTTGCTGTCAGGAAACCAGTTGGAGAAGCTGAACTGTCCAAGCGCAATTTCTCGTAGTATGTCCTGACGCATTCGCGCCGCTGCCCTTATATTTGCTTGTGTCGGTTTCATTTTTACTGTTTCTTCATACCGCCGACCTTGGTACTGGAAACGTATTTGTATTGATGAGGGTCTTATTTTCAGACCCGTCTGCCGGATTGCACCCAATTTGAGTACTCCTCTAAATTGAACTGCAGGCGGCCATCGGGCGACTTCACAAAGATTACGCCTTCTCTCCAAACTCCGTCACGGACTTTTGTAGAAATTGCTGCCTCTGTGTAGCCGGTAATCTCAGCCAGTTTTCGCTTGGTAACCCAGGATATTGGGTGTGACATAGAGCCCATGGCACTGTCCTCGTCTTCTTCGTCCGTTAAAAAACCGGGGTTGTCCAGGCCCCGGTTTGTATTTCTATCTGATCAGGCTGCTGCTGATACTTTGTGCCGGCGCTTCCAGATAGGGCACTCGTTGTAAGCCCGTTCACCGCGCTTCAGGCGTTCGATAGTGTCCTGTGCGCGGACCTGGTCGGCCAGATCATCCATGTCTTTAATGTGAGCTTCCAGTAACTCAATATAAGCCTGCACAGCTGCTGGAATAAGGTTCGCGTTACTGCCTGCTAGGCCTGCTGCGTGTTTTGCTTTTTCTGCCAGTTCTTTGTGCTTGATTCCCATTGTCTCGTCCTCGTCCTTCTTTATGTCCGTTGCTTTGGCGGCATGCTCGCCGCCAGTCCCAGTGTCCTGATTTACTTGTCATCAGTGCCCGCTGCTTCCTGTGCTTTCTCGTTCTGGATACGCAGGTAGATCTCTTCGCGATGAACAGAAACGTCTTTAGGCGCATTGATACCAATGCGAACCTGGTTACCTTTAACGCCCAGTACAGTTACGGTGACATCGTCACCAACCATCAGAGTTTCACCTGTACGGCGTGTCAGAATCAGCATTGTGTTGTCTTCCTTGTTTTCGATAGTGTTGGTTGGGATATGCACCGGTTTCGGCATATCCCGTCGCAGTGATTGCAGTTCATTTTCAGAGGACTGGGCGGCGGCCGGTGCCGGTGGCCACGCCGATATAACCCGCTGTTTCCATAAGATCTACCAGTCGTGCAGCGCGGTTGTAGCCGATCTTCAGTTCTTTCTGCAGGGCGCTGATAGAAATACTGTCTCTGTCCTGGATAATCTGCAAAGCATCGTCAAACAGATCGTCGCTGGCGCTATCCAACAGGTCTGGCTGATCGTCTTCCGCGACCGGCTTATCTTCTTCTGACCCTTCGTAGTCACCCATACCAGGCAGAATGATCATCACGTTCTGGCCAGTGTTATCTGCCAGTTCATGGGCTCCTGATGGTGCGCCATCTTCATGTGGGCCGCTGTCGATCTTCAGCTTGGCCTCAATGCCTTTCTTGAAAACGACTTGATCGACCGTTGCCAATACGAAAGGCCGACCATCTGAAGCGATATGCTTCACGCAGGTTTCAACAATCGTCTTTACCTGCTTGTCCCAGCTATCCAGGAAGTCCTGCTGCTTATCCCGTGGCATTCTCTGCCAGATATCAGGGAGGGCCTTGCAGGCTTCCCGGATAACGCCGATCAGGTCGGCCTGCATGGTGTGGGCTGAGGTATTGAAAACATCATCAACCACCTCGACCATTTCAGGCTCGTTGGCTGCGTCCAGATCAGTATTTGCCTTCATGCTATTTGTCCCGTTTTATCGTCCAGTGATAGGGCAGTGTCCGGCTGCCCTAGCTTATTCAGGCTGCGTCGATGAGTGATTCAAGCGCAGAATCGTAACCATCCCAGTTGTCCACGCCTTGAGCCTGCAGGGCTGCCAGCAGGCGGCTATCACGCTGCAGCTGTTCGTACTCTTTCCGCGAAACAGAGATCATTTCTTCTGTCTGTTGACGGCGGCCTGTCGGCATCTTGAAACGTGGTTCAGCCGGTATGTTTACCTGTGCCGGTTCATTTGCTGCTGAGGCCGGGCCAATTACCGGTGTTGGGGTTGCGACTACCTGAGCTGCCTGCTGTTCACGTTGAAGCTCGGCCTCTGCCTCCTGGCGCTTGAGCTCGACCATTTCCTGTTCATGTTTCAGCTTCGCGGCTTCTTCTTGGCGGATGCGTTCACGCTCGGCATCCTGGCGCTTCCGCTCAGCTTCTTTGTGGTCAGCAATGCGGGCTTTAACTTCGGCGCTCATGTGGCCCTGATCCAGCTGTACCAGATTGGCGGCGTCCTGGAACAGGAACATGTAATCAGCGGCCAGCTCATTCAGAGCAGTGATATTTGCCTGAACCCGGCTGAAGACCTGGTTGGCTTCGACCTTGGCGCGGGCCAGCTCATCATCTGCGGCTGACTGCAGGCTGGTGATCGTTTTCTTACCCTTAATCGCAGTGGCAAAGTCGGCAGTGATTACCGGCAAGTGGTGACCGGCCAGCTGAGCATTCAGACTGGCAATGTGCTCAGCCAGTGCCTGCTTGGCGGCGGTAATGATGTTAAGGCGAACCTCTTCCTTCTTCGCTTTAACCAGCCGGTTCAGTTCCAGGCGCTTGGTGCGCATTTCTTCTTTCAGCAGTTCAACGGTACTGAACAGGTTGGCAATCGTAGCCGTCTGCCCCAGCGCCTGTTTCTTGACCGCATCCAGTTCCTTCTCTGCCTTGGTGAAGAACTTCACGGTGCTGTCAGCATCAGCAAAGTCCTGATCAGTCTTCAGATCGGTGCTTACTGAACGGATACGCTCCAGGACGATGTCCTGATAGCTGGCCAGGTTAGAGTTACGCACCTCACCAACCAGCTCGACGATCAGAGCGGGCAGATCGGCCTGAGCCTTCGCGACCGGTTCCGATTTAACCGTCTCCGGCGAGAAGTTTTCCCGGTCGGCTGCAAACTGATTCCAACCGGCAACCAGCTGCTGTTCGTTACCTGGCTGCAGGGCTACCCAAAGGTAATGCGTGTTTTCCGGGGTGCCATCGGTGACCATGTACAGGCACTTATCAGCGCGGCTAACTACCAGCTGCTGGATAACCTGCCACTGATCGACCTCAGGCAGAACGCCCTGATCAACCAGCGCGGCTTTCTCTGCGTTGAACTGCTTACACTCCCAGCAGATGTCTTCCAGCATGGTCAGACCATCAAACGAAGCCAGCAGGGTGTCGTCATCGCTTACACCGGTAACCGGGTACAGCTGTTCACCAATGATCTCTTCAGCAATAGGGCGGGCCAGTGCTTCAACTTCATGGCCTTTATCCAGGATGTTGCGCTCGAACCACTCGCTGAACTCCTGTTCGGTGCCGGTGGCCTTCATCGCCAGTAGCTCATTACGGCTTACGTTCTTGCTGCAGGCCATCATGATGCTGGCTTCTGAAGCAGTGAAGTACTTGGCGCGGGCTGCTTTCCAGGCTTCACTGCCTTGGACTAGGTTGAGAAGCTTCATATCAATTCTCCTGTGCTTGTGATGGCCGCTTTAGGCCGTAGTTCTCAACTTCGATGTTCAGCGCGCTTGAGAGGGTTTTAACTATCCTGCTGGCGGCCTCGACTGCTTCCCAATCGTCCATGTATATCTGACGAGTTCCGGGCTCTTTGATTGACTCCTTTGTCAGGTGACACATGAGGCGACTAGCTTCGTAAGACGACTCGACTACTGCATCAATCAAGTTGTTTATGCGTGCTTGGGCATTTGTAACGGTCACTGTGCCACCTCCATGATTGCTTTCTGCTGTGCTTCGGTCAGGGCTGCTTTACTGCCGACCATGCTGATAATGCGTTCTGGTGTTTGCTTGCCTGATTCAATCAGGGCCTTCCATTTGGGCAGGTTGGTCTGAAAGTCTTCATCGGAGTAAACCGCCTGTTCTGCCCGTGACTCCCGCACCGGTGCTGGCGTCACATCTTTTTCGGTGACTGACTGAATCCGCTCAGCTTCGTCCGGATCAACAATTCCAGACAGGCCGAAGGCATACCGAGCACCTTGGATGGTGGCTTTATGGCGAAGCATCCGCGCTGGCCATTTTTTCCACGGCTCCGAAGTACCTTTACACTCACTCAGGTATTCGGTGACCTCAATGTGACGGCTCCGATCTTTCCGATAGATGCGGCAGGTGATCGCTGCCAGCTGGCCGTTACTATCGAGACTGTCCTCAAATTCCATTCCATCAAACTGCGGGTGCTGGTTGATGATCTTCAGCCAGCCATCAATGGAAACGATCGGCTGGATGGCACCACGGCTGGCAAAGGCATAAATCTCTTTCGTCAGCGGGTTGAGGCTGTACTCATTGGCGATAGCCAAGAAGGTCACGAACTCCTCATTGCTAACCTGGGCACCGTTGTTGCCCTTGGCCTTCATGAGGGTGTTCATGACAATGCCCTGCATCTCTTCTTCATTGATGCTCAGGCGGGCAGCCAGCGCCGCGATTGGCGTTTGCTTGGCTGGTTGAGTGGAGACTTGCTGATTCATATCCCTGTCCGTCCCTAAATGCTTGCTATGTCCCGGTAGGCAGATACTGCCTTCCTTCCCTTGATGTACTGCCCGACTGTCAAATCAGGCCGTGCTTGCTGAGCTGAAGCGGGGGAGGGGCGCACATACTTCAGCGCCTTCCCCTGCAGCAGCCCGGTTAGTCCGGCGGTGCCCAGCCGCCGAACAAGTCCCGCTATGTCCATGTCCCGTTACCCCGCGTTGCCCTTGATCAAGCGCTGAAGCTCCAGCAAAAAGCGTTCTCTTTCGCTACCCTCCAGTGACATGTGGAATGGCTCAATGGTTACCAGGGTGTCCAGCTGGTCCCCATTGTTGAGTTCATCCGCCACCTTTATCCGGGTGATCACGCCGATATTGCTTTCAACCATGATTTCCGAATTTACGTGCTCAATGCTCATCGTCCCGTTCCTTATGCTGCAATCGTGTCCAGTTCCATGAAGTAGCCAACGTGTGGCTTCAACATGTCGAATGCAGCGCGACGGGTCAGCTCGTCCTGCATTTCCGCCGCCTGGCTCAGCAGGTTGTCCCGCTCTGCTGAGCCATTCGGCTTGCAAGACACCCGAAGCATTACCACTCCGATGCGGTTGATCTGATCAGCCAGGTCCCCATCGTCACAAATGAACTGCTGCAGGTCTTCGAGGGTTGCCTTATCGCTGGCAGCAAAGCCGTAGCGAATAGCTTCCTCTGTCAGAAACTCAGCCGCTGCCTGTTCCAGAGCAGCGGTTTCAGCTTCTTCCTGCTGTACCTGTGTACCCATGTTGTCCGCATAGATACTGGTCAGTTCGTCTATGTAGCAGTATTGTCCTTCGCCCATCGTCCTATCCCTCAAAAAGCCCCGTTAGATATTTCCCACACTGCCAAGAGCACCAGACCGGTATGGGTGGCCAAGGCCAGAATTCCGTACACGATGCTGGTCATTGGTGCGTTCTGTGTTGTGGTGTTGATGAGGGAAAGATAACTAAAGTTATCGAATACTTCAATAACTTTAGTTAATTTTTTTGGTATAGATTTACTTTTGATTAATTGTTTAGGGTGAGGCAGGCGTAAAAAAGCCCGCGCTTGGCGGGCTTTGTATGGGAGCGTAGGTGGCTACTAGCAGCCTCGGTAATGACCGCTCACGTATGTTCCATCTTTACGGGTGTAACCGTTAATCCACTGGCACTTTGTTTCGACTTGGGCATCAAAAGCAGGATAGGTAGGTTTCTGGTCTGCAGATACTGAGGTAGCAACTACTACGGAAAGAATCAGGGGGATGAGCAGTTTTTTCATGGAGTATTTCCTTATGGTTGATAGCTTCGCTTCTTTGCTAGCATTTTGGGATTGCTCTGAAGCCTGAAAAGTGGGCTTCATCAGGTTCCAAGGTCAAAAGTGATTCTGGTGCTGGTTGGGGTAATGTCAGCCACGCCAAGTTATGGTTCATGCCATAGAACTGATCCCAGGCATAGCTAGTACTTGTGTTGGGTGCTTGTAACCGCTGCTGATAATTGCGACGGCGTCACAGAGCAGTCTGTGAGCAGTGCTGCGGTTAGAGTTGCGGACGTTGCCGCAATGGTGAAGGCTTTCATTCATCGTCCTTGAATGTCACTCTGAGAACGCCTAAGTATAAATGCTGTAGGCTGTATCGAATCAGCTTCTAATATTTTTCGTGCAGCGCTAATTCTTATGGTTGAACTGTTCTTTTTAGTTAGCGCTGCTTTTCTGAGGTTTGTCGTTGATGTACCTTTTTAGCCTTGGGGTTAGGCCAAAAGAGGGCTCATAGACTTCCTCATAAACAGTATAAAGCTCATCTATTAGTTCGTTTTTGTAACTCAAAAACAAATGGACTTTCTCTCTTTTTTTATCTATTGATATACTATCTACTTTTTCACAATCCAGATCCATGTAAGTTACCATGTAAGAAAGGCTCTTCTTTTTTAAGTTTATCTGCCTTCTTTTAAGTAATGTTAAACGTGCAGTTAATGTTTCAATTTTAGCCGAGGTCAGTAATGTAAAAAGATCGGACTCAATTCGATTTTTTCGACCAGAAAGCCAATAATCTATTGTTATACCCTCTAACTCATTAGTTAATTTTATAACTTCATCAATTAAAGATTTTGTCTCTGTACGAGTGGCTAGTTTTTTTGCATTATTGTAAATAACCCTCCAGCCAATTATCACAAGTATTATGCTGATCATGGGAGAATAATCGATCAGATTGAAAGATGCTGTAGGGGAGGTGGGCCCCTCCAGGGCGGTGCCAGTGCTGGTGTCCTGGCTGCCCCGCTGGGGCGCTAAGGGGCCTTGACTGAGTTGTGTGCTGACGGTCATGCCACCTCAATAAAATTCTTTACTTGTTCTGTATAAAAATCTTCTTTTGCCTTGATCACAAGACGGTCTAAAAGCTCATTTTTTGCAAACCCTTGCCTGACCAGTCCGCCAAATGCCTCTTCCAAGAAAGACGATCCAACTCCCAGCGCAACAGCTGTAAAATCTATTTCCAGCGTATCTCCTTGCTCTAGCCCTGGCTTAAGGTACTCTTCCCTGAACCTTTCAGCGCTAAAGTCGCCATCTGTTCTGTAGCGGCCAAATGGTGTTTTTGAGTACGCCCTACCTACGTCAATTTTTGTCATCATCATAATCTCCTGCATGCAGCGTCCACTCGATCAAGGTGCCTTGAAAAAACTTAGGTAACCAGGTTGATGTCGGCTCAGACATACTTGAGTCATAGTAGTACTCAGCCCCACCACTATAGACCAGAATACTTTCATCGTATATGCCTGAATTTTCAACCATACGCTTCATATCTTCGCTACCATTGCCTCTACCTAGTCCTTGATAGCGACTGTTTCCGAGTGAAAACGCCTCCTTAAGGTGTATGTGGGCCTTACTTGTGGTGTATTCTGCTTTCTTATAAGAGCCTGGTATACTTATTCCTAAATCGCATATTATGAATACCCAGCGATCATCACTACTGTCAAACCAAGCACATTGCCACCATCTCTCGCCTATTTTGTCAACGATGTCCACTTTTCGCTCGTCGATTCTTACGATATTTGTTGTGGGGTCTTTGTATGCATGATGAGATACATTGAGCATGGCCTCAGAGATGCCAGTAGACAAGAACGACAGCCTGTCTTTATGAAAGTTTTTCCTGCTTGTTAGCATTTCAACCGTATGCAGTCGATGCTCAGCTGGATTGGTACTTGACTGAAAGTAAGCATTTTTTTCAATAAGCTCATTTAGCTTATCTTCACTACCTGCTCTTAACGCTCGAGCAAGCCCTGTTTTTACAATTAGACGGTATCCAATCTTATTGTCAGACTCTGTCGGGAATTTAAAAGTTATCTGATTGATATTATTATACCAAAGTTGCGCTGTATTCGTTGTGGCAAATAACAAGACGGAAGCTGCTGCTGTAATTTCGACTACTTGCGACAAATCAACCAGAATAGGGTATCCACTTTTTACTGATACTCGGTTCAAATTAGCGATGAAATTGTAGGTCTTTTCCCGAAGCTCAGCCTCGTATATGCAAAGCCTCTCAGGGGCTACGACTCTAAACCTATCCATTAATAACTTGCTCCATTTTTAGTAGTCGTAGATAGAGGAACTGTACCTTATACATCGCCCATCAACACCTTGATTACCCTGCCTACTACACGCAGCTGGGTAAATTCATGAGGTGGCACTAGTTCATCCTGGTATGCGGGATCATGCTTGTTATCTGAGCTGATTACCCAACTGCCGCGCATCTGCTTGATCAGGCGCTTTACCCGCAGTTCATCACCGTTAGCGATAGCGTATACCTTGCCTGACATTGGCTGTTTTTCAGCGGTGTTGACCAACAACATGTCGCCATCCTGCAGTCGAGGAGACATTGAGTCCCCAGATACTCGAACTACTACGAGGTGCGATTCAGGCAGGCGATTGGCATAAATCCAGTCCTGCGAGATTGGCACCCAATCCGTTACTTCTTCCATGTCTATACGGGTACCTACTCCTGCGGCCAGTTCAACATCTAAAATTGGGATTTTCACAAACTGTGTTTCAGCAAAGCTAACCGTGCTGGCAGGCTTAATCCCAGACTGAAGCCAGTCAGGAGAGCATGAGAGAGCTTTTGCTATCTCAACAATCCGGCGAGATGACTCTGTTTTTCCACTAGTGAGCTTGTGGACTGATACCTGCGACAGACCTACCCGCTCGGCCAGCTCACGCTGCGACATGCCCAGATTGGATAGCCGTTCCTGAATTCTATCTGCCAAGCTCATGATCGTGTCTGTGACCTGCTTTTGAAAATATAACTCATGTTATAACGCGGAAGTTATCAATCCAACTAACCAAAGTTATTGACTTGTAGATAACTTAAGTTATCATTCTTTGCACATCCACCCGGCAAGGACTCCCGCGAATGAAGAAAGTCGATGTAATAAATCACTTTGGGACTCAGGCTGATGTTGCCAGCGCTTTAAGCCGAGCTGGCTGGCCTATTTCTCAACCTGCAGTATCTAAGTGGCCCGAAAATGTGCCGGAGTTGAGAGCTTTCCAGCTTGAGCGCATAACTGATGGTGCTCTTCGGGCTGACTCTGTTCCTGAACCTCTAACAGCAGCATAGCCCAGGACCCCACCATGGCACGGACACGCGAAAAGAAAACCAGAGCTATCACTGTTCACCTGACTGAAACGCGATACCAGCGAGCTGAGCTTATCGCTGAGCACAAAGGCTTTAACTCTCTCTCCGAGTACGTAGATCACTGCATGGCCTCCGGTGAAGATGAGCTTGCATCTTGTTATGAGAGCTTAAAAGACATCTTCGAGCCAGACGAGAGAACCGATAGTTCTGAGAGCATTCCGCAGCAGCTGAGTTCATTCCTGAGAGGACTTAGCGGCGGCAAAGGCAACTGAACCCCCCCTGGTAGTGAAGCCATTGGTCGGGCCTGCCCTTCAAGCCCGGCCCTTTTTCGAGCCCATTTACTGAGTGGGTTGGAAAAAGAACACAAGCAGTGACAACCGTGGTCGTTCGGGAGGCTGAAACGTTAGCGATCTGATCCTCTACTCAGATGCTGTAGCGCGTTGACCAGCAATAAACGTCTAGCCGGGCAGACATGCCTTATAACCGGTAACCCCGCCGGTGGCGACAAAGGGGTTTTTCCTCCAACAGGAGGGCGTAACGCGATAGCGGCCACAACCTGGCTGTTACCGGTTACGCACTAACAGCTCGACAAGCTGACCGGTGTAACTCCCGCCCAGGGTGAAGGGTATTAATCACTACAACCATGGATAACCAAATGAACGAACAGGAAATTGAACAGGAAATTCAGGCGAAGGGCCTTACAGCACTACGTGTAACGCCTGGCCAGATCGATGCGCTGATGAATGGTGTTGGGTATCACACGCATGTGGTACCTGGCACTACGACCACTGTTGCGACAGCTATTGCCGCTAATGGCTTTACGCTGGGTACAGGGGTTTCTGCCTGCGCCAGTCTTGAAAATTTTGATGAAGACCTGGGCTGCAAGATTGCAATCCAGAACGCTGAGAAAGCAGCTCGGGACAAGTTGTGGGAGTTGGAAGGCTGGCGGCTGAAGGTGGGTGACGAGTTTATTTGTATGGTTGGTGTTGCGCCAGTCGGCTCTTTCTCCTGGGCGTTAATGCGCCTGCAGGCTGGTGCCAAGGTTGCTCGTCGTGGCTGGAACGGGAAAGGCATGTGGATTCGAGTGAATAACCCCGTGTCGTCCCCATTCTCCAGTGACGGCAATAACGAGATTGAAGCGCTGCCGTTCTTTGAAATGTACACGGTGAATGGCGAAGGGCGACGGGCAATGCTTTCCGGTTGGTTGGCGTCACAGACAGATATGCTGGCGAATGACTGGGAAGAGCTGGAGTAAGTAGGTGGCCCCTTACCCAACGGGACAGAAGGATAAGAGGCCGGTTTGCCAGGCTGCTGGACGGCAGCCATAGCGATTCCCCGGCGGACAACCGAGGAGGCTGCTAACGCAACGGGACAGAAGCGTTAACAGCCATTTGCAGACCCAGAGGACAAGTCTGGGTCTGCTTCACCACCTAACGGACAGAAAGGTAGTGAGGACGAAGTACCGGCGGACAACCGGTACAACAAGGGATGAGCACATCATAGGGATGAATGCTCGCGACGCAGTATAGCGAGTTAAGAGGAGATGGAACATGTCGGGTTTTTTTCTGAGTAGTAAAGAAATGGAAGCACTGTGCGGTGCCCCAGCATTGGTTCAACGGTTGTACGTTTTTGGAATACGTCCAGCCATGGATGAGGAGACTAAATGTTCAGGCACCAGCACATCGATCAGCTGGTATGGGTTGGCGCGTGAGCTGCGTGTTGAGTCAGCGCCAGGGATAAAAGAAGAACTCCCAGGCAAGCAGCAAGTCCGCCGTGCTGCCCAGCACCTGGTTAAGCGTGGGCTCGTAGATGAAATGAGCGAAGGGCCAAAGCTGATCTTCAAGTGCAAGCTGGCTTAGCTCAAGGAGTCCTGACGTGAACCAGAAAGAGTATGCGGCAATTTTGGACGACACTGAGCTTTGTCATGAAGCCCGGCTCGTCTATATGGTGTTTCGCCGTCACATGGATATAGCAACCGGTATCACTGGCTACAAGCGCGTTGTTTGCTACAACGAGCTGAGCCAGTCACTGGACTACATGCCTGCACGGGGGAGTCGTGATACGTCGAAGCGCTACTCCCGTGACCAGATCAAGCGCTGCATCCAACAGCTGGTGAAACGAGGCTACCTGATCGCTCTTCATAAGAAAGGGATGCCGGGCCAGAGGATGGTTTACCGGCTGCCTCTGGCTACCTCAGATTCAGTCCGTCTGGATGAGGAACGCCACTTGAGCGCCACAGAGGGAACGCCACAATGTGCGTCACAGGAAACCCCAGTAAATACAATGCCTGTAGCGGATATGAGCGCCACGCGGAACGCCATTGGAGCGCCATGCCCTGAGCGCCACATATCCGATGTATCCGAGTATAACCATACCGTACCGTACCAGGACCCATCTCAAATTTTCCCGGATGCCATCGACTGGGTGGATTACTTCATCACCCAACACCGGTTCCCACCTCACAGAGCAAGAACCGCTGCTTCCATGCCCCTGTTCGGCCAATGGTGTAAGGACAACATCACGGTCGGGGAAATGAACGAAGTGGTGGCCATTGCCAACCTGAAGAACGGAACACCACCGGATAGCCCGATTTTTTACCGACGATTCGTGCAGCAGTACCGCCTGGAGCGGCAACGTGCCGAAGAGCAAGCCAATACACAGCTGTTTGCAGTGGGCCAGAACTACACCCCTGATCAACCAGCTCGACCTGCAGGGAGCCCGGACAGCTCCAAGCAGCACAACCGGCAGCGCGTGACAGCCGCTGTCATGGACATCAAGGACACCAGCTGGTGAACGGGGCACACACCATGAACGATTCAGTAGAGATCATTATTCAGAACATGGAAGTCAGGAAAGAGCGCATGACTCATGCCTGGTATCTGATAGGCAAAGCTCTGAAGGCTGGCACCGTTGTTGTCACCCTGGGGCGAAGCAGCAGTAAATCGCGTGAGCAGGAGCGCAAGTACCACGCAATGATTCGCGAAATTCACCGTGGGGCATTCCGTGGCAACACCTTCGAAGGCGTTAAGGCGCTCATGGTGGCCGAATTCGCAGATGAATTGAAATCGCAGGGGAAGGAGCTTACACATCCAGGCGAAACCATATACAGCCACAAACTGAAAGCGTGGGTAACTGTTCGACCCAGTACCAAGAAGTTTCGCAAGGCCGAGGCTGCCGCGTTTATCGAATTTTTGTATGCCCTGGGCTGTGAATTGGGCGTTCAGTGGTCAGAGAAAGCAACAGAGATCGCTGATGTGTATCGCCAATGGATGGAAGAGCAGCGACAGAAAGAGCGCGAGAAGAAACGCTTGAGCCTGGTTGAGCGGAGGACTGCAGCATGAGCAATCTAAAACCTGTTTGCGGGTTCAGCCACCCTGGCGCCATTTGTGCGCGTTCTGTATGCGGGTCTGACTGCTGCAGTCTTGAACCTGGTGCTTGTGATGACCAGCTGCCTGATCTGCACCTTAGCCTGAAGGGCGAGTACTTCGAGCAGATTGTTACCGGTGACAAGCCGGAAGAATATCGCCTGGCTACACCGTATTGGCGCAAACGGCTGGAAGGTCGCAGCTATGGCCGGGTGATCGTAAAGCGTGGATACCCGAAAGCCGATGATCAGAGCCGTATCAGCCTTCGCAAATGGCAAGGTGCTGCTCTGAAGGTAATCACCCATCAACACTTTGGGCCAGAACCGGTGGAAGTGTTCGCGATTGATGTAAGCCAGGAGGTCGCATGAACGTGCAGCTGATCGCCAGCACCGGCATGGCTCAGCGTCAAAGTCTCCCACTGGATGCAAAGGTCATCATGACCCTGCACCGAATTCGCCAGTGGTATGACTACTTCGATGGTGAGGTTTATATCTCATTCTCAGGTGGTAAGGACTCAACGGTTCTGGCTGATCTGGTGTGGTCACTGTATCCGGACGTACCGGCGCTGTTCTCCAATACCGGCCTTGAGTACCCCGAAATAGTTCAGTTCGTGAAGCGCAAGCAGGCAGAAGGGCGGCCAATCGTCATTATCCGGCCTAAGCGTACATTCAGAGATGTGGTTCAGACGGAAGGTTTTGCCCTGGTCAGCAAGAAGGTCAGCCGCCAGGTTCGCCAGATTCGTGGTAACAGCCCCAACGCTGAGGCCACCATCAAGCTGTACCTGACGGGTATCCGCCGGGATGGGGTGTACTCGAAGGGCAGCCAGCTATCACGCAAGTGGTTGAACCTGGTCGATGCTCCATTCGAGATATCAGAGAAGTGCTGTGATGTGCTGAAGAAAGAGCCCTTCCACCGGTATGAGAAAGAAACCGGCCGTAAGCCATTCATCGGCGTCATGGGTGACGAAGGTGGTAACCGCTCCAAGCTTACAGAGTGCAACGCCTTCGATGCTAAGAAGCCACAGAGTCGGCCAATGCTGTTCTGGACGGAAGCTGATGTCTGGGAATACATCGAGACTCACAGCTTGGAATACTCCGATATCTACAAAGACAGGGTAATCGATGGTGTGGTTATTCCCGGTGAGCGCCGGACTGGTTGTATGTTCTGTGCGTTCGGCGCTGATCAGGAGCGTGGAGTTAACCGGTTTCAGAGAATGGCTAAGTCTCACCCGAAGCAGTGGAACTACTGCATTAACAAACTCGGTATGGGTGCCGCACTGGATTACATCGATGTTCCATACATGCCAGAGCCGGAAGAACCTCAGATGGAAATGTTTCAGGAGGTTGGACGATGAACTCTAAAGCACTACGTAACTCTGCCCGTGGCCAGGACTGCACACTCCAGATCGCTGGTGTTTGTAACTACAACCCGGAAACAACTGTACTGGCACACCTGCCGGATGAATCACACGGTATGGGCCACAAGGCAGATGATATTAGCGCTGCCTTCGCCTGTTCCAGCTGCCATGACTGCATTGATGGTCGCCATACGGTGAAGCTTACCGGTGAAGACAGAGAGTTTTACTTGCGTCGTGGACAGACGCGAACTCTGCGCCATTGGGTCGATGCGGGACTGGTAACGGTTAAGGGGGCGGCGTGAACGAGCGGATTACTTATGTAGTCCACCTGGCACTAACGGGTGACTCTACTCAACCCGCCCAGGAGTAATCCGCTCTGGTGAGCAGCTGAAATCAGTGTAACAGCAGTAGTGAAGCTGAATGAGCTTTCTATTTTGAAAACCCTATAAAAACCTATTTTGAAAATGCAGTCGGACAGCTGCGAAATGGACGAGGAACGGGACATGGGACAACAGGACATTGAAGACTTCCTTTGGCCAAGTGATCAGGAACGAACTGATAACGAAGAGCTTGAGCGGGTTTGCGTGTTTGCTGAACAGCTGCAGGATTTACTATGGGGGCGAGAGCGTGAGTGGCGTGAACAGTTGCTTCAGGTTGAGGATTTGCTGGCTGCCGAGAAAGGCAAACATGACCTGCTGAAAAGAATCACTGAAGGGCGTCTTCAGCTGCTGGACAAGCTTAGAGCAGCAGATGGAATTATTGCCGAACGGGCGAGACAACATGCCCAGGGCAGCACTTTTCAATGCAAGCACGGTGCAATCCTTTACGGTAACAGCTGCCTGAACTGTGAGCGAGAGAAAGCTCAGCAAGGCGGCGAATCATGAGCACATCCAGACGCCGTGCCGCTGCCTGCTACCTGAAGTACGCCAGTATCCAGATAGCCACGGCTGTAGTTGTGACTGCTGTGCTGATACAGCTTGAACTTGGCCTTGCTGCAAGCTTTCTCGGTGTGATCTTCGTGAATGTGACTCAGAAGCACGTCATTGATGCTGCTGAGCATGAAGCAGGGTTGTCTGAATGCGCCTGACTTCACAACAGGCCGAAGCCATCCAGCAGCGTCGGGTTCGTATGAACTCGGTGCTTGGCCATGCCCCTGGTAAAGCACCGCCGAAGCCAAAGCCGATGAAGAAACCGGCGGGTAAGCGGGAGGCTCAGCCTGATCTGCTGGCAGTTCCTGAGCGCAAGGTGGTAAACATCGGCACCAAAAGGGCTGGCGCTGGTAAAGAATCAGCGCAGCCTGGTAAACCGGTGGTCCATTTCCTGACTGATGCGGTAACCCGCTTCGATATCACACCGGTGCCTAAGCCTCGACAGACTCAATCAGACCGCTGGAAGCAACGGCCCTGTGTCGTTCGGTATCGTGAATTCAAAGACCAGATCAAAGCCGTCGGGCTGGATGTACCTGAAACCGGTTGTCGGCTCATTTTTGTTCTGGCCATGCCCAAGAGCTGGAGTAAGAAGAAACGCGCCCAGATGGACGGACAGCCACATAAGCAGCGCCCAGACACCGACAACATGATCAAAGCGGTACTCGATGCCGTCCATACCGAAGATAGCCAGATCCACCACGTTGAAGGCCTGAAGTTCTGGGGCCAGGCAAGCGCAATCATCGTGCAGAAAACCAGCCAGGCCATTCGCCTCGAAGGTGAACAGGTCATCTGGCAGCAGTGATTAGTACAACTGGTATTTTAATTCCACATATGACGAATGAGGGCGCACAGCTGGAACTAAAGTTCCGCAACAGCGCCCGCCGCATGGAGAAAGCAGTATGAAATACATATCAGCACGACAGGTTTGGCACGATTGCTACCACACCCGTAGCAAGTCCCAGATGGATGTGAACATCGAACTGGCACAGCTGGGTGCCTCGATTCAGCACGGTAGCAAGATCAACACGGCCAATGCGGCAGCCCACCAGTATGAGGCGGGGAAGATTCAGGCAGTGATAGCACGGTTACCGCCGCCTTTACGCCTGCTGGGCGATTGGTTGTATGCGCCTGAAGGGTTTTCACCGGCCGGGGCAGAAAACGCCCTGTGGAAGATGGTAGCCGTACTCTGTGATATCGATGATGAAGAGAGTGACGAATGGTACCTGGCGCGTTGTGCGCTTCACCGGTATCGGGAGTTGGCATGGTCACGGCCTGAGTCGGGGAGTCAGTTTCGGACGCCACAGCAGATCAAGCGCTGGGTTTGGGAGCAGCATGGGGTGGAGCTCTATACCCGGCGCTGGTCCAAAGACTATGGGCGGATATGGGATAAGTTGCTGGATCAGATCAGTAAGCTGGATCGGAAAGCGTTGGTTCCAGTGAGCGAACTGGTTTATGTAAATCAAGCAAAAGACGCGAAAGCAGCGAGAGGGTAACTAAGCAACCACCCAAAAGGGTGGCTGTTATACAGCATAGAAAAGAAAGAAGGGTTATTACTTATTGATATTCTCGATATAGCTTTCCCAACCTTCTTCTTCCTCTGGAGTAAAACATGACTCACCTTTGTGCTCAGAGCATTCACCGTTCTCGTCAATGTCTGTGCATGGGCAGTACTCGCTGCCTTTTTTCATGCCAGCTAAATGCTATCACTCACCTCTTGAGCTATACGGATTTCAATGCCACGATTACGCCAATCGAATAGCGAATAGCGAATAGCGAATAGCGAATAGCGAATAGCGAAGAGGGAGAGGTGGATGGAAGTGGCTGTGATTACCTGTGCTCAGTGCCTTGCAAATGCCAAGGTTGTATCCCAAGAGCCATCAGGTATGGATTTGTTGCAATTTATCGCTTTGTGCTTGGAGCTTATAGGATTTGGTTTGGCCGCCGTGCATGTTTTTCGACGTGAGTGGGCTAACCGTTTAGGAAGGTGGTTTATCAGTCATATTGATCGACTAGATAAGGACGATACAGTTTTGACTGTACACCGACTATTGATGAATCCTTGGGATGAAAGCAGGTGGGTAAAGCCTCGACTTGGTTTGAGGTTCTATCTCCTTGTTGCAGGCCTAGCTATTTCTCAGGCTTTATGGGTTTTAACTTTGTATACTGGAGTTGAACTTGACGATGCCAATGGCTGGAAGCCCTGGCTTACTATTACGTTTTCTACATTGCTTATCTTCTGGCTTATGTTTTCGTTCTTTCCAATGATTATATATCGGATGCTAAAAAAAGCTTCGGGCATAATCGGAGCCGGAGACTATATTGCAGGATTTGGTATCATTTTAGCTGTTCTAGGTATTTTAATAGAAATGTTTCAAGTATGGGACAGTCCTTTATGGTGGGGAGTGATCGCTTTGGCGTTTATAATAATCGGAAGCATTTATCTGTTTCGTAAGAATGTACTGCCCAGCCTCAGAGAAGATGCTGAGATAGTAGAATAAGGCGGTATTAACCGTCTTGTACCAACCCTCACATCTGAGGAGAGCATAAGCCCAAAACTCAGATGTGAGCTTTGCTTATTGACCAAGTTGCTCTTGATAGGAGTTAGCATCTGTAATGTTATTGAGGATAGCTTATGCCTATCTATTGCTTTCCTGTCGCTCCCTTGCTGTTTTTATTGAGCCTGGGTGATCTTTCTCAATCTCTTTCAATACTTCCATGACAGTCAAGGCGCCCTCGATAACAGTTCGAGCCTGAGCGATTGACTCTGCTTGTTCATCTCTTGCGGTGTAAGCGGCATCTATAAGCCCAAAAATTTTTGTTTCAACAGAAACCTCTTGCTGATCAGCTTCCCTCTTGATTCGGTCATAGAGCCTTTTTGGAACCTGAAGAGCAACCGGAACCCTCATCGCATCTTCCAGCCCCATTCCTGATAGCAGTTCAGTTGAGCAATCTAATGCTTCAGCAAGTTTAAGCATCGTTGACCGCTTTGGTTCAGATACACCGCGCTCGTAGCGAGAGAGAATGGTTTTGCTTATCTCTGCTCTATCCGCGAGCTCGTCTTGGCTCAATCCTGCTTGTGCGCGTAAGTTCTTGAGCCGATCTGCAAAAGTGTCATTTTGTGCTTGCATAGTGCGCTTTTGTGCCATATCGTTCATTTGTACTCTAAAAGTACCACAAAAATACCACTTGCGTGAGAGGCGATAGCCAAAAGCTGGATTGGACACCCGGCGGGAAGCGAAAGAGGTAGGACGTAACGGGACATAGGACGAAAGGTTGGGGTTCGGTGACTGGTACTCACCGAACCCCAGTGTGAAAACGCTTACACTAATAAGGATTCACCGCATGGATTCTACAGCTATTGTTCCAGAACCCCAAAAACTGATTACTATCCATTCCCGAACCCTTCAGGGAAAACCAACAGAATGCGTTAATGCCAGAGATCTTCATGGCTACCTTGACGTAGGGCGGGATTTCTCAACATGGATCAAGGCGCGTGTTGAGCAGTATGGTTTTGAGCATTCATTGGACTACCTGACTATTTCCCGCTCCCCAGAACGGGGGAGCTCAGCAAATGAGTTTTCCCCAGAACGGGGGAAAACCTCCAATAGTGGGGGAAGGCCAACGGTTGACTACTTCATCAGCCTTGATATGGCCAAAGAGCTGGCCATGGTTGAGCGCAATGAGAAAGGCCGTGAAGCTCGCCGCTACTTCATTGAATGCGAGAAGCGCTTGAAGGAGAAGCTGAAGCAGGAGGCCCAGCCTCAGATTCCAACCCGTTACATGGTCGAGGTTCAAGACGGCCAGATGGGAACAATGAAGCCAATCCCAGACGACTGGTTCTTGATGAGCATGGAGTCATTGCCGGGCTTCCTGGCTGATCGGTTGTTTGTGGATGAGAAGGATCTGGTCGCGATCAGCAAGGTCTGCATGGACCGGCTATCGAAGAAGATGCTGGCTTGAGGTAGAGTTGTGGCCCCGCTTCGGCGGGGTCTGACTGCATGGAGAGGTTATGATTCGAAAAGCTGACTTTCACCGAGGTCCGATAGCGCTTGTGGCGGGCCTTATCATTTTCGATTTGGGTTTAGGGCTCGGTGCTTCCGGTATGCCACCAGTTGAGAAGTCTGCCTTTGATAGCGCTTGGTTTGCAGGGCTGGGCGGGATGCTTGCTGGGCTAGGGACCGTTACGATCGCGGCTCTAGCCTGGATAGCTAAAGACCAGTGGCTGAAAGAAATAGAGAAGAAAAAAACTTTTGAACTGACGGTTGATTATCGAGCAGCAGCAATACGTTGGGAAAAAAGCTTAGAGTGCTGTGTTGACTTTCTTTATAAACTGGGGCCCTGGGAAGATATGGGTGAAGAGACAGAGTTTGAAAACTTATCACACAATAAACAAGAACACTATGAAGCTGTCGAACATTACTACAAGGCTCTGACGGATATTTGGGCGCACTTTGAAAAGGCTGAAAGCTACCTGTTATCTTCTGGATACGAAGGTGCTATCAAAGGAAGGGACCGAGCTGAAATGGAAAGGCTGCATGTTCGGACTGTTCAGACGGTAAAGGCTAGATTGAAACAATGTATAGGGAAGGGTGTTCGAGTTTATGAGAACATACTCCTATGCAACTTATATGGTTTGGATGGGAAAAAGGACAACACCTATTTAGAAAATAGAGCCTTTATTGTTTTAGATATATTAGGAAAAAGGCCTTCATGAAAGGCCTTTTCTTCTTAAATTCTGAAGCGGTTACGTAAGCCGAGACCAATGAGGAAGAGTAGAGCGAACGATACTACCCCTTGTCCGATCGTCAACATATTGAGCCAATCTGGTGGAGCTTTTCCGAATAGCTCCGCCATGCTCTCTTGCCGAATATACTTGGCGTTCGAAACAAAGGGCAGGCTGTTGGTCAGGATAAACTCAATCGCATTGCCGCCTTTGGTTGCGATATTGCGTATCCACCAAGTCTTTTCATCTGTAGGTAGGGTGTAAGCACAGAACAAGCCGATCCAGGTTACAAATAACCATGCGGCTGGGCGTGCAACACTTTGGCCATAGTTGCTGAAACCAGAGAAGGCCATATCGAGCAGCGAAGCCCAAAAGCCGAGCTCATGCCAGCGTTTAGCGCGCATTTCGTCAGCGTGAAATTGAAGCGCTGAGTTATGGTCTTTATTCTCTTCTGCTAGTTCTTTAAGCCTCCTAAACGCTACTATGTCTGTAGGCCTTACCGATTTTCGTATCGGCAGAGGGCTTCGTTTTAGATATGGGTTTATGTTTTTTATCTCGACCTTTCCTGCGAAAGTTGTGCTCGTTAAATCTGGTGGGCTTGCTTCTTTTCCTTTGTACGATAAGAAAAACACCGAGTTAAATTCAGTTGACTCGAATGAGATTTTAGAAGAATTGTTTGTGTTTTCTATATTGTTGAGATAGGCAATGCCATCCACATGTGTTTGATGGATGCTTATATTAGAGTTTATTAGTGATATGTTTTCTATGTTTAGGTTTTTCTCTATTCTTGATTTTTCTATTTGTATATCTGTATTGTAAAGGCACACTTCCTCTAAGGCTAAACTGGATATTGCTGGTAAAGATATTTCTAATTTGCTTTCGTATAGATTTATGTGTTTTGCTTCAAAATTTAAATTTTTCCCTTCTAAATCATTTTTCTTTATTCCTAAGACGTCCGGTTTGTCATTCAAATATAGCTCAAGCTTGGAGTGAGTTCCTCTTTCAATTCGCATGTTTGAGTTTATATGGGTTATCCCAGTTGAGTCGATTCTAAGATTATTTGACGATTCTATTGATATCGATAAATCACTGCTTTCAACAATAGAGTTTGTTAAATCTATGGTAGAGTTACAAATTATTTTTGATGATATGCTTATGTATGAGTTTTCTATTTTTTTATGGTGAAGGTGAACTTTACATCTGTCCATGGAATTTACTGAAAATGAAATATTAGTATTTCTTATTATTGGGAAAAGGAATCTTATAAAAGAGATATGATTTCCTCTAATAATTATTTTGCTTTTTTCTATGCTTGAGTTAGAAAGTATTATTCCAGAAATTCTAGTATCGACAGGCTCAATATGTATCCTCATATTCGATAAATATTTACCCTCAAATTCGATATCTATTGGATAGATGATGGGTTTATCGTTTGAAAGATTGTCCAAGTACGGTATAAAGAAGTGCTCATGGGAAAAAGTTATCTCTTGAACTCGATTATCTCTTATAAAGTTATTCCATTCCTCATTGGTCTTGCTCCATAAAGTTAGCAGTTGTTCACCTTTCAGGAAAACTACCTTTGGAGAGCGCTGCGAATCCATGCGTTTATCATCCTAAGTCACTATGAATTTTTTATAATAATATTGTTGACTTATCTGTCCTATTTTTGTAGTTTTTTATAAGAATGCCGTCGCTGTGATCAATCACCCGACGGCTTTTTCATTTCTGGGCTCTCCCGCCCTCCATATCCAAGACCCACCTGTATGCGCATCGTGCGCTTTGTCCCGTTCCGTCCAGCGATGGCACGGTGCGTATTCACGTGCGTCTTATTCTATTCTCGCTGCGAAGCGACATGCTCCGAGCCAGGCGGATAAACCCGGCACAGGATTCTATGCAAAACCATTACTTCGGCCCGCGTTCAATCGTGAAGCTGCAGGGCGTACACCCTGAGCTGATCCTGGTTGCCAGCCGGGCATTGCTCTATTCCGAAGTTGATTTCGGAATCATCGACGGCCTGCGTGATCTGGTCACCCAGAAGCAACTCGTCCGTAAAGGTAAATCCCAAACCCTGAAGTCAAAGCACCTCAAAGGCGATGCCATTGATGTCATGGCTTATGTCGGTGGTAAAGGCACATGGGAGTGGGAGTACTACGAACAGATCAATGAAGCATTCCAGCAGGCATCGGAAGAACTCAATATCCCGATTGAATGGGGTGGTGACTGGGACCGCTTCAAAGATGGCGTTCATTTCCAGCGGGTGACGGCATGAGCGACCCAGTAATCGACGCTCTAAAGCTGCAGGGCGAACAGACTCACCGGCAACTGAGTACATTGAACGAAGCTGTAACGGGTATGGCGAACTCTATCTCTGATCTGACCACTCAGCTGGCCCGTGTAGAAGAGCGCCATATTGCTCAGGATGAATTGGTTCGCCGGATTGGCCGCGAGTCGAATGACCATGAGCAGCGCCTTCGTGTGCTTGAAAAGGCTGTTGACCCTGAACAGGTGCAGGCAAACGACGAGCGGATCACCGAGCTGGAACGAGTCCGTTACTCTGCAGGCGGTTCATGGAAGGCACTGGTGGTGGTTGGTGTTGTGGTTGCAGCACTGGTTACCGCTGCAACCCAGATCATTCCGCTAATGACATAGGAAGGTTGAATATGCGTGGTATGAATATCAAAGCCCTGGCGATTGCTGGGGCTTTTTCGTTTGCGCTGGCCGGTTGTGTACCGCAGGCAGTCAAAGAATACAAAGTGGGTACAGCCAGCAGTGCAGTGGTGATGAAGATTGCCGAGCTGCATGAAGCTGGATGTAAGGGCCAGTCAGCGGCTGCCCGTCAGCGATTGATCAAGCTGTACCGCACGTTCGTTGATCGTAGCTATCCAGCTGGCGGGGTCTGTAACGATCCGCTGGGTGTTCTGAAGTTTGCTATGAAAGGCACTGATTAATACCGCTGGCTCGCTGTGAAGCGCCCGACAGACTCGTCGTGAGACGCTCAATGATCCGTCGTGATGACGCTCAGCAACTCGTCGTGAGACGCTTGACCGGTGCTGCACCGGATTAGAAATGGCAGCAGGAATTTATGAGCAAGTTCAACTGGACCCCGAAGCGTGAGCAGTTCTGTATTGAGTACATCGTTGACTTTAACGGTGCCCAGGCGGCTATTCGCGCAGGCTTCGCACAGAAAGGGGCAGCTAAAGCAGCGTTCGATTTAATGCAGAAGCCTGAGATCGCTGAGCGTGTTATGCAGTTGATTCAGGCTCGCAGTAATCGCACAGAGATCGATGCTGATTATGTGCTGAACCGTCTGGTTGAGATTGATCAGATGGATGTGCTGGATATCCTCAATGATGACGGTTCACTGAAACTGGTATCGGAGTGGCCGAAGGTATGGCGCACCTACATCAGCGGTATGGATCTTACCGAGCTGTTTGATGGCCGTGGTGACGAGCGGGAAATGACTGGCCTGATGAAGAAGATCAAATGGCCGGACAAGGTGAAGAACCTTGAGCTGATCGGTAAGCACGTAAACGTCCAGGCGTTCAAAGATCGTGTTGAGCACTCTGGTGTTATCTCGCATGAAGAAGCGCTGGAGCAACTGGCGTGATGCCGCAGGAAGTAGAGATTCGTCGTAAGCTGCGCGATGACTTCTTGCACTATGCCGAGCGCTGCCTGTTCATTCGCACGAAGGCGGGCAAGGTTGAGCCGCTAAAGCTGAACAAGGCCCAGCGCTATATCCATGAGCGACTGGAAGAACAGCGCCGTAAAACCGGCAAGATTCGCGCTGTTCTGTTGAAAGGCCGACAGCAGGGGGCGTCAACGTACACGGAGGGCCGTTTCTACTGGCGGGTCTCTCACCGTAAAGGTGTTCGAGCCTTCATCCTGACGCATGAAGCTGATTCCACATCGGCATTGTTCGAAATGGCTGAACGCTATCACGAGAACTGTCCGGTACTGGTTAAGCCGTCCACCGGTGCCAGTAACGCCAAAGAACTGATCTTCGATAAGCTGGACAGCGGTTACAAGGTAGGTACTGCCGGTAACAAATCGGTTGGCCGTGGTAATACCCTGCAGCTGTTCCATGGTTCTGAAGTGGGGTTCTGGCCTCATGCCGCCGAGCATGCCAAAGGCATCATGCAGGCGATACCTGACGAGCCTGGTACCGAAGTGTTGCTGGAGTCGACGGCCAACGGTATTGGTAATTACTTTCACCAGCAGTGGCAGAAGGCTGAAGCGGGTGAAAGTGAGTACCAGGCTATTTTTGTGCCCTGGTACTGGCAGGATGAGTACCGCAAGCCGGTGCCCGATGGCTTCTGTGCCACGCCGGACGAGGAAGAACTAAAGGCCCTCTATGGTCTGGATGATAACCAGATCATGTTCCGCCGGTTCAAAATTGCCGAGCTGTCTGCTGATGGTGAGGATGGTGAATCAGCTTTTAAGCAGGAATACCCCTTTACTGCTGCCGAAGCCTTCCAGGTATCGGGTGAGGATACACTGATCCGACCGGAGACCGTGGTTAAGGCGCGTAACACCAAGTGCCTTGGTAGCGGTCCGCTGAAGATTGGTGTTGATCCGTCTCGTTACGGTGATGACCGGACTTCAATTATCCGCCGTCGTAACCGGGCAGCGTTCAGTCTCAAGAGTTACGCCAAGCGCTCCACTATGGAAGTTGCTGGCATCGTTCATTCCATCATTCGAGAAGAGAAACCCGCACAGGTTGCTGTTGATGTCGGCGGTTTGGGTGCCGGTGTTCTTGATCGACTGATAGAGCTGGGCCATGGCGATATTGTAGTGGCCGTAAACTTCGGTGGCTCAGCTTTGAACCCTGAGAAATATCGTAATAAACGGGCGGAGATGTGGGGCGAAATGCGGGACTGGCTGAGTGGCGATATGCCAACGATGGTGCCTGATAGTGATTCGCTCCATTCTGACCTATGTGCCCCACGGTACAGCTTCGATAGTAATACCCGGCTGGTGCTGGAAAGCAAAGAGCAGATGCGTAAGCGTGGTGTGCGTTCACCTGATGAAGGGGACGCATTGGCACTGACGTTTGCTGAGCCTGTGGTTATCAGAGAGAGCGACACCCCGATAGAAAACCCGGTAGGCGACAACACCGCCGGTTACTGACCCGCCATCGCTGTGAAGCGATATGACCCCATCATAGATTCCAGCCGTGAGGCTCGATAATGCAACACGAAACCCCCAACGAAATATCAGATGAAGACCTGCAGCAGTCTGAAAACCTGCAGGTGTTTGGCGCCAGGCTGGCCAAGCTGGCACAGGACACTGTAAGCAAACGGCAGCAGATCGAACTGCGTTGGCTGGAAGATCTGCGTCAGTTCCATGGTGAGTATGACGAAGAAACCAAGGCCAACCTGTCCGGCTCTGGCTCGAAAGTCTTTGTAAATATCACCCGGAACAAGAAGTCGGCGGCTGAAGCCCGGGCACAGGACATGCTGTTTCCGACCGATGACCGTAACTGGGGCATTAAACCAACCCCCGTCCCTGAGCTGGCAGAAACTGAGCCCGGCGATTCGCTGCAGGTTAACGGCCAGCAGATCGATAAGGAGGCGATTGCCCAACAGGTCGAGAAGGAAGCTCGGAAGAAGTCCAAGGCGATGGAGCGCACCATCAATGACCAGCTTAATGAAGCGAAGTACAACGCCAAGTCTCGTGATGTGATCTCCGATTCCACACAGCTGGGGACAGGTGTTCTAAAAGGGCCTGTCGTTATTGGCCGTAGCCGTAAACGCTGGAAGACTGATGAAAGCGGTGTGTCGGTTCTGGAGCGAAAAGAAGACCTGGTCCCGACTGTTGACCGTGTTGATCCCTGGGATTTCTACCCGGATATGAGCGCCTGCACCATTGATGAGGCTGAGTTCATATTCGAGCGTCATCGCCTGACGCGCAAGCAGCTGCGTGACTTCGCCAAGATGCCCGGTGTGCTACAGGACCAGATTCGTACAGTGCTAACCGGTGAAGCCGGTGATACCCAGTACTCAAAGGACTACACCAACGATATTCGCAGCATTACCGGTGTTGACTCTGTTTCTCACAGTAATCGCTATGAGATGTGGGAGTACCACGGCCCTATAAGCAAAGAAGATCTTGCAGCTGCTGGTGTTGAGCAGGACGAAGAAGACGACCCGCTGGAGGAATATGAAGGTGTGGTGTTCTTCATCGGTAATAGCGTTGTGAAGGTTGTTATCAACCCGCTGGATACCGAGGAACGTCCGTACTCCGTATTCACCTGGGAAAGGGACGTTAGCAGCATTTTCGGCTTCAGTGTGCCTTATCTGATGCGTAACCCTCAGAAGGTGATCAATGCCTCCTGGCGGATGATGCTCGATAACGGCGGAATGTCAGTAGCTGATCAAGTGGTCGCCAACCGGGAGATCATCCAACCTGCCGATGGTCGTTGGGAGCTGGGGCCGAAAAAGCTCTGGTTCCTCAAAGATAAAACCCGGTCGGTTAATGAAGCCTTTGCATCATTCTCCACGCAGTCACACCAGACCGAGCTGGCCAACATATTCACCATGGCTCGACAGCTGGCCGATGAGGAAACCAACCTGCCGCTGATCGCTCAGGGCGAACAGGCCAGTCACGTTACGAAAACCAGTTCGGGCATGGCTATGTTAATGAACTCGGCCAACATCGTATTGCGCCGGGCAGTGAAGAACTGGGACGACGACATTACCGATACGCTGATACCGCGTTTCTATGACTGGAACATGCAGTTCAGTGATGACGCGAGTATCAAGGGTGATTTCTCTGTTGATGCCCGTGGTTCCAGTGCTTTGCTGGTTCGTGAGAAGCAACAGGAAAATCTTATGGTGCTGGCAAATATCTCCGCCAGTAACCCGCATCTTGCCAGACGTCGTGACTGGGCGGGGCTGGATGCGCAGATGATGAAGGCGCTGGAAGTGCCGGTTGATGAAGTTACCTTGTCCGATGAGCAGATCAAGGAAAACCAGCAGCGTGAAGCTGAGAACCAGCCGCAAGACCCAGCAGTGATGAAAGCTCAGATGGATGTGCAGCTCAAGCAGCAGCAAATGCAGTTTGATCAGCAGAAGGAGCAGGCCACATTGCAGCTTGATCAGCAACGGTTGCAGTTCGATATGCAGTATCAGACGCAGAAGCTGGCACAGGATCGTGAACTTGAAATGACGAAGATTGCAGCTCAGCAGAACATGACTGTTGCTCAGCTGCAGGCCAAAGTCGGACTGGAGCAACAGAAAGAGCAGACCAAGCGGGATATTGCCGCAGCTACTGTGACGCACAAGCAGACTGAAACCCAGCTCAAGGCTCAGAACCTTGCACAGGGACACGACACCTATGGCTAAGATCGATCAGCACTCACTCACCTGGAAGCAGGTTCTCCGTTTTATGGAACAGCAGAGGGCTGAAGCTATTGAGATGCTACGCGCCGGGAGTAATTCCGATAAGCAGCGGGGGCGGCTGGATCTGTTGGATGAGCTTGAAAAGCTGCCGCAGCAAGCAGAGCCTGAGCGTGTCACCACCGATACCTATTTAACCTGAACTCGACCGCCGCCCGTGAGGGCCGCCAGGAGAATGTATGCCAGATACAACTGAACAGCCAGGCACTGAGAACGATATTTCCGATTTTGATTCCGCATTTGAGGAGTTTGCCAGCGGCGAGCCTGGTGAGTCTGATCCTGCAGAGGAACCAGAGCTTCCGGCACGTGATGAACAAGGACGCTATGCTGCCGCTGATGGCGGTGGCGGCGATGAAGCGCCTGACGTGGGTTCACCGACAATTGACTGGGAATCTGATAGCAATCCGTGGAAAGAGAAATATCAGGCTGACCTCGCTCAACAGAGCGCTCTTCAGCAGCAGGCTGCTCAGCAGCAACAGCAATTGGCACAGCTTCAGCAGCAATCACCGGCTGAGCAACTGCCAAGCGATAACAGCTCAGATGGATTAGGTAAATCTGATGCGGAGTGGGCTGCACTCAAAGAAGACTTTCCAGAGATGGTACAGGCGTTTGAGAACCGTTTAGCAACAGTTGAGCAGAACTATCAGGCCAGATACCAGAAGCTGGAGCAGCAGTTTCAGCCAATCCAGCAACAGGCGAACCAGCAGCAAATTCAAGTGCAGTATCAGCAACTGGCCACCGAGCACCCAGATTATCAGCAGGTCGCTGCCAGTGCCGAGTTTAAAGGTTGGGTAGCCAATCAGCCGCAAGTAATCCAACAGATGATGAGCAGTGACAGTGCAGCGGATGCCGCTTATTTGCTCTCGTCATTCAAGCAAACACAGCCGCGTGAGTCGCCCGCTGATGCCATCAAGGCAAAGCGTCAACAGCAGCTGGAGCAATCGAGAACGGTGCCGCGCCGTGGTGCTGCCAAGGTGCAGGATGACGGTGACTTCGACTCGATGTTCAATCACTTTGCCAAACAGGCAAACGCATAACACACCACGCTTTTCTTCCTGAATAGACAACAACCAAGCCCTGCCGGTCACTGTGATCAGCGGGGCTTTTTGTTGGCTGCTTTATCAAATCCATGCTCTATAGGAAAACGCTATGCCACAAACCACGTATGGCTCCATCGGTCAGCGAACAGCTGCCTGGGTGGTTGCTGAAATGCTGTCTCATGCTGAGCCTGTGCTGATTCTGTCCAAATTTGGCCAGCATAAATCCATCCCCAAAAACAAAGCCAACTCGGTTAAGTTCCGCCGGCCGATTCCATTTCCTGCCGCAACAACACCACTGTCCGAAGGCGTGACCCCAGCAGCGCGCCAGCTGCAGTATGAAGATGTGCAGGCATCACTGGCCCAGTACGGCGATGTGGTAGGTATTACTGACCACGTACAGGACATGGCTGAAGACCCTGTTCTGAAAGATGCGTCCAGTCTCTGTGGTGAACAGGGTGGTGCCACCATTGAAGCGGTCACCTGGGGCGCTATCCGGGCCGGTACCAATGTGTTCTATGCCAACGGGGCGTCTCGTAGTGGTGTGAACCAGCCGATCACCCTGGCTAAGCAACGGGCAGTAACCCGATTGCTGAAAGCCAATAAGGCTAAGAAAGTCACTAAAATGGCCAAGTCCACTGTTCAGTGGGGAACCGAGGCTATTGATGCGGCATTCATTGCGGTGGCCCACACTAACCTGGAATCAGATATCCGGGACATGACGGGTTTTGTACCGGTCGAAAAATACGGCTCTATGAAGCCGCTACCGTACGAGATCGGCAAAGTTGAAGATGTGCGTTACTGCCTGTCTCCTGATCTGGATGCGTTCGTTGATGGTGGTGGTGCCGCTGGCAGCATGATCTCTACCTCCGGCACCAATGCCGATGTTTACCCGGTGCTCTATTTCGGCCAGGAAGCCTATGGCTGTATTCCGCTGAAGGGCTCAAATGCCATTACGCCGAAAGTGACCCCGGTGGAAACCACTGACTCCAGTGATCCGCTAGGCCAGCGTGGCTTTGTTGGCTGGAAGGCATACTTCGTCGCCAAAATTCTGAACGAAGGCTGGATCGCCCGTCTTGAAGTGGCAGCGACTGATAACGCCTGATTGACCTGAGGCCACCGCCCGGTGGCTTCCTCTTTTCCTGAATAAATGCCGCCCGTGAGGGCCGCGAGGTGCTATATGAGTGACGAACTAAACCTTGATGTCATGGACCTGGAAGAGCTGAAGGCGCAAGCCCGAGTGCTGGATATTTCACTGAAGGGTAACCCTGGTGAAGATACATTACGGACCAAAATCAAAACAGAACTGGGGCTAGTCGGGGGCAATGATACGCAAGCGGCTAGTGAGTCAGTTCCAAAGCAGGAAGCTGGCCAGAAGCGGGTGACCATCTCTATTCCTGAGTCTGAGACGGACACGCAGCCGGTGCAGATCTACGTCAATGGCCGCAGCTACATCATCAGACGGGGTGAAGAGGTTGATGTGCCTGAGTCTGTTATCGAAGTACTGAATAACGCCAAGCAGATGGTCTATAACCCGGAGACCATGAAGGCGCGCGAAGTGTTGTCCTATCCCTTCCAGATAATCAAGTAACCGGGGGCTGGCATGAACTTCTTACAGCTCTGCCAGCGGCTGCGACAGGAGGTCGGTGGTTCTGGAAGTGGACCATCGACCGTGCTCAGCCAGAATGGCGAGAACCGTCAGTACGTGGATTGGATTAACCAGGCATGGATTGAGATTCAGTCTATGCACAGTTGGCACTTTCTCTGGACACAGGGAAGTGTAGAGCTGCAGCCGGGGGCGCTTGTCCATGCGCTGCCAGATGACCTTGGGGTGCTTGATTCGGCCAGTATGGTTATTGGCGGTGTACGCCTACCCCTGGTTGATTATCTGGCGTTTCGTGATGCGTATCGTGCAGCAGGTGTTGGGCGGCCGGTTGCCAGTACGCTATTACCGAATGGCCAGCTGAAGCTTAGCGCCTACCCTGATCAGCCGTATACGCTGGAGTTTGATTACTTCATAAAGCCTGCCAGCTTGGCCAGTAATACCGAGATACCGGCGTTACCTGGTCAGTTTCATATGCTGATCGTTTATAAAGCGATGCAGTTCTATGGCACCTATGAAAATGCTCCTGAAGTGTTCCGGGATGGGCTGATGAAGTATGAGCGCATGCTGCCTGATCTCGAAAATGCAGCGCTGCCACCGATGTCACTGCCGGGAGCAATAGCATGACCGTTCAGACTGCTTACTTTCCCCTGCGTGGTTCACTGGATCTGGCCACAGCCCCCATGGCGATCAACCCAGGCGATGCGCTGGAGTGTGTGAATTACATTCCGGGTCTGAATGGTGGCTATCGGCATATCGGTGGGTATGAGCGGTTCGATGGCCAGCCAGCGCCGTCCGATGCAGCGTTCTGGGTTGTCGTGGTTTCTGATAGTGCTGGTCTGAGTGCTGGTGATGTTCTGACCGGTGATGTTTCTGGTGCCTCCGCAACCATTATTAACCTGGCTGCTGACAATCAGGTGGTGGTGACGGCTCTGGCCGGTAGCTACCAGGAGGGTGAAGCTGCGAACGGTATTACGATCAGTTCCCCAGAGGTGGTGTATGACTCTGATACTGAGCTCGAACATGATGAATGGAAGGCACTGGCTGCTGGGTACTATCGGGCCTTGATACAGCCAGTGCCGGGTTCTGGTCCAGTACGGGGTGTTTTTCGTCATCTCGGCAGCACTTACGCCTGTCGTGATAATGAGGACGGAAGCCGCTGTATTGTCTATCAGGCATCGGCGGCAGGCTGGGAACCACTTTCTCTGAAGTGGGTGATCAAGTTCAGTGCCGGAACAAGCGAGATTTCTGCAGGCGATACAATCACCGACGGCAACAGTACTGCAAAGGTGCTGCGGGTCTTTGTAACTGAAGGGGTCTGGTCAGGCACTGCCGAAGGTTACCTTGTGATTGATCCACTGGCAGGCTCCGGTATTCCAAACACTGCTGCAATTAAGATCGGCTCGACTATCTGCGCGACCAGCACCAGCGCAGCCACGGCTATTACCTTGCAGCCTGGTGGCCGGTTTGAATTTACCAGCCACAATTTCAAGGGTTCTGATGATGGCTATCGGGTTTATGGCTGCGACGGTGTAAACCCTGCCTTTGAAATTGATCAGGACGGAGTGCTGGCTCCGCTCTACAGCAAAGATGAGGCAGACAATCCACTGTACGTTCAGGCCTATCGGGGGCGTTTGTTTCTTGGGTTCGGCAATGGCCAGGTCCATTACTCTGTTGCCGGGGAGCCCTGGAATTACACTGTTGCGTTAGGGGCTGGCCAGATCGGTCTGGGGGCTGAAGTAACCGGCATGCTGCCACAGTCAGGCGGCGTGCTTGCGCTGACCACCCGACGGCGGACTTTTATTCTGCAGGGCAGCAGCAATGCAGACTTTCAGTTGACGGTTGCGGCTGAAACAGCCGGCGCTTTCCCGTACACGCTCCAGACGATCAGTGAGGCCTTTGCCCTGGATGATCGCGGCATTATCCAGCTGAGCCGTACCGCGGCATTTGGTGGTTTTGAGTCTGGCGCTGTGACTCGCAAGGTTCAGAAGCTGATTGATAGGCTCAAGCCTTTGGCTATCGCCTCGACTGTTGTCCGCCGGTTTAATCAGTACTGGCTCTTTTTCGGTAACGGCACCGGCCTGGCCTGTTATCCGGTGAGTACCGCCAACGGTATGGCTTTCCATGTTACTCAGTTCGATTTCGGCAAGCCGGTCCACTGCATCTGTAATGCCGAAGACGAAACCGGGCAGGAGCGCATCCTGTTTGGCGCTGACGATGGCTTTATCTATGAAGCTGAGCGCGGTACCAGCTTTGATGGTGGAGAGATTGAGGCGTTTCTTCGTCTGCCATTTAACCATTTCAAATCCCCACGGGTTAGAAAGCGTTGGCGTAAGTTTCTTCTGGAACTGGAGGCCGAAGGGCCAGTAACGCTATCCATTACAACCGATCACGATTACAGCTCACCCGATGTTGCCGGTGCCATCACGCAGAACCTCAGCGCTCATGGCGGGCAGGGCGGGTATTGGGATTCCTCTGATTGGGACTCTTTTGCCTGGGATTCAGAAACGGTCTCGGTGCCAGAGATGATGCTGACTGGAACTGGGCTGAATATTGGCTTCCTGATTCACCATCAATCTGCAGTCACCCGGCCTTATACCTTGCAGGGTGCCCTTATTCACTACGAGCCACGGAGGTTACAGCGCTAATGCCGAATGACTATTACCAGCGGCAACAGGCCTTCCCGCCGCGAACTAAAGCAAAATCTGAACAGATCCGCAGTGAGCTGGATGCCGTTGCTTCCGGGTTTGAAAAGCTGCCTAAGCCAACAGCAGAGGCTGATGGTTTTACCGTGCCGGTTAAGGTCGGTACCGCGACCGATCCTGATCATGCCGCCACACTGGCACAGCTGACTGGTGCTGAAGCTGAAATTCAGCAGAACCGGGAGGCAGCCCAGGCCAGCGCCTCACAAGCAGCACAAAGCCAGCAGGCCGCGCTGGGTAGTGAGCAGGCTGCTGATAGTAGCCGACAGCAGGCGGAACAGCATAAGAACGATGCCGCGCAGAGTGCGCTAGAAGCACAGCAAGCAGCGGCTGGTGACCTGATTGATGATGCTGGTGTCTCGTCACTAAAAGCATGGAGTTCTGAGAAGTTGCAGCAGGAACTCCAAGTGCAAACTAATGAAGTTGAGCAGCAAGTTCAGGTGATAACGGGGCGGTCGCTCCTAGCAACATCGCTGATCTACGGGAGTTGAAATGGCTGACAAACTGAAATTTACCAGCGTAACAATTGCGGCAGACACGCCCGCTGAACAGTCGATTTTGGTGAATGATGACACTGCGATGAGCTATGTACGCAACATCAAAGTTGTCACCGATCAGGCAGGTGTCGGTCTGACGTTACGCGGCAATGGATTGCTACAGGGCACTGCAACGCCGGCGGCGCCCTGGGTGCCGGTTGAATCAAAAGACACGCTGCTGATCGGGCCGGGTGAGTCGCTGACCGCCGCGTTTGAGCAGTCGTATGCTGACTGGGAAACCGAGGTGCTGTGTCAAAACGGCGCGGATGCGATACATGAGTGCGGCACTCGTCGGGCGATTGCCGACGGAACCACGTATGTGCATCCCATCGGCCAGGGCGCGCGGCAGGCGAATAACAGCGCGTGGAACGTGTCGTACCAGCAAATCGTGAAGCCGCAGGAAATCGGCGGTCGGCGCTGCTTGTTCAAGCGCTACAGCACAACGTTAATTCAGAGGCTGGATGTAACTGAGGCAACACCCGGCACGGTTGATATAGCGACAGTCACGCCGTCTGAAGCGTTCAGCAGTCTGTATGCATTCTGTTTTAATCACGACGGCACGACGGCATGGACGATGCATACGGGTCAGGTGTTCAAACGCTGGCTGATCAGCGATGGCGGACTGACGTGGACGCGCGATACCGCCTGGGGCGATCAGAGTGGCTATCAGGGCAGCGCAGGCGACACAGGCAGCTATGACGTCGAATACATTCAAGACGCTGCCGGTCAGGGCTGGCTGATCTATTTCCTGGGCTCATCGACATATAGCGATATGCAGTCTATCCGGCGGGTGCGCGCCGATGATTTTGGCTCAGAGGGTAATCTGAGCGGCTCAACAACGTATGCGCCGTATTACAGAAACTCGGTAGCACGGTTCACCCGGCTGGTTAATGCAGATGGTTCAAGCGCTGTGGTCTATCAGATCGCTAACAGCGGCTATAGCAATCACTCGTATGTCATCCTGGCGGGCTGCTCAGAGTCGGCCGCGCAGCCAACGGTACGGAAGAGTATGTATATGCATCAGTCTTACAGCTATTCCGTAAATAACACTGATAAACAGTGGGTAGCCGGTCAGCAGCTGCAGGGCCAGCATGTGGCGATTCTGGATCACGCCCGGCAGGTTGTGGCAGTGTCGATGGGGCCGCCCAGTCAGGATGTTGCCCGCTACTGGCTGTTGTTTGAGGGATTCGATCGGGGCAAGTACATCGGTGCGCTGGATGCTGGTAACCGACCGTCAAATAACGTTTTTCTGTACAGCGGGTTCCCCAGCCAGGATGGTGCGCTGGGAGCCAGTGTCGGGGTGGTCCCGACAGCGACAATCCACGTCGAATCCGTCGAGGTGTCTGAATGAATTTCAGTGACACCGGCGGGCTGACGTTCGCAGATCCGGCTCTAGTGAGCGCTGAGCCGGTGATTGTTCAGCCGGTGCTGCTGGCGAGCTATGACGTTGACGGGATGCGTAACCACGATTTCACGGGCCTGGGCGGCTGGGACGAGCTGCATCTTAAATTTACTGGCACTATCCTCAATGACAACTATGACATCAAGTTTTTTTTCGGAGATGGTGCCCTGATAACGGGCGGATATCATTTTCGGCGGGTGATGGCGTCGGATTCGTCGTGGCCAGACAATCACTCAGTATCTGACTATGCGTATGCGGTATTGATGAATAACAAGCCGAATGTAAATGATCCGGGCAGCATAGAGATGAAAATAAAGCTACGCGCCGGGCATGCCGAGGCCGCTACTATCAGTCGATCACTGCGCTCAACGAAAGTCTATGAGAATACGTATTCGCTGTACAAAAAGCAGGCCGGACTGAGCAGCTGCCACATCGACCTGGGCGACGCGGGGGCGTGGAGCGGTGAAATCGTGCTGCTGGGAGTCAAATATGGATCAGTTTAAGCGGGTAAACGGCAAGCTGGTGCCGATGACTGCGCCTGAGATCGAGGCACAGGCTGAACGGGATCAGCTACAGGTCATCATCCCAGAAGACCGAATTGCAGAAAAGTACGCACAGATTGAAGCAGATCGAGATGATGGTTTGATTGATGTTGATGCGACAGTCGATGTGGCTGGGGTGATCTTTCAGGCTAATCCATCATCAATGGCGGCGCTGAACGAGGCGCTTACGGTGTTTATGGCGCTGGGTGGTACACCTGATGGCTACGAGTGGCGCGATGCTGAAAACACCAATCATGCAGCGGATCTTACATTGCTCGCGTCAATAGCAGCGGCTAGAGCAAAGCAGGTCAATCAGATCTGGAAAACCAGCTGGGCACGTAAAGCGGCATTGGAGTTAGTCGATCCGGCTGCCGAGGGTGCGCTTGAAAAGATAACTGCAATTTAAATCCGCTTGATTCTCGCCGTGAGGCGATATGAGGTGACCTATGGCGGCAGCCACACAGAAACAGATCAAGGATCTCTACAGTAGCGTATTGGGGCGCGAAGTCAGTGACAATGACTCCGGGTTTCAATTCTGGGCGAACTCCGGTGATAGCCTGGAAGGTATTTCAAATGCGTTTAAGAACTCAGATGAGTATAAGAGCAAGCAATCTCCGACTACGGCAAAACCTGCAGCCCCGGCTTCTCCATCGCTGACCGGTGGCTCATCAAGCGCCTCCTCACAGCCAGTTGCGACCTCCACTCCGAATAGCAGTGCTGGGACAGTGGCAACCCCTGATCAAATTAAAAGCCTCTACAGTAGCGTATTGGGCCGAGAAGTCAGTGACAACGACTCCGGCTTTCAGTGGTGGGCTAATTCAGGTGATACATACGATGGTATTCGTAATGCGTTCCTGAACTCTGATGAATATAAGAATAAGCAGGCAGCGAACGGGCAGAGCGGCGCTACAGGTTTTGTGCCTGGAATGGCTACTCGTGAAGTTAATGCCGGTACAGATACGGTGCAGGGGCAGCTGAGCGGGCTGCTTCAGAAAGAAAACCCGTTAATGCAACGTGCCTATTACAAGGGGCAGGATTACGCTAATAGCCGTGGCCTTCTGAACAGCTCTGTTGGTGCTGAAGCAGCCCAGGCGGCGATGATGGACGTAGCCTTGCCTATTGCTCAGCAAGACTCCTCGACTTATTACAACCAGGCGCAAACCAATCAGAAGCATGCATTTAGCGCTTGGCAGGCTGGGCTCGACCGTCAGTTCGAGTCATCAATGAAAAATGCTGATCAGACGTTCCAGCAAGGCCAGCTTGATCGTGAGGTGTATGCAAACTTCCGTGGCCAGCTGACTACGGCTATTCAGGACCTCACCAAAACCACATCTATCAATATTACAGAAATTCAGACCTCACCAAATATTAGCGCTGAAGATAAGGCGACGATGATTACCCAGCAGCAAGAGTTGTTGCAGAGCCTGACTAACAATATATCTGGCCTGTATTCAGAAGCTGAAATCTGGCAGCAGGGCTGGGCAACCTACATGAATGAGGCGAACTGATATGGCCTGGTATGACTCTGTTTTAAAAAGTGCGTCCTCTGGCTTTGGTAAATACCTGGAAAGTGGCGAGTGGGTTGGTGATGTAATGTCTGGTGTTGGCTCTGGCATTGCTGCACACGAAGCATCAAAAGATGCCAAGGAACTGGCGGCTCAGCGTCGTGATCAGTATTACGCTGCTGCGCCACAGGGCTCTATTGCCCTGAAAAAGGGTTTGCTTACTGGCAGTGGTTCGCTTGCCGGGGGTAATAAGTAATGTCATTCAGAAAGGCTCAAATAGAGCGCCAGTTTGCTGTAGGCACTATTAACGGTTGGGGCTTTGGTAGCGGCGGCCTTGATGGTGCCGATGCCGCCGGGCAGTTTGGTGGCGGTAGCAGTAGCGGCGATAACACCGGTGGTGGCCCGAGTAGCAGTGATGACCGCCGGGGGCGTACCAGTCGAGATGGTGTAAGTAGTGGGCAAGGTGGTATCGGACGTGAGGGTGGTGGCTCTGCTGCTGGTCGTGCGCGTGATTCGCTTTCTGGCAGGCGCTCAAGGGAGGGTTACCAGGCGAGTTCCGTGGCTGATCGTCGAGGCCTGACTGATCGCGGGATGACCGCTGAGTCTACTGCAGAAGCGGCAAAAGATGCCTTGGCTGATGTGGCACTGGCAAAGAAGCATGGCATTGACCCGGATGTTGAGGGTTATGACGCTGCTTTTCGAGGGTCGATGTCTCGCCAGGCAGGCGTCAATGCCCAGGATAGTGCTCTTGGTACAGCGTCATCAATTGGCCTTGGCCTGCTGGGAGGCGTTATTGGGGGTCCTTTCGGGGCGATGGCTGCCTCTTCCGTTGCCAAGTCGGCAGTAGGCGCAAATGCTCAGGCCAACGCACGGGAGTCCCTGGGTCTCGATAAAAACAGCAACGCAGCATCTGACTTCGGCGGTCAGGTTCTATCGAACATGGTGACCTCTGCTATAGCTCCAGCAAGCCTGGTCAGCAATCCGCTTGCCTCCGTTGCAATGGACCGCTTGGGCAACCCCGTGAAAGATCATGTTGATGCCTCATTTGTTGCTGGAACACCGGGTATCAGTTCGCCTTCTACTCCCGCCGGTTCATTCGGGGTCGCCAATCAGAACGGTCTGCTGGCTCAAGTACAGCAGCAATCACCACTTGTCACCGCTACCGCCTACCAGGCACCTGACTTTAATCTCAACCTCCGCTGGCCTACAGCGTAAACCCAAGGTATTCACATGAACGGATTACTCCAGATGGAGCAGGGCAGCCCTGTGCCTGCCGAACAGACACAAGCGCCAAGCCAGCAACCGGCCAGCGACCAGGATAAATACGACTTGGTTGCAGGGTTGATGGTGAAACATGTTTATGAAAAAGCGGATGCCATTATCGACACCCTGCAGCGTGACCAGAATTTGTCTCAGGCTATGGGGGTAATGCTGAGCAACATGATGATATTCAGTCTCAAAATGGCTGAACAAAATCAGCAGCAGGTGCCGCCACGGATGCTGTTTCAGGCAACCGTCGAAACGGCCCGCGCTATTGGTGAGCTGCTGATTGATCGACAGCTGGTGCCTGAGCAGCAGGAAGCCCAGGTTACCGAAGAGGCCTTCTATACGGCGCTGGATTTGTTTGGCCAGCGTGTAACCCTGACCGACGAGGAGCGGCAGCAGTATGTTGAGGTGATGGACGAATTCCAGCAGCTTGGCTCCAGCGAGCAACCAGGTCAGGAGGTGAGCCATGGGCCTGCTCAGTAATATCGCTGCCGAAACTCTGAAAAGCACTGGCGCAGGAATGAGCAAGACATTGCGAGAGCAGGCGCAGGAAGCGCGCAATCAGGCTTTGCTCAATAAGAAAATGCAGCACGACAAGGATATTGCACAGACCAATCGTGATGCGCGTATTGAATCCGAAGTGCTGCAGGACCATTTGGCGAAGGGGCGGTCCAAGACCGAAATGGACTTTAAGGCGGAGCAAAACCGCCAGAATCGCTCCTCAAATGAGCGAGTAGCGAACATGCGAGGTCAGTCAAAAAGCTATTTGGACCCAGCGGTCAGCGCGAAGGTGGATGTTTTAAAATCGGAGATGGCAGCGTTAGCCAAGAACGACCTATCAGGTGATGCCCAGAGTGCCCGGATGACCGAAATTCGCAGTGAGATTGATCAGCTGCTTGGGTTTAAAGCAAAGCAGGCTCCGGGCCCGTCACTTCAAACTACGCAAACAGTGAGTGGGTTGGTGTTACCGGGCGGAACTCATCGAAACGCCAAGCAGAGAAAGCTGCTGAGCGAGCTGGAAACCGAAGCAGAGACTCAACGCACAACAACCGGCGGGCAATATGCTACAGGAGCTCCATCTCAGGCGAACCTGCAGCCGATGGAGGCGGCTGCCCAGGTGATAAGCGGCTTTTCTCAAGGTAAGCAGGTATCGCCAGATCTGGTTAAAATGGCACTACCTTACCTGCCGCCGCAATTCAAAGCGCAAGCCGAAGCTCTGCTAGGGCAGCGAAAAGGGTTGTTACAATAATCTCCCCCAAGCCTGTCGAGAGGACACGCTGTAATGAGCTACCTATCTGAACTGCGAGAGCTGAACCCCGGCCTCGCTAATGTCACTGATGAGCAGTTGGCCGCCCAGCTTCCCGAGATTGATCCCGAACTATTCGCTGGGAAGTCGACGGTAGAAGCACTCAAGCTTGCTCAGCAGGATAATAATTTCCTGGCAGATCTTGGCCGAGCTGCGTGGTCTGGCGCAAAAGAAACAACTGGCCATGCGCTGACAGCACTTGAGCTGGCGACTGACTCTAACTGGAGCGTCGATGATGGCTTACTGGCCAGCGCCAGAGAGACATACGTAGGAATTGATCCGCTACTTCGTCAGGAAATGGAAAGCGCTGGCTTTCAGGAGGAAAGCGAGAATACAGCAACAGGCCTGCTTGCATCTATCGCCAAGTCATCGGGATCAATGGTGCCTTATGCCGCTGCCCAAGTAGGCGCGATAGGGGTATCCCCATTAACTGGCGGCACATCTGTCTACGCCACTCCTGCTGCTGTAAATGCCGCCGTCATTGGTGGCGGCGCATACCACTCGGTGAGAGATCAGATTAACAGCCTGTCCTACGATGAATTGGCAAATGGCGAGTTATTCGATTCCTATACCAAGCGGGCGAGCAAGTTTACCCAGGGTGAGGAGGTCTTGCTGCTCGCCAAAGAGCAAATGGCAGAAGACCTTGCTCGTGATGCTGCGGCTGATGGCGCCTGGGTAGGTGGATTGTCTGGTGCGGTGCTAGGCCCTGCACTGTCAAAGATGTTTCGTGGCGGCCAAGGAGCCTTGAAAGGAGCGGGTACTGGCGCGACCGCTGAGGGCACGCAAGAATTCGTTGAGTCTGGTGCTGAGTCTTATGGTGTACAGAGCGCTTTATCTCAAGCTACAGGGGCCGAGGTTGATACCGGTCGAGTAATTCGAGATGCGGCTTTTGGTGCAACGCTGGGCGGGGTATCTGGTGGCGCAGTGGGTGCAATTACTGGTGCCGTTGCTCCAACCCCCATAGATGACGCTAACGCCCGCATTCAAGCCGCTGGCGAAGAGGCTGCTGCCACTGGTGGTGATGCGCTGGATCAAGCAATGGCCCGTGGCAACGCGCAGACAGATGTGACCCCCGACGCTGTGTCACAGATGAAGTCGCGCCAGACGGCTGCTGACCTTGGTGTGGAATTCCAGGCCGAGCCTCAGAACTGGGCACAGTATGACGCCCCTGCCAGTGCCCGTAATGACCAGCGCAGTGCCGGGCCTGTTACCGATATTGACCGCATGATTCGTTCAGCTGAACAGCTGGGTTTTGATGATGAAACTGTTCGACTAAATACCGCGAAGCGATTCTTTTCTAAGGCTGACGAAGTGCGCCGTGGGGGCGATGAGATAGCCGCGGTAAGATTGGCTGAAAAGGGTAATGCCATTGTCCGTGATGTGATGGAGCAGCCAGAGCTGGCGCGTGCTGACTATTTCCCTGCGCCCTTTGTATCAGAAGGCGAGATCCTAGGCGGTGGGATTGTTCCATCTCAAGCAGATCCTGAACAGAGCGGCCACACTATTGATGGTCAGCATCCTCCCGAAGCTGTTGGTGCTAATCAAGCGCGATTGCTGAGCCAGAAAGCACCAGATAACCGGCTGACTGATGGCGGCATTATCTATGGCCAGGAGCCTGAAGAGGTAACAGCCCAGCGTGATCAGCGCCAGGCGAATCACTTCAGTGCAATGTATGGCCAAGAGGGCAATACTCCGCTGCAGTCTGACCCAGCTATTGAGGGTGACCTGTTGCCGCGTGGGCTGGTAACCGAACCTGAACGCATGCTGGAAGACCAGAGTGCGCAGCAGGGCTTGCTACCTGATCAGTCAATGGCGCAACTGCCACCCGGCGAAAACGTCATCTATGGTAAGCAGGATCGGCCTGAGCGGAAGTTCACACCAGTTGACCCGCTCTATGACGGTATTGGCCGTAACATCGTTGAGCGTCAGGCGCAGCGCCCACCGGGCCTGGAGCATAAGCCGACGATTACTTCTCAGCAGTTTTCCCAGCTGGAAGCTCAGTACCGGCAGGTTATTCGCAAGCCTGTGAGCAAGCGGACAGATGAAGAGGTTGCAGCTGTTGAACTGGTGAAGCAGGTCCGGGCTGGTGATGTCGACATAGGCTCGGTGGCTCCAAACAGTCTGCCAGATGCAGATAAGACAGTGGCTGCTCAACAGGATCAGCCAGTCCCACAGCTTGATGGCAACAAGCATGAGCGAATTGAAGACTTTGGCGAGACGCTTCACGGCGCCCGCAAGCATATTGCCAGTTTCGAAAAGGCTGTGAGTGCCGACCTCGATGCTAAAGCTGTTCCTCTGTCTAAGTCTTTCCCGCAGCCGGATTATGCAAAACTGTCAGCTTCGGGCATCGATAAGCGAGCGCTTGCCGCAATTGCCCATGTTCGCGCCCGTATAGGCTCGAAGCCGAGAAGCGCATACAAGGTTTCCCGCTGGGCCGAGCAGGTAGACGTTGCGCGCCGAATAACTCAGACCCTTTTGAGCAGCGACACCGACGTTGATCATGTACTGGAACGGATGGGCTCCCAAGGGGCTGTTGAAGGAAGCAAGCTATTCCCAGAATTGCTGAACATTGCATCTGACCTTGATGCTGGCCAGATAAAACAGCTGGGGAATTACTCCCTTGGTAAGCGCCATTTCCACCTTTTCCATGATGAAAAGAACGTCAACAAGTACGCCGTTACCGATGTCACCAAGAAAGCTGGCTTCGGAAATATGGGGCAGGAAAGTTACTTTGACACCCTGGATGAAGCAAAGGCATTCGTGCGCCAGAAGGTTGCAGGGCCTGTTGCTGGCTCAGCGAAAACACCGAAGTTTGATATCTGGTCCAAACAGGGGAAAGAAGGGGTTTTCATTGGCAAGAAGATTGCCGCCCGGAAATACATCGAGCTTCATCAGGTGCCGACAGTGGCAGAGGCTCGGGCCTATATCCGCGAGCATGCTGAAGAGCTGACTGACCAGCTCAAGAAGAAAAAGCAGGTGCGCGCTATTCGTCGTACTGACAACTCCCCACGTAGTGGACCTGACTATCGACAGGGTAAGGATGTAACACCGGATCAGTTTTCTGAGAAATTCGGCTTTCGTGGTGTTCAGTTTGGTAACTGGGTAGAAGGTGATAAGCGCCAGCAGGATTTGAATGAGGCATACGATGGATTACTGGACCTTGCTCAAGTCATAGATGTGCCGCCCATGGCGCTTTCATTGGATGGCCAGCTTGGTTTGGCTTTCGGTGCCCGGGGGCGAGGCGGTAAGCAACCTGCTGCCGCCCACTATGAGCCTGATACTGTGGTCATCAACCTCACCAAGAAATCTGGTGCAGGGAGCTTTGCGCATGAGTGGTGGCATGCTGTCGATAACTACTTTGCCAGACTGGAGGGTGCTGAAAACTCTACGTACCTGACGGAGCACAAGCGCCGAGGGCGCGTCACTAAGGTCATTGATGGTCGGCCTACTTTTGTTAAAGCGTCAGATGAAGACTTCTCGGTCCGTACAGAGGTTTATTCGGCATTCCAAGGCGTTTCGAGTGCTATTCAGAATGAAACTAGGCTTGCTGAACGGTCTATGCGGCTGGACTCTGGCCGGACAAAAGATTACTGGTCAACTGTCCGTGAGATGACCGCACGTACTTTCGAGCGGTATGTGATTGGCAAGCTTGATGCTGAGGGGCACAGTAACGATTACCTGGCCAACATCGTGAGTGAAAACGATCACGCCACAATTAACGAAGCCCTGGGTGACAGTGAGGCATACGCCTATCCTCTAGCTTCTGAAATGGAAGCGGTCAATCGTGCTTACGACCACCTGTTCGAAACACTGGATACACGAGAGACTGACCAGGGGGTTGCGCTGTTCTCTCGTGGCCAGGCTACCGGTTCATTATCTTTCGATCAGGTATCTGAAGTAGCAGATCGCCTTAAAAAGCGCTTTCAGTTGTCTGGCGTGACGGTGCGAGTGGTGGAAACTGAAACCAGCCTGCCCGCAGACATTATCGAACAAGCAGAAGAAGAGGGTGCAACTGACCAGATAAACGCTGTTCTGCATGGCAATGAGGTCTTCATCGTTGCCGATCGCATGGCCAGTGCCACCGCTGTTGAAGAAGCCATTCTGCACGAGGGGCGTCACCATGGTGGCCGTCAGTTGTTTGGTCGGGAATTCACTGCAGCATATAACAAGGTCTGGGCCAAGCTGGGCGGCATTAAAGGCCTGCGCGCCCGGGCCAAAGAAGCCGGTATTGCTGACAGGATGGAACCGTACTTCCAGACCGCTGCCGATATGATTGCGTCAGGTGAGATCACAAGCTCCCGCCGCAATGAATACCTAGTCGATGAGTTCGTTGCTCATGTAGCAGGCAATCAGGCTTATGAGTCCATGCCTGCCCGCATCAAACGTGCTGTTCAGGAGTTCATTGGAGCTATCCGCCAGGCGCTGCGTAAAGCTGGGTTTGCTGAGCTGCCAGAGCTATCTAACGCTGATCTGGCGTACCTGGTGCGACAAGCTGGCCGGGCTGCCAGCGGGAAGAAAGCGACCAAGCCGCATTTCATGACCGTGACGGAAGAAGATCGGATGAAGTTGTTTCTAACCGATCTGGCTGAACAGCTGGAGTCGGCACCGGCCATGGGGCGGTCTGATCGAAGCCCGTTATCTCGCGTGCCTGACGATGCCCCTGTACTGGAAACTGATGGCGACGGAATCGGCAGCGCTGAGTCTTTGAAGGAAATGACGGCGAATGCCAGGGCCTATGCCAAACAGCACTTTGCTGGATCTGTTGTCAGAAATGTCGAAAGTGGTCATGAAATAATGATATCCATGGGCGGAGTTCGCCATACCACCCAAGGGGCTCAACCTGACCTTTTAAAATCAGTAGCTGTGACGCCCGATATTCTCGAGTTTGGGAAGTATCTTGGAAGTAAGCCTGAAGCGAAAAACAACCAGGCCATAAAGGCGCATCATTACTACGCAGTGAAGCTTAGGATTGATGGAAAGCTGCATGATGTAGTAGCTGATGTGCGAGAGATGGCAGATGGGAAACGCTATTATGACCACTCCTTTGAGGCACAAAAAAAGGAGCCTGAATCACCCGCGTCATCACATTCGCGGAATCCCAGCTCCTCCGAGGTAGATGATACTACCCCTAACCCCAGTATAGAAGGCACGTCTCGTTTCTCTCGTTCCACTACTTCTGAAAATTTCGACGACCTAAATGAAGACCAAGCCGCCTTTCTGAACAAAATAGGCCCAGAAACTACAGTCCAGAGCCTGAAACGCCGATTTGATGAAATCACTGATAACTGGCGGCTGAAGGTTCGCCAGCAGCTGGTTGACCGGTATGCGCCTCTGTATGAGGTTGATAAGAAAGCCCGGGGCGAAGATGTCATTGAAGAGTCTATTCAGGACAGTTCATGGGTACTGGCCAGGATGGCGCAGTCTGCTGATGGTGCGCTCAATGCAATGCTTAACCATGGCCGGATCAAATACCAGGGCGGTGTGATTGACCTTCAGAATGGCACTAAGGGCCTGATTGATACCCTCAAAAAGCTGGGAGACTCTGCCGAGGTTGAGCGCTTCATGGGTTGGATTGCGGCCAACCGGTCGAAAGCGATTATGGACCGGGCCCAGGCTGCCCGTGATAAAGCTGCAGAACTCAAATCAGAGAAGGCCAACCTGCAGCAGATGCTGACAGAGCCTGACGTTTCACCGGGCCAGATTCGCAGCATCAAGAAGTTCATCAAGGACACTGACCGGCTGATCGGCATCGAACAGGATAAAGCTGCTATCGATGAACGCCTGTTCACGCCTGAAGAAGTTGCGGCCGGCATTAAGTTGAATAAGGGGCAAACCGCCAACGGTAAGGGCCGTGACGAGCTGTATACTCAAGTGTTCGACGAGTTCCAGCAGTTCCGTGATGATGTGCTGACCATTGCCAAAGACGCCGGGATCATCTCCGAAGACAACCACAGCATGTGGCGTGATGAATTCTATGTGCCTTTCTATCGGGTCATGGAAGACGAAGAGGTTAAAGGCCCTGTCGTGGGTGGTGGTCTGAGTCGCCAGCAGGCATACAAAAAGTTGAAAGGGGGCGAGCAGAATCTGAACGATCTGCTGGGCAACACCTTGATGAACTTCAACCATCTGATCACGGCCTCACTGAAGAACCAGGCAGCGGCCAAGGCGCTGGAGAATGCCGAAGCGATTGGCGCAGCTGAAGCAACTACCGAATCCCGCCGTGACAAAAAGCAATCCACCTTCGTACTGCGTGGCGGCAAGGCCCACTATTACAACGTCAGTGACCCACTGGTTTACCGGGCGCTGATCACCATGTCCGACTCTGCTATCAAGTTTCCTGGCATGAAACTGATGCGTAGCTTTAAACGAGTATTCACCAACTTCACGACAGCATCCCCCCAGTTTATCGCCGCCAACCTGATTCGTGACACCCTTCAAGCCGCGGCTACAAGCGAGGTATCCGGTAACGTGGCCAAAAACGTATACCAGGGCGCGAAGGCTTACCGCATATTCAACAAGGACAGTCGTGCCCGGGCCAAGATGCTGGCCAGTGGCGGAGCCTTCTCATTTGGTCATGTCTACGGCGAAGATGCCGACGCGCTGAAGGTACAGATCAACGGTGAACTGCGCCGGGCTTCGGTCATTAAAGACCCTGCACAGGCACTGGGCGTGGTGCGTAAGATTTGGGAGAAATACCAGGACATTGGTGACGGTTTCGAGAACGTCAACCGGGCCGCTGTTTATGAGCAAAACGAAGATAAGGGCCAGCTGTATGCGGCATTCAAAAGCCGCGATTTGATGGACTTCAGCCAGCGCGGTATGAACCCTGTGATCACTTTTCTGATCGACACCGTACCGTTCCTAAATGCGCGTATTCAGGGCCTGGATAAGCTGTACCGCTCAGGTGCCAAACCTATTGCTAAGGTGCTGTCCGGGAAGGGAACCAAAGCTGACAAACAAGCAGCGGCCCGCTTCAGCGTGGTTACCGGCGCATTGACACTGGCCACCATGGCGTTGTACCTGATGAACAAAGACGATGAGGATTACCGGGCGCTGGAAGACTGGCAGAAGGATAGCTATTGGTTTGTCAAAGTTGGTGATCACGCCTTCTTTATTCCCAAGCCTTTTGAGGTGGGAGCCATTGCCACTATGGCAGAACGTGGGCTGGAGCAGCTGATCGATGACCAGGCAAAGCCAGAGCTGTTTCTGGAGCGTTTCGGCCACATGCTTTCAGATACCTTCAGCTTTAACCCGGTGCCGCACATTGCCCGGCCGCTGCTGGATATCAAGGCGAATAAGGATCAGTTCACCGGTCGCCCTATCGAGTCGATGAGTATGGAACGCCTATCTCCATCTCTGAGAAGTAGAACCAATACCAGTGATCCGGCGAAGTGGGTATCTGCGGGTCTGGAAAGCACCGTCGGTGCCGCCTTCGGCAATGACTCAATGGGCGTACTCAGCCCAGTTCAAGTGGATTACTTAGTGCGTAACTATCTGGGCTGGCTCGGTGAGAGAGCTGTTGCTGTCACAGACTCAACTAGCAAACTTGCCCGTGGCTTCGATGAGCCAACAAAGGAATGGCACGAATACCAACCTATGCGTCGGTTCTATCGTGACCTGAGCAAGCCCCAGTACACCAAATACCAGACTGAATTTTATGAAGGCCTGAAGGAAGTGAACCGGCTCTATGCCGATGTTCGAAAGCTGCAGGAGCTGGGGCAAGTGGATGATGCCCAGGCGATCATTCGGGAGCATGGAAGCAAGTTGCGTTTACGTAAGGCACTGGCCAAACGTCAGCGCCAGCTGAGTATGCTGACTTCACGAATGAAGATGATCAAGCAGGGCGGGTTACCGGCTGAGACTAAACGTCAGCGGCTGGATGTTCTCCAACAGCGAAAGAACCAGCTGGTGAAAGTGGTTCACGACTTGCTCAATAGATAATCTCGACAATCCCGGTCAGTAGCAGGAAGCCGATCGGGATAGCCAGCCCAGTAAGCAACCAGACTTTAATTGTCTGGTTGCGTGGGTGTACCTCACCACTCAGAAAGACGACCAGAAATGCGAGCACCAAGAAGGTGGCGATGCCGCCGAACAGTGCTTCCATAGTGCTCCCGGGCTCAGTTGATTTGTTTTAGAGTATTGAATCGTTATCAATTATTGTCCGACTTGCTAACAGCTCAACCTCTCCGTCAGGGAATATACCGCCAGTAGGGTTGGTCACAGCGAGGAAAAACTCTTCGGAGTTTTCTACGATATCATCATCTACGAGCTCGACCGCGATTTGAGCGAAAGTACCGCCTGCACCGATGGTTAATGTTCCTGAAGTATAAATGTAGTCGCTGCCTGCAGTGGCTGAGCCGTCACGTGTTTCATACACTACGCTAGCATCTTGAGTGAGGGGGGCTGATAGCTCCAGGAGAAAGTATGCAGTGCTGTGCTCACCGGACGATGTGTTTACTTCTGCTTTGCTTGTTGGGGGTAGATCAACAGGCGCGGTCGCTGGTGACGAGATTGGATCGGTTGCAGGTACCGTATCCGAGTCTTCATATACTGACAGCATGACAAATTTATTCGAGCTAGCAGCCCCTTGATCCCAGGAAGCAGATATGAAGTATTCGCCACTGTATGGCGCTACAAAGTTGGAGATACTATCCGTACCATAGGTGAGATCATTGCTTTCTTTGTTTGCGACGATGGTTGTCCCGCTGGCGTCGTAGACCTTCAGAATGAATGGGTCGAAATAGCTATGAGAATATATATCGTACGTAGCACCTTCGGTGAGAGTTACTTTAAACGTGTCGTATAGTAGCGCGTAATCGCGAGTTGTACTGTACGTAGCATCTCGATCCCAGCCAATGGAATAGGCCGAAGTGAAGTCCTTAAATGACAATGTTATAGCAGAGTTTCTGTCTGATAGGCTCAGGTTCGTCAAATAAGATGGGTAGTTACTATCGTCACTTATTTGATTGCTTGTGCTCTGAGTGCTTGTCGATGATCCTGATCCATAGCTGGTAGAGTAGGTGGTGTCTGTGCTTCCCGTGCCGTAAGGATCAATCCAGCCCTCCTTGCCTGTATATGGATTTGTGTTACCGGTAGTTGACCAGTTATCTAGCACGCTATCATTAGGGCTAGAGCGCCAGTGCCCGCTAACGTAAGTGCCATTGCTACGATAGTAGCCGTTTACCCATGTAGCCATTAGCTACCTCCTTGTTACTAAAGTCATTCATCCCGAAAGGCTAGATTTTATAGTATGAGGGTTATGTGCAACAGGTCCTTTATGCCCACAAACTCAAGGGAATACGATGTCATTTTTTAAAGCCCTTCCTATATTCATCTCCGCCGTCCTTATTCCTGCTGTGACGCTGGCGGGCCCCTCATTCTCGAAGTCGAAAAAAATCCTTACCACCCAGGTCTACGCTGACCACCAATCTTCGTTTTACTGTGGCTGTGATTACTCACTGAAGCCTAAACCCAACAGCTCTAAAAAACGCCTGACCCCGGACTGGAAAAGCTGTGGCTATGAGCCTCGAAAACAACCCAAACGTGCCTCACGCATAGAGTGGGAACACGTGATGAGCGCATGGGAATTCGGGCACCAGTTGCAGTGCTGGCAAGATGGCGGCCGGAAAGCCTGCCGTAAAAATGCTCAGTTCAAAGCCATGGAAGCTGATATGCACAACCTGGTGCCTGCTGTGGGTGAAGTTAACGGCGACCGTTCCAACTTCCGCTTCAACATGATTGCAGGTGAGCCTCGCGCATACGGTGCCTGTGATGTTGAAATCGACTTCAAAGCCCGTGTTGCTGAGCCTGCACCCCATATCCGGGGTGACGTAGCCAGAACCTATTTCTATATGGCAGATCGGTACAAGGTGAGACTCAGTAAAAAGCAGCGCCAGCTATTTGAAGCTTGGGCGAAGTCAGATCCAGTTGATGCCTGGGAGCTGGAGCGGAACCGGCGCATTGCTGCAAAGCAGGGTAATTACAATCGGTTCGTTGGTACTGAGTGATGATTATCGCTTAATAATCATTATTGCTGTGAGCCATCAGCTTCTGGCTGAGGCATCCTCATTGATGGCGGGGTCCATAAGTAGGGGTTTTCGGAAAAGTCTTTGAACTGATTGTATTCACCAACTTTGCTGCCCAGCTCTTTGATGCTGATAGGTGACGGGGATAGATAGTTGAGAGGATCTTTCAACGGAGCATTTGTCAGGTTCCAATCAGGACTGGATTCGGGAATTGGTGTGAATGACAGGCCAGAGCTTTGTGAGCCCTTCGTGCTGCTGAATGATAGTCGGCGGATGTGCAGCTCAAGTTCTTCGATTTTCTTGTTCAAGTCTTGAACAGCGCTGTTTGTGGCTTGATTTACTGCGGCTTGCTTGGAGATGCTCACGGCGGTAGTTGCTTGGGTTTTCTTGGTGCTGTCGGTAAGTGCTTGAAGCTCTTTCGGGCTGGCCCATTTGGTAGTCAGGTAGACAACTCCGCCAATAGTCAGGCCAATAACAGCAACAGCTGCGACGCCGTGCCATGACGTTGGGTACGAAAAACGTTGGCCGAAAATTTCTACTCCTTGGAAGCCTGCTGGCTGAGATGTGTTGCCGTTGTCTCGTTCTTGTAATTTTTCAGACATAGCTACATTCCTTATCGTATTACTCCCTAATGACAGTCATGACCTAATCACACATTGAGGATATTTTGTAGAGAATATTGATTGAGGCGGGGAGAAGAGAGCCAGAACTTAAGAGCGTTCATCGAATTTGACCTCGATGACCCCGCTATGGCCCACCCCAGCATGTAACGGAAGACATGTGGTCAGGCAAGGCTCGGTTCAACCTGCCCCTTAGTAGTGCTGATACTTGGTCACGCAGGACGTAATGCTCGAGGCTAGCGCTCACTGAGCGGCGAGGATGTCAACGGAAGGGTCTGCCATGTTGCTCGGTGTTTGGGGCTAATTTGGCTTGCCCCACAACTTGCCCCATTTGCCCCATCAATAGCTATCGTAACCCTATTAGATGAAAAAGCCCGGAGTCGCCCGAAGCCTTGCAGTACGTGGGTTAACGTTAGGTTAGGGTGGGTTGGGGTAGTTCTGGCTTAGTGGCTAGAAACAGGTTCAAATCCTGCCGTCCCGACCATCAAGCTCTTTTTAACGGCAGAATTCAGCTGAATATGCCGTGGCGTTAGTAAATCTTCATTCCTGTCTTTATTGCCTGAACTGCTCAGTACAGATATTTTCTGCTGAGTGCCGTCTCCATTTGAAATCATCCTGTCTCTATTTTAAGCCCGATAGCCTTTCAGCTCGGCTAATGTTGCGCAGTCGCGATGTATTATACGTTCCGGACGCATTTCGACATGTTCAGTGCAGGCTGTGTGAGGGGAAACTATCAGAGCGCAGGGGTAGAGCAAGCTGCAATGCGCCGTTGCGACGCATTGCTATGGGTGCCGGTTCAGGCATCAGCCGCGATGCGGCGGAACTCCAGTGCGGTTTCTTCAATCGAAGACACCAGCAGATCATACTTCTCACGAATACCTTCTACGGCTTCGGCAGGCATCGTTGGTTCACGCTTAACCAGCTCACCCATACCGGCCTGCCAGTACTGAGTGATCTCAGACGGATCGCTCGATTTGGCCGTCATCAATGCCCCCATCTGCATCATCAGTACTTCCAGTGCGAAAAGACGATCCTGAATTTCAGTGGACTGTTCTGGTGTCATGGTCATTCCCTGGTTATAAAGCGGCGAGATTGTCTTCACCGCGAAGACATTCAGCCTATCGCATTGATATGACAAGGAAATTGATTAAGGGCAGGGGAGTGGCTATTTTGCCGACCAGAATGACGGGTCATAGCTATCAGCGCAGCCGGGCCGGGTATGAATAACAGCTGTCGGGGCTTTACAGTGCGCTGATAAATACGGCACTGTGATAGCCCTCGTATCAGGATGACAGACCGGGTCGACCATGAATGACACGATTAGCCATTACCACCACCACGCCAGCACCCTGGCTGCGCAGTACGATGCGCTGGCTTTCAGCACCGTGCACCAGAGCTGGCTACCCCGGCTGGCGGCCATGCCGGTTGGTCAGGCGCTGGATGTCGGGGCGGGCAGTGGTCGCGATGCGCGTGGCCTGCAGCAATTAGGCTGGCAGGTGACCGCCATTGAACCGGCCACCGGGTTGCGCCAGCTGGCGCAGCAGAGTCCTGACGACGGAATTGAATGGCGGGATGATCAGCTCCCGCAGCTGATAACGCTGGCGGAAGGCGCCGGGCGCTTTCAGCTGATCCTGCTCTCTGCCGTCTGGATGCACCTGCCCACTGCGCAACGTGCCCCGGCCCTGGCCAGGCTCAGTACGCTATTGGCTGATAACGGCTTACTAGTGATCAGCTTGCGCCATGGCCCTTCAGAACCTGGGCGGCCCATGTATCCGGTATCCGTGGATGAATTGATCGAACTGGCTCAGCCTCTGGGCCTGACCCTCGAATTACCGGATAATCAGACCCTGGCGCAGGACTGCCTGAACCGCGAGGCGGTCCGCTGGCAGACGGTGATTTTACAATACAGGATGTAGTTGTTCTCCCCTCTTAGGCTGTCTCTGTGTAAAAGTGTTTGCCCTGAGTGAAGCTGATAATCGATGAAAAAAGCTGTACGCCCCTATCAGGTTATTGATAGGCTCCGCGCAGGAATGTTCAGATCATCCAGGGATGGCACAGTACCCACTTCACTACCATTGAGCGTTATTGCTTCAATGTCGTTAAGGTCAACTGCTCTGTGCGATGCCGTCTAAACGTCGTTTGCCAATGATTGTGTGCTATCCACATTATCAGCCCAGCTCCCTCGTTTCTTTCTGAACAGTTTCCTCAACATATCATTTGAACCGTTGTTGAGCTGGAATTTGCATGAAGCTGAGTGAAGCGTTAAGTGTATTGTCTAAGTCATCTCCTTACGCTGTAACGACTCGGGGAGATATCACCGACCCGCAATTCGAGGGTTTAAAACGCCACCTGTATGTAACTACTGAGATTGAGGCGGCGTTCAAATCCAAGCTGGACAGACTTCAGCCTGGGGGAATTTTGTTTCTCTGTGGCAGCAGTGGTGATGGAAAATCAGAAATTCTGACTCGATATGACAGGCTCTATACAAACGTTGAGTTTCACCTGGATGCGACCCATAGTTTCGAGTCGTCAAAAACAGCGATTCAAACGCTGAATGAACTCTTCACACGACAGCAAGCAACGAACCTTCCGCTAGTCGTCGGCATCAATATAGGTATGCTCGGCAATTTTCAGCAGGATGGTGACAAATCTCACAATAAAATTCGCACAGCTACTGAGCGCTTTCTGATCAACAAACAGATTCAGAGTGGCGATATCAGCTTTCTGGATTTCGAGGCCTTTCCGAAGTTTTCCATTGAAGACACAGGTGTCGAATCATCGTTCTTCTCTACGCTTCTGGACCGCGTTGTTCGAGACTATCCGGGTAACCCGTTCAGGGCACCGTTCGAACTGAGCGGTCACGATGCTGCAGAACGGAAGCTTTGTGCTAATTACCGTTTATTGCGACTGAAGCCGGTGCAGCGTGCGATTGTCGAGCTGTTGTTCCAGGCTCGTGTGCGCAAAGATCAGTTTATTACTGCGCGTATGTTGCTCGACTTTATCTATAGCATTCTGACGGGGCCGGGTTACCTGTTCGATAATCTGTTTGCAGGTGGTGACAACGAATTACTGGCCTGCGTGGCGGATTTTGACCCTTCGGTCACACGCAACCGTCAATTAGACCGTTTCTTGGTGGATCATACGCTGGGTATCACCGACCCTGCTTACGGAGATTTTTGTGCCGTGATGCGGGAAAAGCTGGGGGTTGATGCTGATCTTTCTGGTTGTTCGATACTGCGTCTCTTCTACTTGGTGCGGTATAGCCGGTTATTTACGGAAAATCCGTTTCTTTGCCCGTTTGAAGAAGTATTCAGTGATAATGCTCTGCAGGGTTATTGTGCCGCCTGGCGCTTGCACAACGCATATGATGGCGACAATGATCAGAAACAGAAGCTGCGCCATTTTTACGGTGATGTGGTGTTTGCAGCGATCAACCGCTTCGCTAACCGCAATGCGCCTGTCCTGAATAAAGATGAGTTTTTTATCACCACTCGCGGCGACTATGTAATGGCTGCGGAGCTTGAGCTGAGCGTTGAGTATAAGAAAATTCAGAAAACGCATGTCACAGACCAATCCGCGTTTCAGTTGCAGATTTCCGTTGGCGATGAGCCGTTGGCACCTGTGTTGGTTAGCATTAATCTGCTGGAGTTGATGCAGGCCGTCGTTAATGGCTACCGTCCGAACCGTCACGATAAAAACAGCATTGTGTTACTGGAAGATGTTGTACACCAGATTACCACCATGGCGCGAAGCGCCAAGACCCTGCATCTCTATAAACAGGGGCGCAGAGATGAACACTTCCGCCTGAAACAGACCGCTGATCAGGAAATTCGAGTGAGTGGGTTATAAGTATGTCCGTACTGAAAGATAAACTGGTCGTAGAAAATACCAACCGGCTCAGCAGTTATTTTCCTGCACGAACCAATGATAGTGCAGATGCTTATGACTGGGGGCTGGCTCAAGCCCTTTTTGTACGCGACCTCTATCGAAAAATGCCGATCACTGGTGGGCTTGAAAGCTATATCAAGGCGGCTGAAAAAGTTTTTGCGGACTGCCTGGATGACGATGATTTCTGGCCCCATATTCGCGAGATGTATTTTGACGGTGATGCAATCTACAAATTGACTCCAGAAAGCCTGTTGTTCCGACTTGAAGGTATTAAAGCATCAGCTTCCCAGCACCGCCTTGGGCGGCTTTTTTCAAGCCTGCTGCAAGGTTTCCGGGTTGATATGACGCCTCACGCTAGCAGTAACTTCCTCGACCGGAAGGTCATTGAAACGCTTCAGGAAGAGGGGCTGAAAGAACTCGATAAGGAACGTTTTCGCCCTGGCGCAGGTGAGCGTGCCTGGTTGCCATTTCTGACGAAGTTGTTCCAGCAGGATGCGGGGTTTCTGGCCAAGCGCCCTGAATATATGCTGGAACAGCTGGAGAGCTTTCTGAAACTCTACGGCTACCTCTATACCGCGCAGCTTACGCTGAATATTCAGGGCTGGGCTGCGGGCAAGCCTGTTGCGCGGCCGCTTTACTTCATTATGGAACATGAGGTTGCCAGCAAAGAGCGTGCGATGCTGACACAGTATGGCCATAAAAAAGTATTCGAAAACCTGCATTACATTTTTCCCTATCTGGTAGCGAATGAAGCCTTACAGCGGTTGGGTGAAGATACCGGTAACCGATTGCGTCCACTCTGGCAGTTGAATGAACGACTGGAAGAAAAGGATATACAGCAGTTGCAGGACTTTGCTTTTGAGTTTGCCCGGAAGCGAGAGTATGAAATGCCAGATGTGCCTGAAGAAGCTGATGCAACCTGGTGGCTGGGCACCATTCTCAAGCTGTATAGCACTCAGTTTGAGAAGAAGCACTCTCGCGAGTCGGCCAACAAGAAGTTTGTTAAATCGGCAGAAGATAACCTTTGTGGCACCTTTGTTCGCTCCCGCGGGAGAACCGGCAAAGTATTGGTGATGAACCAGGACTATCTATCCCTGCTGACTAACCTGGCCATTGGGGAACAGGATAAATTACGCCTCCACGAGCTGTTAATCGCCTTCAAGGCTCGTGGTGTGTATTTCGACAAACATTCCCAGCAGGCGCTGATCGAGTTTTATGAGCGTATGGGTAATGTTGAACGTATGAGTGATAGTGGAGACGCGGTGTATGTCCGTAAAACAGTTTGAGAGTTTTCTGGCCGAACAGTTTATTAAATGGGCTGAAAATAGTATTTCTGCTGGTTTCCGCTATCAGTTTCGTTCGCCAAGCTTTGAAAACAGCGACAAGCTTTATCAGGCACTGGGTCAGATTGAATTAGCAGGTTTCAGCTGCAGTCATATTCATGCAGGTGATGTTGAACTGACGACTATTGAGTGTGGTGGCATCCGTCTGATACCGGTATTGCATTCAGACGAAGCCGATACAGGCGGCTTTACTGAGAACTTTATTTCTTACCTGCGTGATGAAGTCGCTGGCCAGCAGGGTGGCTTTGCCGGAACGGCACTGTTTGTCATTCATAACAGTCTGCTGGATACACTGATTAACAGCGCCAGTGATGTGAGCGCAGAGGGTGGTGTTTACAGCCCTGTTTACATCAAGCAGGCCCTGTCTGATCTGATCAGCAACAGTGAAGGCCTGGGCAGTCGTGCGTTATCGGATGAGCTGCTGGAGTATCAGTTTGATCTGATTATGGAAGATCGCAGCAGCATGTTCGGCTTTGAACCGCTCTATAAAGCGATTGCCGATGATGGCCGAATCGATTTCGATGAGATCGGCGTGCTGCCAGATAATGAGCTGCTGAAAATGGATGGTGATCGCCGTCAGATCCGAAAGCGGCTGGACGAAAACCGTAAGCTGTACGAAAACATCAGTAATATTGTTGAGCATTACCCGGATCAGCTGGAAGGTAACTTGCCGCTGATGAGCGATAAGTTCATCCGGGAGAACTTCCCCAAAGATAACCTTGAAAAGTGGAAAGAGACGGAGTTTTCCGCGTTCCGTGTTGAACAGGACAGCAACAGTAAGCAGGAACTGCATTTTGAACGTGAACAGAGCCTTGCGGGCAAGCTGGTATCACGGGTAAAAGGCAATCGTAAAACGGATCAGAAAAACCGCCATCTGTTGCTTTGTGTCGACAATGATCGGGAAGATTTCGATCTGGTGTTGGAGTTTACGGGTGACCGTATCAAGCAGTCTGAGGTTAAATGCACCCAGAAAGGCTATAAAAACGAGATAGCGGTTTCCGGTGGCAGTGTAACGTCATCGATCACCATTACCGGTGAAATTTACGAAGAGCCTCGTTTCTTTACCGTTGCGCTGGATCGTACAAAAACGTCGGAGAAGTTCAAATTCTACTGTCTGGTGGTAAAAGCTGGGCAGTTTAACACCGAGGCATTTGAGAACAGCTTCCTGGTGAATCCACGTAAACTGAGTGTATTGTTACAGACTCAGGAAACAGTTCTGGAACTGTCGGGTGGAGCAGAGCAGAGCGCGCTGATACTGGAAAACTCTGATCAGACTATTGCCGCTGGTCAGTATGCATCACTGGACTTTACCCGGCTGTCCAATGAGGTTGATCAGATCAGCTTTACCCTGACGTCAGGCCGGGCCAGCCTGACCTTCGGAGTTGAAGGGGCGGCACCCAATGACACGCTGCAGTTACCGTTGCTGCTGGATACTGCCCGTATCGGCCAGATGCTGGCGTCCGGTAAAAATGGTGTATACAACCGTAGTAAGCGTCGCGTTTATATTGAGAACAAAGAGTCCAGAGTGACGGACGCGCAGCGCAGTTTGCTGGAGCTGGAATCTGAGCTGTTGGCATCACGGCTGCTCTATAGCGATGAAGTGTCTGGTGAAACCCTGGCGCTGGATGAAATGGCCATCTTTGCACCCGAGCTGGCGCAGGCGTATACAGCGCTGTTTGACTACCTGGATACTCACAATACTTTGCCATCGCTGGTGAGCTGGGGTGGCGAATGGCAGCCGCTGGTTGACCAGCTGGTTGATGCGTACCTACGCTGGATGCGAGATGTGCCGGTACGGCAGTATCTGAGCCCGCAGGCACGGCAGATGGTGAATGTCGGCTTATGTCGGGCAGTGCTGAAAATCGGTAGCCGGACTGAGCCGGCGGCAGACTTTATCTCTCCATACCATCCGTTGGTGCTGGCGTACTACCAACAACTGGTAGGCCGGATTACCGAAAGCGACGAGAGCGAACGCAGCTATCTTGATCTACCAGACGTAACCCGAGAGCGCCTGAACCCCCAGGGGTTACTGCCGTTTATGTTTGATGCGCGCCACGGTTTCTCCTATGTCAATGTCGATAGCAGCAACTGTTTCTGGCTGCGGTGTGTGCCCCATGAAGAGTCCAGCTATAGCTATGTTGTCAAACTGGTGCGGGACAAAATCAATGAGTTTGCCTCAGCGTTCAAGCCATTGTTTGTAAACTCCGGCACGGCTGGAAATCGCCCAACGCTGCTTATCAACTCCATCAATAACCATGATAACCGGGAACTGTTCCTGGGGATTGTTGAGCATGTTGTTCGTCACCATGACGATTGCTTCCGGATTCACGTTAATCTCTATGATGATCAGTACCAGCGTAGTGAGTTTGATGCCTTCTCTGATATGGCCAGTTATGACCAGATTAAAGAAGCCTATGGGTTGAATAAGGGCAAAGCCCGTGAATATGCAGATAGCATCGTCGATGTGTTACGCACTCACGTGACTTACAGCAAGTTCCGCCATAAAGATCAGAATGAGCAGGCGTATGCTCACCTGACTTTCTTCCGTAATAACGAGAAAGTGAAAGTGGTGGATGTGAACCCGGTTGAGAAACTCTCCGGTGTGACCTGTCACGGCCTGGTTAGTGGTGAGGCATCCTCCAGCGAGCAGGGTAATTACCTGACAGGCTTTGGCCTGGCGCAGGTGGAGTTGAACAACCAGCCCCATATTGAAATTGCGTTGCTGTTGGGGCGGATGATTCGCCCAGCCCGTGAAAGCACCGTGGAGTATCGGGATAATAGTGCGATTGCGTTGGCTGTGAATGAAGCGTTCAAAACACAGCTTAACCGTTCCTATGACAGCTCGATCTGGACCACCATTATCGACCCTAAGGTGACGCTGGAGTTTTTCCGTCAGGAACAGAATATGCTGCTGATCCACTACTCGGATCAGTACACCAGTTCTGCCAGTTACGATGCGATCACCGTTACTCGCCAGACTGAGCTTTACGAGAAAGTGCTGGACCAGGATGATGGCGGCCTGATTGGCGAATTTAATGCCTTTAACGGCGAGTGGTTGTTGAAAATGATCACCGACCGGGTGGAGCTGCGTAAAGAGAAGAAAGGCATTCTAGCGGCTTATAAAGATGTCAGCTGCTTGCTAGCCAGTTCCGATATCACCTGGGTACCGGTGTCTGTTGCGGAGATGATCCGTGTCGCGGGCAATATCGGCCTGAATATCGATGACTCTGAGTTCTCGCGTCATGTGCAGGGCTATCGCAAAGGGGCAATCTCTGATGACGTGTTGTTTGTGGGCTTCCGCGAACAACAGTTGTTCTTGCTGCCGCTGGAAGTGAAGACCGGCAAGGCCTATAACGCTACCAAGGCCATTGCCCAGGCGAAGGAGCTGGCACGCTATCTGCGTGAAGATCTGCTGTCGGGTGATTCGCTGGCCAGCAAGCTCTACCGTAGCCTGTTTGTGCGCCAGGCGCTGGCGCAGGTTGATAAATATCAGCTCTACAGCGTTTACCCGCAGGGGTATTTCGATCAGCTGATGGCGGAAAAAGAGCAATGGTTACTGGGCGATTACAGTCTGGGGCTGCTACAGGATTACCCGCAGGGCTTTGTGGTTGCCAATCTGGAGGGCGATGCCTGTCTGGAAACTACTGCCGATATGGTGGATGGCATTCTGAAGATCGAAGTGCCATCCAGCCTTATGTCCCACACCATCAAACGACCATTGGTGGATATGCTGGAAAATCCGGGCAGCACTTCACTGGCGCGCTTACCTGCCAAATACTTCCTGGGTGAAAAGCCGGTGGTGGCAGATGTTGAGGTTGCTACGCTAGTAGAGCCGCCAGTGGTTGAAACAATCACTGAGCCGGTGGCGCGTGATGTTCCAGCGGCTGCTACTGAGGAGCTGCAGCAGGTGGCTGAACCGGTTGAGGGCTGGGGGCCATCTGTCGCCGAAGATGCTGCAGTACAACCGTTGGTTGCGGATGGGTCGTTGAAAGTGCTGGTGGGCCATGATGTGCGGGACCGGCAGGAGGTCTTTTGGGAGCCAACGAACACCGCTCGATTTATGAATACCAACTCCGGCATCATTGGCACCATGGGCACAGGTAAAACCCAGTGCACTAAATCGGTTGTTACCCAGCTGCATCGCAGCCAGCATTGCAACGTGGGCGGTGCGCCGATAGGTATCCTGATTTTCGATTACAAATCAGACTATGTTGACGACACCTTCCTGCAGGCCACGGATGCGAAAAAATACAATCTGCACAAGCTGCCATATAACCCGCTGAGTCTGTTTGGTAGCACGCCGATGCTGCCGGTACATACTGCACGGGCATTTTCGGAAACCATGGCGCGAGCATTTCAGCTGGGTACCAAACAGCAACTGAAACTGCGCAAACTGATTGCCGAAGCCTATGAGCTGGCTGGAATCCATAAAGCCGATAGCAGCAGCTGGGGCCGCCCGGCACCGACCATTACCGATATCTGGAACCTGTTTATCGAACAGGACAAAGTCGAAGAAGACTCGCTCTATGCTGCGTTGGAAAGCCTGTATGAACTGGAGATCTTTGAAGATGATGTCACCCAATGCACCAGCCTCTATGAGCTGATTGACGGTATTCGGGTGGTCGAGCTGGCGGGTTATCCGTCTCAGATTCAGAATCTGGTGGTCGCGCTGACACTGGACCTGTTTTACGCTCAGATGCAGAAGCAGGGCAAGCCAACGGTACAGGGCGATTTCCGCCAGGTAACCAAGCTGATCCTGGTGGATGAAGCGGATAACTTTATGTCTCAGGATTTCCCGAGTTTACGTAAGGTGCTGAAGGAAGGCCGCGAATATGGCGTTGGTGTAATCCTGTCGACCCAGGATATCACCCACTTTAAAACTAAGGAAAACGACTACTCCGCCTATATCCTTAGCTGGATTGTGCACCGGGTATCCCAGATCAAAAATCAAGACATCAAGTCACTGTTCAATAAGGACGATAAGGCCGAGCAGGAGCGACTGATGAATACCATCCGTGAACTGGAGAAACACCAGAGTCTCTATGTGGATGGGCAGAAAACAATTACCAAGATACGTGATCGGGCATTTTGGGAATTGATTTGATTATTTTAAGACAACCTCTTTACATGAAAGGGATGCTATATGGATAACGTACCTCTCCGCAATGAACATTCACTGGTGCAAGGTGAAGTTAGAAAATATGCTGAAGACAGTGATGTTTCCCAAGTTAATGGGTTTTACTATTTAGTTTTAGACTTTATTTTAGGTTTAAATAAATATGACTCCATGGAGCAGATTACCGATACTGATTATCTTAAAAAAACAGGAGGTCGTCAGTCAGGGCATGATAGAGGAGTAGATGCTCTCTATATAGATACAGAATCTGTTCCGCCCAAGGTACACGTCTTTAATTGTAAATTTACAGAGCAGTTTAATAAGCTGGCGAATAATTTTCCATCTGGTGAAATTGACAAATTAATAATCTTCTTCCGTTCCTTGATGGGTGAAGATGAAAATTTCAAAGATGAAGTAAATCCTGTTCTTTTTAGCAAAGTACAGGAAATATGGGACCTGTTTGACTCTCATACACCAGAGTTTTACTTACACTTGTGTTCGAATCAGAGTAAACCTATGGCTGACTCTGAGAATGATAGGCTATGCCGAGAGCTAAAGCGATTTGGTGTAAATGTCAAATATTTTTTGCTGGGTGATATTCTTCATAAAGTTCGTCAGTCAGATCATATTCCTGTCAATGCAAGAATCAAAGCTATCGACAAAAGGTTCTTTGAGAAAAGTAATGGGAATATAAAGGCTTTAATCGCAGAGTTTGATATTCTAGACTTGATTCGAATAGCTTCTGAAAACGAAGCATTGAGGATGAACGCCGATCCTGAAGACTATTCTGTTATTGCTGAACATAATATATACGACGGAGCTTTCAAAGATAATGTAAGAGTTTATCTAAAGCAGAGATCAAAAATTAATAAGAAAATCAAGGAAACTCTTTTGTCTGAAGAGAGCGATAAAATTTTCTATTTCAATAACGGGATTACCATAACCTGTAAGAAAATTACCTATCCATCAGGTAGGCGTTCTCCAATTATTAACTTGGAGGAGCTTCAAATTGTTAATGGTTGTCAGACTGTGAATGCTATATATGAGGCGTTCTGTGAAGCCCCATCGAGCTTCGAAAATAGTAGTATTGAAATTTTATGTCGAGTTTATGAGACGAAAGATGCAGAGCTTAGTAATAAAATTGCTGAGTACACAAATAGCCAGAATCCAGTTAAAAGTCGGGATATTAGATCGATAGATTATACTCAGGAGCTGCTAGAAAAGCAGTTCTTGAATATGGGGTATTACTATGAGCGTAAGAAAAATCAATTCTTTTCTGCTCCTAAGGATAAGAGAATAGACTCTGAGGTTGTTGGTCAAATCTTATGTGCTTTTTATAATGACAAGCCAGTAGAAGCCAAGAATAAAAAATCTCTGATATTTGGGAATATGTATGAGGATATCTTTGACGATAGCATTAACGCAGATAAGGTTCTTCTGGCCTGGGATGTTTTTAAATATATAGAAGAGCGTAAGAAAGACAGAAAAGAAGATCTCAAGAACTTAAGTGAGGACGAACTGGATAAGGAGATTTTCATTAGCTATGCTTCGTCATACTTGTTGTATATGATAAAGAGCCTCGCTGTAGATAAGGCTATACCTCTAGAATATTCAAGTCTCAATGATATATTGGGCCTATATGACGAGACTGTTGTAATCCTTCGAAATCTGATTGAAGAAGAAGTACTGAGTAGCCATGCAAATTCAGTTGGATACTTGAATTTCTTTAAATCAAACAGAATAAAAATTTCGTTCGAATCTAGAGGCTCTGAATAAAGCAAAGCCGCAGCTATAAAGCTGCGGCAAACTCCCCCAGACTCCTGAGATTTCGAATACTCGAAATCCCTTCCTCGACATGAGCCGCCCAGGCTTTGAGCAGCTGTTGTGCATCAAAGTCTGGATATTTCTGCTTTAGCAGAAGCTCGGTATAGCTGCTGGTTTCCCCCAGCCAGGTGTATTTATCCAGCACCAGGCTGCCATCCAGCTTTACTGTGTTTTCCCGGTAGGTGTAACCCTTTTCCAGTGAACGCATAAAGCCGATGCGGGCAATAATATTGTTGTTCAGGCCGGTGTACTGCTTCAGGCGGCGCAGCTGGTCCTCGGTCTGTTTGGTAACACGAAGGTCGTTAGGTAAAGCCATTTAGCTTGCTTCCTGTGTACTGCGGTGCCAGAAATAGCCCGGTGTCAGGTTGGAGCGGCGAAGTTCCGGGTTGTAGCTGATCTCATAGGTCAGGCCGATCTTATCTTCCAGGTGGGTGAAGAAGGCTTCATCCACTTCGGTATCGGTTGACAGGATAATCACCTGATGGCTGGCCGTCGGGAAGTAGTTTTTAATCAGTTTGTTACGGTGCTTGGAGTCCAGGCGGCCCAGCGGTGTGTCGATAATAATCGGCAGGTTGCGGCCTGAGGTACGTCCCAGCGCTTCCAGCATGGCGATAGCATAGATCTGCTTCTCACCCGCAGAAAGCTGCTGTTTATTAATGGTTGCACCGTGTTTATCGGTCAACGTGACAGCGAATGTCTGTGGGTTAATACAGGCTTTTAAACTGATATCGTCTTTGCGGGCCAGGTTCTGGAAGGCGCGAACGAACTCGGTTTCCAAGCGCTTAACCCGATTTTCCGTTAGTTGCTCAGTAAATGTTTTCAGCAGTTCGGCGGTGTTCTTTGCATAGGTAGTGGATTGGCCCGCGCTGACTGCCAGGCCATAGGCCTGTTCTTTGTCACGCAGTTTACGCAGATCATCCAGCGTATTACGCAGCTTACGACGGGTGTCCTCGGAGCTGGTTTTAATGCGTTGTTGAAGCCGGGCCTGATCTTTCACCTGGTCCGCCAGTATATCCAGCTCCTCTTTCAGCAGGGTTTCATCCGGTGCGCGCTCTACCCGCAGTGCGGCTTGTTCCAGCTCGCGTTCGGCCAGCTGTAGTGCATCCACTTTTTCTCGAAACAGCGCGTCCTGCTCTGGCAGTAGGTTTTCGATCATGTGTTCGACGCGGGTGAATTCGCGCTCAGACAAGTCATGCAGGGGCGCTGAACTGAGTTCACCCTGCAATATATCGCCAAAAGCGGCACCGGATGCAGCAGCAATGGCGGCGTCGGCTTTATCGCCCAGGCTACGACGTAACTCTTTCTGAAAGGCGTCCAGATGTTGCGTCAGTGAGTCTTTGAGCAGGGCCTGTTTTTTCTGATCCTGTTCTGTACGTAATTGTTGCAGCAGGTTAAACAGCGACGTTTTTGCCAGTACCAGTGGGGTGGTGCCGGTCAGCATCTCGCGAATCTGATCAGATAGCGATTTCTTGTCGGCCAGCAAGGTGTTGATCTGGTCTTTTTCTTGCTGGCGAGAACGTGCCCAGCTGCCGCCGCGATCATCCAGGATGCTTTCGGTCTGGGAGATTTCGGTACTCAGCTGGTGCAGTTGACCTTTGAGTTGATCAAGGTCGTTTCGCGCATCTTTGTATGCTTGTTGATTAGTCGCGTAGCTTTGTTCCAGTGCTTCAATTTCAGCTTTAACGTCGCTGCTGCTGCCTTTTTTTGCGCGATCTTTCAGATAGGTATTAAGGTCGGTGCGCAGACGGCGAATAAGGTCAATGCCCAGTAACTGGCGAATGGCGTCGCCTAATACGACGTTACCGTCGTCTTCGGCCAGTTCGGCGATTTTTTCACCATCAAAGAAGAACAGGTCAGCAACACCCAGCGGCACCAGTTCGTTCAGAAAAGCCTGTAGCTGTTCCTGGCTGAGAATATCGAAGGTAGTGCTTTCGCTCTCAATCGACAGTTGTTCCACGACTTCTTTCTTGCTGTTTTCGGTCCAGCTGCGGGTAACCTTATAGTTACTCTCTTTGCCTGCTGGGCCGTACTTGAAGCACAGGCTGACCGCAGCGCTGGTCAGCTGCAGGGCGGCGTCGGTGGATTTATGAATCGAATCGCTCAGAAACTGCTGGTAAGTTTTACGGCTGGTGCTTTTCCCCAGGCTCTGGCGACCATACAGGGCAAGACGAACTGCGGTGAGAATACTGGTTTTACCGGCACCGTTCAGGCCGCCGAACAGCACAATAGGGCGGTTCTCGTTGTGTTCTTCCTCTGGCCACAGTTTTACTTCCACTTCACCGTGGAATACGCGGAAATTTTCCATAATAACGGACTGGATAAGCATCAGTGCTGGCCCTCCAGTTTGGTCAGGAAATCACGTTCTTGATTCAGCAACTCATCATACTCTTGTGTCAGCAAGGACAGTTCCGCTTCGTACAGGCTGCCCAGCTGGCGGGGCGGCTTCTGTTCGGTTTCGGTATCGTCGGTCATCGCGTCATACGCTAGCGCTTCGACATCGTTTTCTTTCAGGGTGCGCTTGAGCTGAGTGTCTAGCTGGGTGGCATCGCGATTAGCCAGAATCTGTTCGATGGAGCCCCAATCTTTGTTTAGCAATGTGTCGATCTTGTCCAGATAACCTCGACGATTACCAGACTGGTCCATGCTGTGCTGCAGGTCGATCAGCTTCATCACCATATCTGCCGGGGCATCGAACTCTTCTTCCAGCGCTTCGAGTATTTTACGTGACTCTTTGCGCGGAAAATTACGGTCAGATGGCCGTTTTTCAAATGGTTTACCGGTAATCTGCTGATAGATCTCCGGCAGGCTGTCATCCCAATCCGGCTCAATTGGGTCAGTCAGCCACTCTTCACGAATGTTGTGCAGCTCGGCATCAGTAATCAGGGTGATGCGCTGCTTGTCCTGGTTAAGCTCATATTGCAGCTTTAGCAGCCAGCCCAGCCACTGGCGACGCCAGAACATTTTATAGGGCCCATAGGTGTGTTCGCGTTCGGTGAAACTGCCTGTCAGGCTTTGATTACGGGCAAAATCTACTTTACCGTGACGACGTTTGATATTGCGGTAGTAGCCTTTGTTATGCGGCAGAGTGGTGCGATACAACCAGTTGCGCAACGCTTTCAGCCGTTTCATCCAGGTTTCACCGGACTCGATCAGGCCTTCAATGGCACGGTCTTTGGTAACCACGGTACAGGTCCAGCAGCCAAAGCGGGAGTTACCACAGGATGGCGTTTTAGTGTCGATGACCAGTGGGCATTCGCCCGCATTGGAGTCTTTGTAAAGCGCGAACAATGGGTGATGTGTGCCACCCCATGGGCAGGGTGCGCCCAGCAGGTACAACCAGACTTCATCGGAATTCCAGTCCTCAATCGGCATATAAGTGTAAGCACCGACTAACGAGGTGTGGCGCGAGAGTGAGGAACCTTCGATCTTGTGCTTGGCGATTACCTGGGCACGGGAAGCGCTTTCCTGGCTACGGGCACCCAGGATGACAATCACTTCGCCAAAGCGCTCGACTTTGTCTTTAATAAATTCGCTGACCGGATCAATCTTCATCCGTTCGGTACACCAGCGGAAGTTCTGTGTCGGGGCCGGGTAGCCTTTGCCAATCAGGTTGACCCAGAACGTGCGATCCATACGTGGCAGTACCTGGTGGGCACTGACTGGCAGGTCGTTATCCGCTGCGTGCTGGTTTATCTGGTCAATGGTCGTGTTAACGAGGTCCACGACAATAGGGGTTTCAACCAGGGTGTCGGAAGAGACAACGTAGACGTGTTTGTGGCGTTGAGCTTTCTCCAGCTTGAGCAGGGCCACGTAAATCAAAGAGAGCACGGTGCTGGAGTCCTTCCCACCACTGAAGCCAATTACCCAGGGTTTAGTGTCTTCCAGGTAAAGGTCCTGTATTTCACGGATGAGGTCCAGCGCGGGACGGCCTGCGAATTCCTGGTCGCTCAGGAGCGCGTCCATCGTGCTGTATAGCGTTTCTGTCTGTGTCATTGCGTCAGCTGTTCTTCCAGTGCCTGATCTGCATCTGACAGTGCCAGACCAAGTACAAGGCGGATGTAATTTGCGGTCAGAGCGACGTGGGTGCGGGCTTTGCTGAGCCTGCCGTGTTGCAGTGCCCGGCCTTCCCAAATCTCGGTGTTGCTGCGCGACCAGTCGATGGTTTCCAGCAGCGAAAGCCGGTTCTCCCAGCCAGCCGGGTATTGTTCCAGAAGATTGGCTCCAGCGCACCCTAAAGCGTGTAAAGTTACGCCGTGACTGTGGACGAAGTTCTGTCTGAGCTCGGCGGTGGAAATATTTCGTTGATAAGCTTCCTGCCAGTCGTTCATAAAGCTGGCGACGGTGTTCCAAAAATGCGCGGCCAGCGCCATCTCTGATTCACTGATCTGATCTTTAGGGCCTTTTTTCAAGAGGCTGCGGCTGGCGAGTTTAATGGAGCTCAAGGTAAATAATTTCAAACTGCGGTTTGAGATGCTGGAGCGCTCCATCTCGGTCAGTCGTTTAAAGCAGGTGACGTTGTCGACCAGGTACCTTGCTAGGGCTGAACTTGGGTCACGCTGGTCATAAAGCGTACTCAACGAATCGCTAGGGCGAACAGCGTGTTTATTCAGATCTGCAAACATCTGCTGGCTTCGTGATAGTCCATCGTCTATAAAAAACAGCACTGGAATGCTGTCATGGCCAAGTTCACTGTACTCCTTGACTGCGCGCTCGATGGCTGCCCGGCGATGCTGGCCGTCATTAATCAGGATTTGTGCATCCATTGGGATGGATAGTAAGCCCAGGTTAACGGCGCTGCCGGTGTCCGCGGCAGGCTCAAAGTGAACCGTAGCGTTGATCGATGCTGTGATGGCCGATAGCGTGTAATTCGATGCATTGGTGACGAGGTAGTTGGCAATTTCAGGTATTCGTGCGTGGTTAATTGTCCGTTGTGCGCGAATTTCTGGTGGTACTTCATCTTCATCAAAAACAAATAGTTTGGGAACCAGCCGCATTGGGCACATAGCGATGTAGCAGGGGCGGCCAGCCTGGACTCCGCGTACGGCGGGAAAGGTGTGGCTGAATTCAGATTTTCTTGATTGCATTGGGTATATGCCCGGTGGTTATTCTGTTTGTCATATTTTAACTTCCGGTTAGTGATTATTCAAAATTATCACTTCCGTGTTTTTTGGCCAGCAATTGAGTTTCTTGTTAAAAATTGAGTGTATCTATCGTCTGTCCTTCCCAATTCTTTGAATTTATTATATTTTTTAGCGAGTCTGTCTAGTGGCTGGACTGGCTTTTAAGGTCACGCTTGTCTCTGGCGGGGTGGGGTTGTTGTTTAACTTGCTTTGGTGGTTCAGAGTGTCGCCTGGAAGGCGAGTAAGGTTATTTCAGCCACACTGGCCCGTCCTTTGCTTGGTTCCTGAATATTTTTGCTTTAAGGAGCTTGGCAAAATGGATCTTTTCCCCTGGTTTCAGCCAATTATTGAAATTGCGAGTGGGCGTGTTGCGGGATACGAGGCGCTGGCGCGTCGCTATGATGACAATGGCGTGGTGGTGTCGGCGGCACCGCTGCTGTTTGCTGAGGCGCTGGCACCTGAGGCGCGGCTGGAGCTGGACCGTACAATACGCCGTCAGGCGTTGGCGCGGTTTGCTGCTGAGGCGGCCCCCGATCAGTTTTTAACCCTAAATCTGTCGCCGGAGTGGATTGATGCGCTGCACCCGGATGAGCCGTTACCCACGCTGGCGATGATCCGTGAGTATGGGATTGATCCGGCGCGGGTGGTGGTGGAAATTACCGAGCTGGGGGGCGATGTGGCGCAGATCGGTGCCCTGGCTGAGCGTTACCGTGAGGCCGGGGTGAAGGTTGCCTTTGACGATTTTGGTGCAGGTTTTCAGCAGTTAGACCGCCTGCTGGTGTTCACCCCGGACATTATCAAGCTGGATATGCGGATGTTTCAGGATGAGCGCTGGTCGCACCGCAAGAGTGCGTTGATGCAGCTTGTGGGCGATATCGGTGCGCGGCTGGGGGCGCGAGTGGTGTGTGAAGGTGTTGAAACGGATGAAGAATTTATGTTGGCGCTGCACTGTAATGCCAGCTACATTCAGGGATATATCTTCTCGCCTGCACGGGCTCAATTTATGCCTGCTCAGGCGCAACAGGCACGGCTAAACCGATTGTTGTCTCAGCATCTGGATATGGCGATGAATGAGGTCACCCAACGGCAGTGGCATATGCAGCACTTGCATACTCAGCTGCTGGGCTTGCGTGACCAGCTCCAGTCTGCCGGAGTGGACCTGGCTTTAAATAATTACTGCCCGGAGCCGGGTTTACTCCGACTTTATTTGTGTAATCGCACGGGTGAGCAGATCAGTGCGAATTATTGTTTTACGCAAGGCCGCTGGCAGCAGGATGCCTCGGTGGTGGGAAATAACTGGAGCTGGCGACCTTATTTTTATCAGCTGGTCAGTTCTGCCGATTATGCCCGCGCGGTGCTGCGCTCCAGTGCCTATGTGGATATTGAAACCGGTCGGCGCTGTTACACCATCAGTCTGGCGCTGGATGAGCAGCGGGTGTTGCTGGTGGATATGCTGGATGAAGTGGACGAGACGTGTCCGATGTCGCTGCTGGCGGATTGTAATAGTGATTTGATGGCGCTGCCGTTTGCCTCAGCGTCGTTATAGCCGTGGCGTTAACCGAACTCGCTTATATTACTAAAAATTGATACCTGTCATGACTGCCGTTGTCAGCCTGTATGGCTGATGGCGCAATCTGAAGCCTGAGCTACGTTTATAGTCGGGTTTCCGTTCTGTATGGATGCAGAACGCCCTGAATGGATGCTGGGAGGTTGGACAATGACGTTATCAGAACCCTTTTCCCTCATGGCGCAACAGGCTCTCGCTGCTGCGTTTGATCTGCGTAACTTGCCCGCAGATTTTTATGAAAACCCCTTTCCTTATTACGCTGCGCTGCGTCGTTATGCACCGATCAAGGCACTGCCGGATGGTAGTTACCTGTTTAGCCGTTACGACGATGTGAAGTATCTGTATACCCACGCTGAGCTGTTCAGCTCGGATAAAAAACTGGAATTTGCACCCAAGTTCGGTGATTCGTTGCTATTTGAGCACCATACCTCGTCGCTGGTGTTTACCGACCCGCCGCGGCATGCGGCGATTAGGCCGATTATTATGACGGCGTTTACCTCGCGGGCGCTGGTGGCGATGGAGCCGATGCTGGAGCAGATGGTCGCCAGGCTGCTGGATATGCTGGAGGTGCAGTCTGGGCCTGATCTGATTGAGCATTTTGCCGGGGTGATTCCCGTGGAGGTGATTGCCAGTCTGCTGGGGGTGCCAGAAGCGGAGCGGGAGCCTTTACGGCGCTGGTCGCTGGCGATTCTCAGTGCGCTGGAGCCGGTGATCAGCCCTGCGGTGTTTGAGGCGGGGAATGTGGCGGTGCAGGAGATGCTGGATTACCTGGCGCGGCTGATTGCGCAGCGCCGCAAGCAGCCGGGCGATCCTGATCAGGATATGTTAACCCGGCTGATTCAGGCGCAGGCGCTGGAAGCGGTGGGGCTGTCTGAACGGGAGCTTCTGCATAACTGTATTTTGTTGATGAATGCAGGCCATGAGACAACCACCAATTTTGTCGCGAATGGCTTGGTGGCGTTGCATGACTGGCCAGAGCAGCGGGCATTGCTGGTGAATCAGCCGGAGCTGATCCGCAGCGCCTGTGAGGAGCTGTTGCGGTTTGAGAGCTCGAATCAGCTGGGCAGCCGGGTGACGACTCAGGCGGTGACGGTGGCCGGAGTGGATATACCGGCGGCGACGCAGCTGGTGTTGGGTATCGGCGCGGCTAACCGTGATCCGGCGGTGTTTGAGCAGCCGGATTATCTGGATATTCAGCGTAAGCCAAACCGGCATCTGGCGTTTGGTTATGGCCCGCATCAGTGTGCGGGGATGAACCTGGGGCGGATGGAAGGGCGGATTGCTATGGGTCAGTTTGTGCAGCGTTTTCCTGAGTTTGGGCTGGATGAGCGGGTGCGGGCGCAGCGGGCGCGGTTTCGTAGCTGGAGCCAGCTGGCGCTGGTGTTGTGAGCAGTCGCGGTTATGGAGTGTTTTCAGACAAGGAGCGTGTGTGATGAAACAGGGATATACAGACGGATGCAAACGTTGTTTGGGGCTGCTGGCGGGCTGGCTGTTGTCGATGGTGTGCTGGGCGCAGGCACCCGCCACGGTGATGACGGTGGCCAGCTGGTTGCCACCGGGCCATCCACAGAATGCGGTGGTGTTGCCGACCTGGCGGCGCTGGATTGAGCAGGCGACACAGGGGCGGGTGAGCCTGAAAGTGGAGTACGGGCTGGGAGCCCCACCGACGATTTTTGATCTGGTGGAAGATGGCGTGGCGGATGCTGGCTGGAGTTTTCATGGCTTTGTACCCGGTCGGTTTGTGTTGACGCAGGTGGTGGAGCAGCCGGGGCTGAGGGCCGGGCCAGAAGCCGCTTCGGTGGCGTACTGGCGGGTGTATCAGAAGTATTTCGCTGGTGCGAATGAACATGAAGGGCTGCATCTGGCGGCATTGTTTACCCACGGGCCAGGCTTGATTCAGTTGCGCCAGCCAATTGAGTCGCTGGCGGATTTGCAGGGTAAAAAAATTCGGGTGGGGGGTGGTGTGCAATCAGCCATTGGCGAGCGGATGGGGGTTACCCGGGTGCCGTCGCCGGGGAGTCAGGTGTATGAGTTTTTGCATGAGAAAATTGTAGATGGTGCGTTTTTGCCGATGAGTGAGCAGCGTTCACAGCGCTTATATGAGGTTGCGCCTTATGTTGTTGTGTTACCGGGAGGGATGTACCTGGGCAGTTTTGGTCTGGTGATTAATCCGGCGTTTCTGGCGGGGCTGTCTGAGGTTGATCGTCAGGCGGTGTTGGATGTGTCGGGTGAGAAGTTGTCGGCTATGGCGGGCAGGGCCTGGGCTGAAGGTGATGTGGCAGGGTATCGGGCTGCACAGGAGCATGGGGTGACCGTGGTCAGGGTTGCTGCTGGTGAGCCGATGGCGCAGGAGTTTAACCAGCTGATGGAAGGGGTTGAACAGGGCTGGGCTGAACAGGCCCGCCAGCGAGGTGTGGAGGCTGAGCAGGCGCTGGTGGAGCTGCGTGATATTGCGCGAGGGCTTTAGTGCTTCAGGGCAGGGCTGAACATTAGGATGGCAGGGCGAGTGCCCTGCTATCTGTGGGGTGGTGGCCTTCAGGCAGGCAACGCACCAATCTCGAAGCGACTTTTAATTTTATCCACCATTTGTTGCTCCCCGGTTAGCAGGCTGGCGACGCTGGTGCGTGCACAGAAGCGTTGCAGGTGGCTATGGAGGCCGGGCCAGCGTTGCTGATCCAGCTGGTAGCCAGCATGCTGCAGGTTGATCAGCTGGCAGGCAATGGCGATGTCGGCAATGCTGAACTGGTTGTTGACGAACCACTGCTGGGCGGCCAGCTGAGTTTCCAGATAGTCCATGTGAGGTGGGATGCGGTTGCTGATGGCATCGCGGATGATGTCTGGATCAGCCTGCTTGCCCAGTGTTGGCTGAACAATATGCTGGAAGAACACCCGGAAGGTTGAAGCTGGGGCAAGCTCATAATCGGCGTATTTCTCCAGCCACAGGCAGCGAGCACGGTCGGCGGGCTGTGTCGGGTAGAGAGGCGACTGGGGATGATCTGTTTCCAGGTAATCACAGATAACCGCTGAGTCGCAGATGATGATGTCGCCGTCCTGAAGGGCAGGGATACGTCGTAATGGATTGATGCTGGCGTAGTCTTCGCGGGTGGCGTAGGGAACGACGGTTTGCATGTCGTAACGCAGGTTCTTTTCTGCCATGACGACGCGCACTTTGCGGACAAAGGGTGAAAGGGGGACACCGTGTAAGATCAGACTCATGCTGTTTCCTTTATTAAGGGGGTCAGAACGATGTGTTGTTGTAGCGTTCTTCTTCCAGTCGATGGATACGGCGTTCCTCTTCGCGCCGCTGTTCTTCAGCAGCTTTTTCGGCGACAAGAGTGTCTACATAGGTGCGTAGCTCGTACAGTTGGCGGTCCATGCTGTGATCGCGGTTGAGGCTATCCAGTTTGAAAAAGCAGTTGCGTAGCTTGGGCAGGGCTGCCGTACCACCATTCATGCTTTCAATGGCGAGGCCTTCGAATATTTCCAGCTCACAGGCGATCCGCAGATGGGCCTGACGGGCGCGTTTTTCAAAACTTTCTCTGATGCTTTTTGAAAGGTCGCCTTTTTTTTCTGCATTAATCAGAAATTTAAGAAACTCCAGTAACAGGCCTTGGGCCTGGGCTGCAGTGCCCATATCAGGGAATGCAGTAAGAGAGCCTTCCGGATGCAGCACGGGCTCGATACTGGCTTTATGCATGGATTTGACTTTGTCGAGCTGGGCCTGGTTTTCTGGTTTTTCTTCCAGTTCGAGCATCACTTCACATTTATGCTGGAGGTAGCGAATTAGCAGTTGCTGGATATCGGTGGTGAGGAACAGTTGTGGAAAGCTGATAAGCAGATGGTTGGCGCGGCGAATTTCAGAACGCAGCTCCATCAGCTTTAGCTGGCGCTCTCGGCGTGCATTCTCAATGCTCTGCGCAATATAAGCGAAGGCTGCCATGATGGCGACGCCTGCCACAATAAGAAGACCAACTTCAGTGGGGCCCATGCTGTCGTCCTGTCCATATTGATAAATCTGATTTGAAATTAACCTTATCTAAATTGTCCTGGCTTTAATAGCAAAAAAAGATCAAAAATGTGTTGACGCTAAAACGCTGAATCCATAATATACGCGCCGTTGTTAAGGCAACGGCTACAGCGTCCCATTCGTCTAGTGGTCCAGGACACCGCCCTTTCACG
>OJDH01000047.1_pt1 | contig 102793 bp, 94 predicted proteins | sample 1592761 | NCBI WGS metagenome assembly OJDH01 (sample SAMN05416855, study PRJEB24817) | seawater metagenome | isolation source: Sea water | place: Canada:Atlantic | collected 2013-11 | reverse complement strand
TATGCGCGGTGTTGCCGGTGCAGGTGGGTGGCTGTTGTTGTCACCGCTATGGCTGATCGCTATGCGGCTGCAAGGGCGGTTACTGAAGCAGTAGTTCGGCGCTCTGCCGGATGATGTTTCACAGCCCCCAGCGGGCCTCCGGGTCCGCTTTATGGCCAGGCTGCAAGCCGACGACAAACTAACGGACGCTTTATTACAGGGAAAAATACGATGCTGATCTTATGTATACGCCAGGGTGATATCACCACTATTACTACCCCAGACGGGGCAATACTGTCTATCATGATGCTTGATGATGATCGCAATTACGACGGGATGCGTATGGGGATTTCAGCCCCACAGGATTACCGAATTTTACGCGATGGCCTGCGTAATCAGCTGCTGAAGAAACTGCGTGATGTGCCTGTTTTTGAAGTGTGCAGTGCGCTGCATCAAACCCGGATTATCGCGGCAGATGATTACACTGCCGCCACGGAGTTCTACGAACAGCTATTCCCTACCAGCTGCGCCATTGTCGCGCGCGTGGTGCAGGATGCAGTGCAGCAACCCTGGTTTTCCCGGCTGGAAACCCTGTGGTTGCAGGATAATACCTTGCCACTGGGGGTGACTGAGGGATAGCAGTACAGCCGGGCTCAGCCTCAGCTACGTCAGGTTGAGCCCACCATCAGAGAGAATGATTTCACCGGTCAGGTAGCTACTGGCAATCAGCATTGAGGCGGTATGTGCGATTTCACCTGGCTTCGCACCGCGCTGCATAGGAGATTTTTCTTTCCAGAGTTGATGTGCCTCCACCCAGCTGGCCGTCATCGGCGTATCGACAAGGCCTGGAGCAATTGCGTTGACTCGAATATCCGGGGATAAGGTCAGGGCCAACAGTTGCGTCATATGATTAAGCGCAGCTTTACTTGCAGCATAAGGGATTGAAGCACCTTTCGGACGCACACCCGCATGTGAGCTGATATTGATAATGCTACTGGAGCACTCCGGGGTTGATGCGTCTTTAAGTGCCTGCTCTGCCTCTGAGATCAAAGTCCATGGCGCGATTACATTTACTTCGTAAAGATCACGCCACACGTCTGCCGTTGCTTCTTTTAGTGAGCCGTGGGGAATCATCGCATTTATTCCGGCATTATTGACCAGTACATCCAGCCTTCCATGATGGTGTAAAACGTCAGCTATCAATCTTTTGGTTTGAGCCTGATCGGACAAGTCCGCTTGAAAATATGTTGCACCGGGAAGAGAGTTAGCTAAGTTTTCACCGTCGGTGGCGGATGACCGAGAATGCAGGACAACCGTAAATCCATCTTCAGCGAGCTGTAGTGCGATCGCTTTACCGATCCCTGATGTTGAACCCGTGATAAGGGCAACTCTGCCTTTATTTTTCTCTTGCTGACAACGCATGATATCTCCGTTTACTAATGAGTCTGACGCTTCGCAGCAGCATCCATTTTCGCTGAGCCCGGCGGCCTTTTTTGGTTAGCCGCTAGTATCATAACGGAAAACCTGCCGCTGCAGGTGCGGATATGATTTCACTGTTGCCAGGTGTTCTTATAAATCGGCCATACCTGGCGCACCTAAAAACAGGAATGCATATCCAGCAGCATTATTGGACTGACGGAATAGGTGCGCCAGAAATTTACTTTAGAAAATCACCATCGATTATCAACAGCTGAACACCTTTTTCAGTTATTGAACGATGGGAACTAAGATCATCAGAAACAATGTACGACATGCCCGGATGCAACGTTGACCGGGTACCATCTTTCAATTCATTTATCACTTCACCTTCCAGGCAGTAAACGATATGCCCTTTTTCACACCAGTGATCCGCTTTGTAATTTTTTGAATACTCTACGTGTCTGACGCGTAAACCTTCGAATTGCATTGTTTGCCAATACGCAGTACCGGTTTCACCTTTATGTTCAGTCCGAGGAACACTTTTCCAATCTATTGTTTGAAAGGGAATAGCTGAATTTTTCATAACGGCTCCAATTTAAATAGTGTCTAGCGCTAACGTAAAAATACTTTTAAAACCTCTAAATTCTTTCAACTCCGATGTGTGTTCTTACTACATTCAATCTCTTTAATGTATCTCACTACATCTTCATTACATTTTAATCGCACGCCAACTTTCCCAAAGCTCTCTAAATCTTTTACGATTTTTGGTTTTACTGTAGATGAAAAGTTCCAAATAATCTTAAAGAGAGTCGGTACAATTTTAATCTCAGGGCAATTATCAGGCAAACCAGGTCTAGATTTAAATAAGTAGTGCACATTTCTCTTGGCACAACGTAAGTAGCATACGTTTCTAGGAAAATCCAAAAAAATAATCGTATCTGCCGCTTCTCGTGCTATTGAGGAAACGCCTTCAATAATCCATTGAGGCCTTGCCACAATCATTTTTTCTAACCTTCTCCGTTCGTCTTGTGGCGTTACCTTCCAGCCCTCTTTCCAAACCACTGCATCCAAACTGAAAACATCCAACCCAAGAATGGTGCCAATTTTTTCGGCTAATGTAGATTTCCCGCTACCAGCATTACCAGTAATATGAATACGCATTAAATCTCCAAGCTTAGAAGGCATAACAGTTTAATCATCTTCCGTCGCGTTTACTCTGCCCGAAAACCGAGAAGGTATGTAAAAACAAGAATAGCCCCTTAGACAGTAACCGTATACTGCCTGATAGTGAGACCTGTTTGCCCCTCACCATTCAGTTATGTCAAGTACGGGAGCAATAGCAGCCTTCGACCCTTCAAGCTAGCACCTAAAGCTTAAAGTACGAATATTAAAACAATATTACCCAGAATAAAACGGCCACTAAGGCGGCCGCTCTAATTAGTTAAATAAAGTGACTGCCTGAATTAAACTATATTAACTGCACCACCATTGAGTATGATGGAGACAGCAGCATGCTGCGCCTCTGTCATCGTCACGGCCCGCCCATTCAAGTCTAGCTCATCAACTTTTTCACTTAAGGCCTGTTCACCTAAAACAATCGCATCCATGCCGTCATCAGAACTATTCTGGCTAATGTAACACCACTCACCAGCCTTATTAGGAGACCAACAAGAGTGTGTTTCACTAATTGATACTTTCAGCGGTGGCGTTTTCTTCCAGTCAAAATCAACAGGCCATGCATGGGCACCATCAAAATAGGTATTAATCAGCGCGAGGGACTCTTCTTTTGGCCCATATTTACGACCGAAGTGTAAGACTATGCGTGAACCATCCGGTGCCATTTCAACCATGTTTGGTTTAGTGAAACTTGGATCTGTTTTGAGTGCTTCAAGATTACTACCAGCCAGATCAGAAGGTTTTAGCAAATGATAGGTATCAGTCGAAACCTGATAGTGGACAAAGGCTAAAACATGATATTTCTTATCACCTTCCTGGTCATACCATGAGGCCATCCATGTCCAATGATCTGAATCCAGTGAACTATCACCTTCTACATCATTATATAGCCTTGTCATACCAGGAACGATTGGAGCAAAGTCTTTTATCAATACGCCTGTTGAGTTCAATCGAACATCTTCAATCATGTAAAACCCAGTCCCGTGTACATAATACACACGATTGTCATGCTTACCTGAACTATCCCAACGAACTTCATTATTCTCACCAATCTGCTTACCATCAGTGTGTTTTAACTCTCGAATTATTTCACCTGTATCATTATTTATGATCCAGCTATTGTAAGAGTTACCACCACATGAAAGTAACATGTTACGGCCAGTATTCTCCGGTGAGTACCGGGAATATTGCATAAATGCATCATCCGTATCATGAAAGATATCAGAATTTGTAATACGTTTAACCGTTAATCCCGTATTACTATCGATTCTACTTTCACCCGGTTCTGGTGCAAGGCCTGGTGCTTCAATAAACCGAGCCTTACCCATAACATAACTGCCAGGGATACTTTCGCTTTCAAGCTCTCCTGACCAGTTTGAAGGTAAATCACACCGAAATATTTCACGATGGTCTAAAGTACCGGCCCAATCACTGGACCAATAGATTCGATCACCTGCATAGTTAAGTGCTACCGGAGCCTCATCACGATACTCACCGTGGTAATCCGAAAATGTACTGGCAATGCGCCATACCACTGGAGTGTCGTGTTCCAGCTTAAACATCATAATGTCATTGGCAGCATATGCTGAGGAATACTGGCCATCAAGATTAGTATAACCTCCATATAGCACCCACCCTTTATGACTTTCTGGAACACGTCCCCAGTGCATGCCGGTGTAGCCTAAGTCTCTATGTGTAGTAAATACCAGCCGCTTATCATAACCAAAAACATGGCTAGAGATATCATCATCCGAGCCATTACTGGCGATCACTGCTCTGATGTTAGCCGCATTAGTTATTCGTGAGGGCGCATTACCAGAGCGTATATTCCCTGCAATGCGTAAGTTGGTATAACTATCCACAATATCGTAAGCCCCCTCATTGGGAGCCTGTGAGAGCTGATAGAGCTGGGGGACATCAAGAGTTGCGTGAAAACCATTCGTGTTCAGAATTTTGACATTTCCAGCCAATGGCATACTGGTGAAGTCGATATCTCTGTCCATCACCAACGTAACCGGTGTGTTATCCGACACCGTTAAGATAAAACTGGTAATCGTAGTGTCAGTACCATCACTAACGTTTAAATCAAAGCCTAACTTAATATCATCCCCAGATACTGAGGGTGTAGTGAATGTAGTATTTTGTGCTGTATCATCTTCAATCGACACAGGAATACCAGAAGTCTGCACCCACTTAAAGGTTAACGTATCATAATCAATATCAGCAGTGCTAGAGCTTAAGCTATAAAGTATTTCCTCCTTAGCAAATCTCGGACACGTAATAGAGGCAATAGGTGCAGTATTAACAAACGGCAGGATAGGAAGGTTACCCACTTCAGACTCCCATTCATCACTACCTTTTGTGTAGGTATGGAAATCCGTTTGTAGCACATCAGTCGTCGCATTATAATCCGGCCTTTTACAGATAACGGTAACCGTACCAACAAATCTCCCAGCACCATAATGGTTACCAATCTGTAATGTACCACCGCCATTCAATGTATGATTGAACTCAGCACCATCTACAGTGCGAAAATTTTCTTCACCATCAGTACCAAAATTACTAAACCGTATTTTTACTGTTCCAGTGGAGTCAGGACTGAATTTTACATTAACATTCCAGTCATCAGTTTTAAATCCTGAGCCAAGAGGCAAATATGAAAAATCTGACTCAGCACCATCCCATGTCGAAGTTGAATTTTCTTCTACGTAGTTTTTCTGATCTGCTAGCTTATTAATAATTTCTGATGCGTTATTAATAACATACTCACGTTCAGACCCTAGCTTTACCCACTTTATAACCCCTTCAAAACCAGCACCTAAATCTTCGATAATGCCTGTGTAATGCCAGGCAATTCGCTGCATGAAATTATCCGTTACAGCTGGAGCCCCTTCAGGCAGCCCAGCGGTTCCACTGGTAGGGAAAACATCCATAATGATTAAATCATTACTTCCTACCCATGCTGGAATATTGAGATACTTACCCTCTGTCAATTTAGCCATATCCTGTGTTACCACATCCAGACCTGTATGACTATTCTGGCTTATTTCTGGTAATTCTTTTTCACTCACTATCGTAGGGGACATAAAAATTTCTCCATCGGATAAAGGCCCACAAGCATTTAGATTAGCTTCATTTGTCACGGCAAGGTCATTACTGGAATCTGGCCCTGTCACTTTTCCATCAACTGTACCTTTCATTTCAACACCCAATTAAATTAAAGATAAACCTGTCGATACTTAAAACATCACAGGAATTTAAATCACTATAAATATTTACCACCATTGAGTTAAAAATAAAACAACGTACCGATGGGTGTTTTTTGCATTAAAAGAATAGGGAGAATTTTTTATCTCGAAAAAACATCAAATAAGCCCAATAAAGCTTACATAGGATTAATATCTATGATTTTTAGATTACATTTAATTTTGAAAATAATTATCAACTCAACGTAAAAACAGAATAATCTAGACAGAATATACGCCAAATCACTATGCCGCCTGAACGTTCATGGTACTGATGTAAGAGTAATCTTGTGCTGCCTGGAGCCTGAGCAGGAGCAACGACCTTTGAAAGTGGTACTTAATACCGGCGAGCATACCTGGCAAATCAGGCAAAATCAGGCAAAATCAGCTCCAGATAATCCTGCCTGATAGAGATATCACTTATGCTGAGAATCCAGGTATCATCCGGGAGGCTTGTGCACCAATCAGGAAGACGGCTGGACGTATCGCTTCAGCCAGCCCAGCAGCACCTCAATTTTCAGTACACCTACCACCAGGCCCGCGATAATCAGTGCTGCTGAGGTGATTTTCAGATCACCCATCGGCTCCTGATACACCAGCCAGCTGGAGAGCAACCCGAACACCGGCACCAGCAGGGTCAGCGGAGCGACGGTAGAAAGCGGATACGCGACGATCAGGCGGTTCCAAAGCCAGTACCCCAGCAAAGTGGTTGGCCAGGCCTGAAACAGAATAGAGATGATCGCATTGCTGTTTAGCCCATTCATCAGCGGGCTGAACACTGTCGCCCCCTGCTGCAGGTATGCCAGCAGTAGCAGCGGTAACGGTGCAAACAATAAGCCCCAAACAATAAAGCTGAATACCTGATCAGTCCGGGCGGCTTTCATGATGAGGCCGCTTAAACTCCAGCAGATAGCACCCATCAGCACCAACCCAAGTCCGGTAGCCGTTACTGTGCCATCCTCGATCAGCAAACTGAGCAGCAGGCCACACATCGCCAGCGCAGCGCCCACCAGCTTCTGGCCGCTGAGTTGTTCATTCAACCAAAACCAGCCGATCAGCATGCTGATTGCTACATTCATCTGTAGCAGTAACGACGCCATCCCCGGCGATAGCCCGGCGGACACCGAGAACGTCACCATCCCCCAGACGCCGGTGCCAAATACCAGCCCATACGCAAAAATATAGCGCCAGGCCACAGGGGGCCGTCGCACAAAAAATACGGCGGGCAGTGCCGCTGCTGCAAACCTCAGTGCCGTCAGCAGCAGTGGGTCCAGCTGCTCTACCCCTATTTTGATCACAATGAAGTTGAAGCCCCACACCGCCATCACCATAACGCCCAACACCAAATCTCTGTACCGCATATCGAATACTCCTGTTGATATGACAGCAGTATTAGCGATGCAGAAAAAAAGAAACATATTCAATTTTTGATATAAAAAAGTGTACAGTTTGCCAGTCAATCTATGTTCTGCCCGGAGAGTCCCTGATGCGCTATAAGCAACTGGCCGAGAAATTTATTGAGGATATTCAGCACAGGCGTCTGCAGCCGGGCCAGCGCCTGCCATCGTTACGCCGCCTGGCGGCTCAGTACGAAGTCAGCCTGACCACCGCGCTGAACTGCTATCACCGGCTGGAAGAACTGGGCTGGGCACGGGCGCAGCCTCAGTCTGGATTTTTTGCCGCCCAGCCGCTGCTGGCAGAGAAAACACCACATCTGCCGACGTTTACCAGCCGCACTGCAGACCCGATAGCCACGCATAATCGCCGCCATGTAACGGACCCCGGCCCGCTGGGCTTGTCTCTGCTGGCATCAACACTGTTACCCACCGCCGCGCTGCAGCGCAGCCTGCGCCGGGCCAGTCGGCAGCAAGGCACGCAGGTGCATCTCTATCCGCAGGCGCAGGGTGAACTGGCCCTGCGACGGGCGTTAAGTAAGCACTTCAGCCGCTACGATTTTCACTTTTCAGAACAAGCTCTGGTGGTTACCAATGGTTGCATCGATGCAGTACGAACCGCCATCGAAGTGACGACCCGTCCCGGTGATGCCGTGGCGATCAGCTCGCCCTGCTTCAGTGGCCTGCTGCAGTTGCTGGCCCAGATGCAGCGGCAGGTCGTGGAGATTCCATCAACCGTCGAGGGGGTAGATCTGCGCCAGCTGGAGCGGCATATGCAGCAAGGAAATATTCAGGCGGGACTGTTCAATTGCAGCCATATGAACCCCACCGGGATCACCCTCAGTGCCGACCAGAAACAGCAGCTGGCGCAACTGGCTGCCCGCTATCGGGTGCCGGTGATCGAAGACGATATCTATCTGGAACTGGGCTACCAGCGCACGCCACCAGTACCCGCGCAACACTGGAACCGTGAGGGCTATCTGCTCTGGTGCGGTTCGGTCTCTAAAACCCTGAGTGCCGGTTACCGGCTGGGCTGGTGCCTGCCCGGTCGCTATTTTGAGGCCTACCAACAGCAGAGACTGCGAGAAAGTTACGGCGTCAGCTCACCCATTCAGCTGGCGGTAGCGGATTTTATCAGCAGTGATCAATACCACCGCCACCTCAACGCATTGCGGCCCCAGCTGGCGCGGCAAGTGGCTGATTATCGTGATTATATGATCGACAGCCTGCCCGATACGGTCCGTATCAGCGCCCCCCAGGGCGGGCTGGTGCTCTGGATACAGTTGCCAGGGCTGGATAGCGCTGCGCTGGCACAACAGGCTGAGCGGCAGAATCTGGATATCCGCATCGGCGCTGACTTCAGTACGCTGGATTACTACGCTGACTGTTTCCGTATCAACTGTGGCTGGCCGCTAAGCGACGCCGAGGGGCAACCTTCAGCGGCCAGCGAACAGCTGGGGCAACTGGTCGAACTGGTGCTCAATAACTGGGCTTCGTGCTCGGGATGAACGGGACTCAGCCATAGTATTTACTGATAGAAAATCGCCAGCCATACCGTAACCTGATCTGGGTCGGTCCAGCTAACTCGATGTCGGCAGTGTGCCGGTATATTCAGGTGATCACCCGTGCGTAATGTCACAGCCTCACCACTTTCAAACTCCAGTGTCCCGGCTCCCTGAACCACCAGCACCCACTCGTGCTCATCCTGGTCATACCAGCCCGTTTCCGGCGAACTCTGCCCCTGGGACAGTATCCGTTCAATACGCAGGTTTTTGTGCTGTAACAGATCGGTAAATATTTCCTGACTCAACGCATCGGGTAACACACTGAGCAGGTTTTCGGCTTTCTTCATAAAGTCCTCACAAACGAAACATCGCGGGCATATGGGATTATCCGATCCAGTCTGCCGCCGAGTAAACCTGTTAGACAGCTTATTCGACCAATATAAGGCCACGCAGGGTCAGTAAACCCGCAGCCGTGAGAACGAGAATATGAAAATAGAGGGGAGAAGATGGGCCGCTATCGGTAGCCACAAAGGCCGACCGGCCCTTGCAAGCGCTCAGCCTGGGTCTGTTAGTAATGCATCTGAATCGACATCACTGGTCTGCCGTCCACATCCTGCTGCTGGCTTTCAATATTGATAATCCGCCCTCGATTGTGCAGCTGTAGCGCGCGGCCGCAGCGGGCTGGCTGGTGTTCGCTACGGGAAGCGGTGTTTAACAGTTCAAACTCATCTGCAGAACGTCTTTTTACACTGAGCCTGGACCACTGCTCATCGCAACCCTCAAACAACGCACGGGCCACCCGTGTGTTTGCAGCGGTCTGCTGTTCTGGCTTCACTTGCACAAACGCAATACCCGGCTGTGCAGCAATGACCTGAACACTGACGGTGACGTGTACCGAAGCTGCAGAGGCTATTGGTGCAACGGTACACAGGGCTATCAGTAACAATCGACGTACAAGGTTCGACATCCGCCACCTTCCTACTTTTGTCTAGCCAACTAAACTCAGCGTAGTACATAAGTAGAAGACAACCAGATCCCCTGCCGGTTCGTTCAAATAACAGCACAAAGGCGTGCCAGACTCAGCCAGTAACGGGAAGCGTCGAAGGTGACGGTATCGACACCCGTTGATCAGGCACAGCCTTACACTTTGAAAACAGGTGCAATCAAATTACCGTGATGACGCCTCATCATCCACCAGGCTGACAGTATGACGGCTGAGCAATAGCACCGTCCGGTAGAGCATAAAGAGCAGTACACCTGGCAGGAGTACCAGATCAAATAACGCCAGTGTCAATGTGTTGATCACATAGCTATACAGGTTGCTAACCTTCTGGTTGATATGATCGCTGGACAGTTTTTTCAACTTGTCGACACTGTTCTCTGCACTGTGCTTCAGATCTTTCCCGCCAGACTTATCAAATAGCTGTAAATGCATATCAGACAGGGACTGGCGGTTGGTCTGGCGCAAATCCGCACTGACGTTGTGGCTGATTCCCTGCGCCAGATGCAAGCTATAAGGCAATGCCAGATGTAGCACCAGGTAGATAGAAAACAGCAACCCCGTGGCCCCTCGCATTGGAATCTGGTGTTGTTCAGCACCGCCAAACAGCCGCATCAACTGCCAGACAAGCGCTGCTACGAGCGTTATCTGTAAGATTGCAGGCGAGATAGCATCGGCGGTGTCAGAGACCAGGCTTAACACCATAAGGGTTGCAGCAGAGGCCATTGCCACCTCGCTGCCACGTTCAAGTAACCGGGTAAAAGCAGCCAGGGCGTTACCCACATCTACATTAAAATCAGCAAAGAACGACACCCCTATCTGACTGCTTTGAGCCACTTCCAGCAGCCCGGTCAAGGCTGCTAATCTGGAGAAATCCTGCTGCGCCTGGGCTCGGGTATGTTCAAGGTACTGCTGATTTTGCTGGTACAGCTGATCCTGTGAAAACCACTGGGTAACACCCGAGAGCTGCTGGCTGTGTAGCAACCATAAGGCCAGTACCAGCAAAATGCTGGCAACCAGCGCGCTCCGGTTAACGGTTGATGTCGCCTTTACGATGTTCAGGTTACTCATAATATCGTCCCTCAGCGTGCTGCCTGATAGTCACACGCCAGCTGCGCCAGCCGAGGCGCGCCGTCGAGTACTACGTCCATATCGACCGGGTGTTCAATGCCAGCCACCTTACCTTGTTCTGAATATTGCCAGATCTGCCAGTTTTTAACTCCCTCCGGTGGCGACGGCTTTGCTGCGTAATCGGCCAGCCAGAATGGGTAGCGATTAAAATCCGGACCAATATTCGTTTGCCAGAAACTACGATAGGAATAGATCAGTGGTGTACACCCGGTCGCCTGTTCCAGCTGCTGTAAAAACTGTGTCAGCCGACGTTTAATCTGACTTGCTGGCTGGTTGTCCGTCACCTCGACATCGACCATGGGCACCAGCGACAACGGTTTGCCTTTGATGGCATTCAGGAAGTTGGCCAGCTGTTGCTGCGGGTCATCATCAGCTTCGAAGAAGTGATAGGCACCCAGTTTCAGTTGCGTGCCAGCCGCCGATGCTACGTTGGTGTCAAACGCTGGGTCCGTATAGGTAATGCCATCAGTCGCTTTCACATAGGCAAAATCTATATTAGCCGCCGCCACGGCAGGCCAGTCAATGCTGCCCTGATAGTGAGAGACATCAATCCCGTGAACTGGCGTCTGTGATGGTTGACGTAGCTGAGTTTTAACATTGTCAGGTAGTTGGGCCAACTCAACTTTCGCCGGTTGCGGTGTAAATACAACGGGCCTGGCCAGCAGCATAAAGCCCAGCCCTGCCACAATGAGTGATCCAAATAGCCAGTCACGTTTTTTAACGCTTTTATCAGTCATCAAATAAGTTCCCTCTTGCTGTTATCCAGAGCATTAATTGCTCCACGCCGACATCTGCTCCATACGATACCCTGAGTTGGGTTATATGCCAGGGCTAGCGCATGGATTTACTCACCATCGCATATTCTCATCCAGATCAAACTCCCGGTGTACTTATCGGTTTAGCTACTGGCGACAGACCGCCCAACAGAGTACCATCCGCGCGCGATGGGCTGAGTGATTCTCGGCCCTCACTCACACAGACTTATTGCCCGAACGGAATAGACATCACACCATGACTGATTCACACAAAACCAGCCGCGCGACTCTGCTGGAGCAGGCGCACACCAACATGCCAATGGGCGTAGCAGACAGCTACCGCTACTGGGGTGAAGACAACACCGTCTTTGTCAAAAGCATGGAAGGCTGCACGCTAACCGATGCTGACGATAAGCAGTATGTGGATTTCCGTCTGGCCTATGGCCCGATCATTCTGGGCTACCGTGATAGCCGGGTTGACCAGGCCGTGATCAAGGCGATCACTGAAACGGGCACGATCTGTGGTTTCTCCACCGCGCTTGATTCAGACGTTGTCGAGCTGGTGAAAGCACTGTGCCCGAATATCGAAAAAATGCGTTTCGCCAACTCCGGCACCGAAGCGGTGCTGGGTGCGGTGCGTGTTGCCCGTGGTTTTACCAACCGCAATAAAATTGTGGTGGTTGAAGGCGGTTTCCACGGCCTGTACGACGAGATGATGTGGAAGCCCGATGTTGATAACTGGGATGCCAGCACCGACACAGCCCCTGAGATCAAACCCTTCGGTGCCGGTATTCCAGAAAGCAGCCGTGAGCATCTGGAAACCATCGCCCTCAATGATGCCGATGCCCTGGCCGAGGTATTTGCCCGGGTCGGTAATGATATCGCCGCGATTGTGATCGAGCCGATTATGGGTAACTGTGGCAGCATCGCTTCTACTCCTGAGTACATGCAGCTGCTGCGCGACACCTGTGATCAGAATGGCAGCCTGCTGATCATTGATGAAGTGAAAACCGGCTTCCGCGTTGCCCGTGGTGGCGTGCAGGCGCTGTACGGCGTGCATGCCGACCTGACCACCTACGCCAAAGCGATGGGTAACGGTTACCCGGTGGCGGCTTTCGGTGGCCGTGCAGAGGTGATGGATATGATCAATTTTGGTGAAGGCGGCGTGACCCACGGCGGCACATACACCGCGAATATGATCGCCCTGAGCGCAGCCAAAGCCACCCTGACCCTGCTCAAAGACACCGATGCACTGGCTACTGTCAGCCGCGTGGGTGCCGAGATCCAGCAGCTGCTGTCCCGCGTGTTCACCCACTATGGCGTAAAGCACCGTTTTGCCGGGCCTGATTCTATGTTCGGTGTCCACTTTGGCAGCGATGTGCCACAGAACTACCGTGACTGGAAGAAAACCAACAGCGATCTGTACACCGTATTTGCCCATAACCTGATCAAGCACGGCGTGATGCTGGAACCGGATTCCCGCGAACCATGGTTCATCTGTGAAGCCCACCAGACCCTGGATATGACATGGCTGGAAGCTACCGCTATGCAGTCCATGAAAGAGGCGCTGGCCGCCAGCTAAGCCCGTTACCTGCGACACACACCAAAACGCCGCGGCAAGGGCGCGGCGTTTTTCGGTATAAGATAGCCCGGCTCAGCTGGCCGAATTTTCTGCTACCACAGTCTCAGCTTCCTGAGTGTCCATCGTTGCACGCTCCGCCTTGGAGATATAACGCGGCTTGCCGGTATCCGGTGCCCGCTTGGCACTCGCCCGCTTAGCGCGTTTGGTCAGGATAGAGTTCAGTTTTTTACGTCGATTCATCGTGTTTAGCTTCTGATGTTCATTAAATTAAGTATCGAGCCGATACCGGGCAGGCACTATAGCCGCTCACACCGTAAACGCCTGAGGCCGCATTATAACTGTGGAGCAAGCTCAAGCAGCTGACGAATCCGTTCCAGATCTTCCGGGGTATCAACACCGGCGGGCATCTGCTCATCGGCCTCTGCCACATGGATCTGAGCACCGTTCCACATCGCCCGTAATTGCTCCAGGCATTCGGTTTCTTCCAGCGGAGCCGGCGGCCACTGCACAAAGTCGTTCAGCAGCTTTACCCGGTAGCCATAAATGCCGATATGACGCTGCCAGTTAAAGCCTGCAGGCAGTTTTCCACTGGCCTGAGCCGCTGCAAACTGATCCCGTGGGAAGGCAATCGGGGCGCGACTGAAGTATAGAGCCATGCCCTCTTTGTTACCCACCACTTTCACCACATTGGGGTTAAGCAGAGATGCCATATCCTGGATAGGCTCACTCAGGGTGGAGATGCTGGCCTGCGGGAATGCCCGCAGGTTATGCGCCACCTGGTTGATCAGTCGTGGCGGAATCAGCGGTTCATCACCCTGCACATTGACCACAATGTCATCGGCATAGAAGCCAATGTTACTGACCACTTCCTGCAGCCGGTCGGTCCCCGAGGGATGATCACCACGGGTCATACACACTTCAGCACCAAACGCGCTGGCAGCATCGGCAATCCGTGGGTCATCGGTCGCAATGATCACCCGATCCGCTTCGCTCTGGCAGGCACGCTCGTACACATGCTGCACCATCGGCTTACCGGCAAGGTCAGCCAGGGGCTTACCAGGAAAACGGGTAGAGCCAAAGCGCGCCGGGATAATGACAGAAAATGACATATTCAGCCCCTGCTACTTCTTGCTCTCACGCTCTTCCAGCGTCAGCTGGCGAGCTTCGGACTCCAGCATCACCGGAATATCGTCGCGAATCGGGTAAGCCAGACCGCTGGCGCGGCATACCAGTTCATTGGCTTCTTTATCCCATTCCAGCGGTGCTTTGGAGACCGGGCAAGCCAGAATTTCGAGCAGTTTAGTATCCATAGTGATCTCTCAGACCTTTTCTTGCGTTAGTCGCGTTAGTTTTTCCAGCAGTGCCTGGCCGAATGACGCTGGCAGGCACGCTTCAATCTCAAGCCAGGCAGCGTCTGGCAATGCCAGCCCCTGCCATTTTACCGCGTCTTTTTCCGTGGTGAGCAACGGCAGGGCCGGGCTGAACTGCAGATCGGTCGCGGTGTAACTGTGGTGGTCGGCAAAAGCATGGGGCTGCGCGTGAATGTCCAGCCCTTGCAGCGTAGTAAAAAAACGCTGCGGATTACCGATCCCGGCAACGGCATGTACCTGCTGCCCCTGGTAGTGGTCAAGTTCGAGTTTCTCGCCGGACAACCGACGGAAGCTGCGCGGTGCCAGCGTCATGGTGACATCATGACGGGGTAAAGGCTGCTGCGGCTCACCGTTGCTGATAACAAAATCAACACTCTGTAACCGGTCAGCCGGTTCACGCAGGGGGCCCGCAGGCAAACAGTGACCATTGCCCAGCCCCCGCGCACCGTCCAGCACCACCAGTTCGATATCGCGCCCCAGCGCATGGTGCTGCAGACCATCGTCAGAAATCACCACATTACAGTCGGTGGTGTCCAGCAAGTACTGAACGGCCCGCGCCCGCTGCGGATCAATCACCAGCGGACACTGACAGCGCCGTGCCAGCATTAATGGCTCGTCACCGGCAACCGCCGGACTGTCGTCAGGATTAACACGGTAAGGCAGCTGGGGTGGACTGGCTTTATAGCCTCGGCTGACGATACCTGGCCGGTAACCGGCCTGACGTAAAAACGCCACCAGCCAGCTGACCAGCGGGGTTTTGCCGGTGCCACCCACGGTAATGTTGCCAACAATGATTACCGGTACCGGTGCCTGCCAGCGCTGTTTCAATTTGCGCTGGCGATCATAGCGAGCCAGAACCTTGTAGACAGGCTCCAGCAAGCGTAAATACCAGGCTGGGGGCTGGTCGCTATACCAGCGTTGTTCAAGGTCGGCCATTATTCGCTGACCGGCTCCTGAGTAGTAATACTCAAACGGCTGAAACCCAGCTGCCCGGCAACATCCATCGCCGTCACCACCGCCTGATGCGGTGTTTTGGCATCGGCCGTGATGGTTAATGGCCGCTCGGTGTCCCCTTCCGACAACTCACGCAAGGCGCGTTTAAGCGTATCAGCCTGGGTGTTTACCAGAGGGGTGCCATTGACACTGTAGATACCATCCTGGGAGATCAGAATATCCAGCGCCTCAGGCGTCTCAGTCGCCACAGCACTGTCCGCCTGGGGCAGGTTGACTTCAAGGTGAGTTTCTTTGGTGAACGTAGTGGAGACCATAAAAAAGATCAGTAACAAAAACACCACATCAATCAGGGGTGTCAGGTCTACGTTGACCTCTTTGGCTCGCTGGCGACGAAATTTCACAGCCGCACTCCGTTACTTGTAATCGACGTCGCGTTTACCATGCATCGCTTCGATCAGCTTGATCGACTCCTGCTCCATGGTAACCACCAGAGTATCGATACGACGCTGGAAGTAGCGGTGAAAGATCAGTGCCGGAATCGCAACTGCCAGGCCACTGGCCGTGGTAATCAACGCTTCGGAGATGCCTCCGGCCAGGATATTGGCGTTACCCGTGCCCTGCACCATAATCTCGGTAAACACCTTGATCATACCAATAACCGTACCCAGCAGGCCCAGTAATGGCGTCACGGCAGCCACCGTACCCAGCGGATTGAGGAAGCGCTCCAGATCATGCACCACATGACTGGCGGCCTCTTCAATGCTCTCTTTCATCACCTCACGGCCATGGCTGGCATTGTTCAGACCCGCCACCAGAATACGCCCAAGCGCACTGGAGGATTTGATGCGCTGCATCTGCGCAGCATCGAGCTGTCCTTTTTTGACCAGCAACCAGGTTTCCGCCAGCAGCCCTTTGGGTGCGACCCGGCCTGCGCGTAGCGTCCACAGACGTTCCAGACAAATAGCCATGGCCAGCACAGAACACCCGATAATCGGGAGCATCAGCCAGCCACCGGATTGAATCAGCTCCAACACCTTACATCCTCCTGTAAAATAGCCCGTTACTTTACCATATTCCGGCGGTTACGGAATCTGCCAGTAATGACTTTGCCGCTCACGCCAGCCCCCCAGCTGACATTCGCCCCCCGCTGACACCGTTAACCGGAGCGCCCCGGCCTGTGATGTACTCGCCACCGGCACGGATTGAGCCGCAACGCGGGCCAGCATATCCGGGTGGGGGTGGCCAAAGGGGTTACGGGCACCGACGCTGACCAGTACGACATCTGGCTGGGTGGCCTGTAGCAGCCGTTCACCGGTGCCGTACCGGCTACCGTGATGGGACGCCAGCAACCAGTTAATCTTTTGCGGCGGCAAACGTGCTTCTTCAGCAAACCCTATATCACCGGTCGCCAGCAAACGGCAGCCGCGATGCTCAATCAGTAACACGCAGGAGCGGGCGTTCTCTTTCACCCCTTCACTGCCCGCCAGTATGCTCAGCTGCGTTTGCCCCCACTGCCATTGCTGGCCAGCCCGACACGCCGTATATCCCTCTTCAGCCACCAGCTGAGCACTGCCCGACACGCGCTGGTGAACCGGCATCGCCTCCAACAGGTGACGCCGCCCACCGGCATGGTCGTTATCACGATGACTGAGTATTAGCAGATCCAGCGCAGGCACCTGCCACCGCTGTAACGCGGGCAGCACAGCGCTCTGTAATGCACTGCCGCCACTGCGATAACCCGGCCCGGTATCGTATAACAGATGCTGATCACCGCTGCGCATATACAACGACAACCCCTGGCCAACATCCAGCAGCCAGGCTTCAAACGTCGGCCCGGGCTGTAATGCCACCGTCCCGACCAGCATCGGCAGCCAGCACAGGGCTGCCACTCCGCGCCCGGGAAACCCTGCTGGCAATAACCACAGGGCACTGCCCAGCAAGGCGATGCCTAACGCCCAGCCAGACACCGCGCTTACCTGCATATAACTGCCCGGCAGATTGGCGGCATAATCCAGCAACCACCAGAAACCCTCGATCAGCCAGACCAGCGGCCCCAGCAAGATGTCAAGCTGCAGAAAACCGGCCAGCCCCAGCGCCACACTGGCAAATAGCAGCAGAAAGGCCGTGAACGGAATCGCCAGCAAGTTAACCAGCGGTGACAACAGCGCGCTGCCGCCAAACCAGCCGATCAGAAGAGGAAACATACCCAGGGTGATCGCCAGCTGGGTGCGCCAGACCAGGCCTTTGCGGTAACTTACCGCCCCAAAGGTCAGCAGGATGGCCACCGCAGTAAACGACAACCAGAGCCCGGCATCATAAAACGACAGCGGTGAAAACGTCAGTACCAGTGCCAATGCTAGCCACCAGCGTTGCGCGTGGCTGACCGACTGCAGCCACAGGTAGCTGAGCAGAAAGACCGTCAACATCAGCATCGCCCGCTGAGTTGGAATCGCCGCGCCCGCCAGCTGCATATAAATAAAGGCCAGCCCCAACGCCATGGCGACCATCCCCTGCCGATGATCCTGTCGGCGAGGCCAGAAAATCAGTGAGATCAACCTGCCCAGCCAGGCCCCGGCCAGCGCAGCAAAACCGATGTGCAACCCGCTGATCACCACCAGATGCACGGTGCCGGTCTGGCGCAGAGTTTGCCACTGACTGTCACTCAGGCCATCTTTAATCCCCAGCAATAGCGCCGCCAGCGTCGCGCGCACATCCGGCTGCGGGATTTTACTGCCCAGCCACTGTGCCAGATCAAATCGGAGACGATCGACAAAACAGCAATGGTTATGCCCAACAATCCTCAGCGAACGCACATAGCCGGTCGCATCAATCCCCCGGCTGAGCAGCCAGCGTGGATAGTCAAAGCCACCCGGATTAGCCCTGCCTCCGGGCACAGACAGTCGCACCGTCAGAGCGAGCTGCATCCCCGGTTCCAGCACACGATCAGGCCGGTACCAGCTCAGCCGTACGCTGCGTAAGCGAGCCAGTGCGGGTGCTGAGGGTTCACCGTTCAGGGCAAGGGTAAAACGCAACCGCCCAGGCTGAGACACTGGCAAACCCGCCACGGTGCCCTGAACGGCGTAGTCCTGTGCGCGCTCCAGCCCCTGCCCTCGGTGATTCAGCTGCCACTGCCCCCAGCACACCGCCAGTAGCAGCCCGGCAAGTCCAGCACGCAGCCGCCAGGGTGTCCGTCGCCAGCCAATGCTGCACAGCAGCAACGGTATAAGGATAAGAAGTTGTTGATTCGATGGCAGAAACGGCAGCAGACCTGCAACTACAATTCCGGCTACATAGTAGATCATCCTTGATCCAGTTCAGTTGGATTCGTCTCGGGGTCTGTGCATAATAGTTGCAAAACCGGTTAAGCTCCGGTTTATCTGACGCCAGACGGATTCCGTCAGCAGGCTACCCGCTTGCTCTGCCGGATACGCGTCATTCATACAAGAACCGGAAGCCCTATGCCGCGTAAGCTGATCAAGAAATACATGCCCAATGAGGAGGCGCTCAGAAACCACAAACATCTGAGCTGGCTCGGCAAACACCTGCACGAACCCAATCTGTGGCATATGAATCGCAAGTCGGTATCGCGGGCGTTTGCGGTAGGCATTTTTTGTGCGTTTCTGCCCATTCCGATGCAGATGCTGGTCGCAGCGGTACTGGCGCTGTTTATGCACAGTAACCTGCCGATTTCCGTAGGACTGGTCTGGCTGACCAACCCGCTCACCATGCCACCGATTTTCTACGGTACCTATCTGGTAGGCACGGCGTTACTGGGTGGGGCTGATACGGCACTGGAGTTTGAGATGACCATGGAGTGGTTACAGGACAGCCTGTCCCACATCTGGTGGCCTTTATTGCTGGGGTCGGTGGTCTGCGGTCTGGTGGGCGCCGTATTCAGTTACTTCGCGATTCGCATCTGCTGGGCCTGGAGTGTCGGGCGCAACTGGCAAAACCGCCGCGCGCGCCGTCGATAGCTCCCCAGGCTGAGCACTAACGCTCGCTCAGCTCTCCGGCTTCCAGTACATAACCCCGGTCCATTTTTCCTGCCAGCTCCAGATCATGGGTTACCACCAGAAAGGCGGTGCCCCATTGCTCATTGAGCTGACGCATCAATTGCTGCACCCCAAGTGCCGTCTGCTGATCCAGATTACCCGTTGGCTCATCCATCAGCACACAGGCCGGGTTGTTAATCAGCGCACGGGCAATTGCCACCCGCTGGCGCTCACCACCGCTCAGCTTACCCGGCTTATGCGTTAACCGCTGCGCCAGGCCCACCTGTGCCAGCAGCTCGCTGGCACGCTGACGGACCTCTTTCAAAGGTGTCTTCGACATCAGCAGCGGCATGGCTACGTTTTCCAGCGCACTGAACTCCGGCAGCAGGTGATGGAACTGGTAGACAAAACCCAGCTGCTGATTACGCAATGCTGCCCGCTGGCGTTCAGTCAATGCAAACAGATCCTGCCCCGCCACACTGACCTGCCCCGCCGACGGCGTATCCAGGCCGCTGAGCATATTCAGCAGGGTACTTTTACCCGAACCCGAGCTGCCGATGATCGCCACCTGCTCCCCCGGATTCAGATACATGTCGATATCCTGCAGAATCTGCAGTTCAGTATCGCCATCGTGGTAAGACTTGCTCAGGCTGCTGGCCTGCATCACCGGATTACTCATAGCGCAGGGCCTCCGCAGGCTGAGTGCGCGAAGCGCGCCAGGATGGATATAACGTAGAGACAAAGCTGATTGCCAGCGCTGCACTGACAATCATCAGCAGATCATCAGTCCGCAGCTCTGACGGGAAGTAACTGATGAAATACACCTCGGCATTAAGGAACTGAATGCCGAAGGTCCGCTCTACCCAGGCCACCAGATCAGAGATCGTCAGCGCCAGGGTAACGCCCAGCCCAGTGCCGAGCAGCGTACCGACCACCCCGATCACCGTGCCCTGTACCATAAAGATCCGCATAATCATGCCAGGGGTCGCCCCCATGGTACGCAGAATCGCGATATCTGCGGTTTTATCCGTTACCACCATCACCAGGGTGGAGACGATGTTAAACGCCGCCACCAGGACAATCAGAAACAGTAACAAGCCCACCATCCGTTTCTCCAGCTGGATGGCCGCAAACAGATTACCGTGGGTGCGGGTCCAGTCGGAGGTGCGCATATAGCCTGGTAAAGTAGCCGCTATGTCACGTACCTGCGCCGGTGCCGCAAACAGATCATCAAACTGCAGCCGGATGCCGTCGATTTTATCGCCCAGTCGCTTGAGTACCGCTGCATCGCGCATATGGATGTAGGCCAGGTTGGCATCCAGCTCCGCACCCACTTCAAACGTGCCGACCACGGTGAAACGTTTCAGCCGTGGAATAACCCCCGCTACACTGACCGAGGCTTCGGGCAGCACCAGTGTCACTTTGTCGCCAACCTGCACCCCAAGATAGCGCGCCAGAATAGTGCCCAGCACAATACCAAAACGCTGATTGTTCAAATCCTCCAGCGTTCCGGCGGTCATATGGTTGCCGAGAATTGAAACTTTCGCTTCCCATTTCGGGTCTATGCCATTAATAAGCGCGCCCTGGACGGCACCCCGGTTGGTCAGCATGGCTTGCGCCTGGATATACGGCGCAGCGGCAACCACCGCAGGGGCAGCCTCTACTTTTTCCAGTAACGGCTGCCAGTCAGCGAGTGGTTTGCCGTATTCGCTGATGGTGGCATGGGGCACCATACCCAGAATGCGCTGGCGCAGCTCGCGATCGAAGCCGTTCATCACTGACAGTACAACGATGAGTGCAGCAACCCCGAGCATCAGGCCAAGCATGGATGCCAATGAAATAAACGAGATGAAATGATTGTTTCGTTTGGCGGCGGTGTACCGCAGGCCAACGAATATAGAAAATGGTCTGAACATGGTGGCGCATTAAAGCACAGTTACAGACCACCGGTAAGTGGTTGCGCACAATGCCAGGATGACTGTTTTTTCAGGAATGATATACCCGAGCAACTCTGTATATTTTTCAATCCGAATTCTTAACAGATATTAAGGTTTGACTATGACTGCCGACCGTCGACAATTCTTCCGTATCAACCAGCAGGTCGCGATGGAGATCCGGCTGCTGGCTGATGATCAGTTACCGGCAACAACCGCCAGCCAGTTTGAGGTATCACCCTCGTTTTCGGTGGTCTGTGACCTCTACGCCAAAGAAACTGAGGCTCAGATGCTGCTGCACCTGATCGGTAAAAAAGACCCTTCACTGGCGCAATATCTGCAACTGATGTCTGACCGGGTAAACGTCCTCGCTCGCGCTCTGGTGTCACAGGATATCGACTTCAACCGGCTGGTGACTCGCGATGTCAATCTGTCGGAAGGCGGCATGCTGTTCTACTACTCTGAGGCGCTGCCAACGGGCGGTAATGTCTCCGTTAAACTGATCTTCCCTGGCTCCTCAATCGGTGTGCATATCGACGCAAGTATCCTGCGTTGCGATCTCATCGAAACCGGCCAGTTCGAGCTGGCGCTCACCTTCAATCGACTACCTGAAAACATCCGTACGGTACTCGCCAGACAGATTATGGAGAGCCAGGCCCTTTCCCGTCGCTGCCAGATTGCATAAGCTATCCACTTTCTCTCTGCAGATAGATGGATACGATGAAACAGAAGTTTCTGCATCACCTGGGCGTCGGCGCAGGGTTTCTGGGCCTGATTGGCTGGTTCTGGGCCGGGCGTGAGCTGGGGATTATGGACTGGGCCACCCAGCAGGTACCGCCACAATTTGGCGGCGCAGGCCTGATGGTGGGCATTATTGTGGTCATGACCCCTGGATTTTTTATCTGGAAATGGATTAACCGCTGGCTGGAGCGCAGCCTCTCAGTCACGGGCATCTACTACGAAGATGCGTACTATGCCAGCATGGACAAAGCGCAGGCGGACAAGAAAAAAGCCCAGCAGAAAGACAGCCAGCGCCGTGACCAGCATCATCATGAAGGCCGGGATAACAACGCCAATGATAATGACAAAAGTGACGGTGGCGGTAACGACTCCGGCGGTGACAGTGGTGGCGATGGCGGCGGCGGAGATTAACCTGATCCGCTAGACGCCCGGGCCCGGCAAGGGGCTCGGGCTGGCTCAGAATAGCCGCAGGTTCACACCTGAAAGGCGGCCACCAGCTGCTTGAGCCGCCCTGCCAGGCTATTCATCTGGTTACAGGCATCCGCTGTCACATCCGTCCCTTCAGCACTTTGCACACTGCAGCGGTTGATCTCATCAATGCCCCTGCTAACTTCCTGTGCCATGACCGACTGTTTATCGGCCAGCATCACAACCTGGCCGTTGGTGCTGACAATGGTAGCGATCGCATGGTTAATTTCCGCCAGCGCATCGCTGACCTGGCCGGACTCACGCACAGTACGCTGGGCGAAGTCTTCGCTCTGGGCCATAAAACGAACCGCGTTATCGACACCGCCGCGAAACCGGGTCAGCATTGATTCAATCTCTTCGGTTGATCGATGAGTACGTTGCGACAGATCCCGTACTTCATCGGCCACCACGGCAAAACCCCGGCCCTTATCTCCGGCTCGGGCCGCTTCAATGGCCGCATTGAGTGCCAGCAGATTGGTCTGTTCGGCGATGGATTTAATCACCTCCAGCACCCGCCCAATCTCCTGGCTGTCCTGCGCCAGCTGGTTAATCGCAGTCACCGAACGCTCCACATTTCCAGCCAGCTGTTCAATGTCGTTCAGCGTCCGGGCCACCTGCTGCTGACCCGTTTCAGCCACCGAACTGGCATGATCGGCGGTGCCTGAAGCCTCTGCAATCACGCTGGACACATCCGCCGCGGCACCTTTCATCTGCACCACCGAACTGACAATCTGCTGCGCCTGTTCACGCTGCTGCTGCGCCGCCTCACTGGAACCGCGCGCCGCCAGATCCAGCCCATCGGACTGATCGGCGACATCCCCGGCAACATGTTTCACCTGGGCGATGACATCATTCATGCGGTGGGTCATCTCATTAAATTCGGTCACCAGCGCGCCCATTTCATCGCGGGCATCCACCTGTACCGTCGTGGTCAGATCCCCCTGTGCCAGCGAACGAGCGGCAGCCAGCACCCGTGTCACGTTATCTCGCACCGACAGGTTAAACCCCAGACACAGATAACCGGCCAGCAGGGCAATAATCGCCATGGCGCAGAACAGCAGCTGCTGCTCCTGTGCCTGTCCGGCCAGTCTCTGGGTTAACCGGGTTTCAATCTCCGTCAGTAGCACGGATTTGAGCTGCACCAGCTGTGCCAGATCCTGATCCACGGCCCGGTAAAACTGCTGCCAGGGCTGATCCATCGTCATCCCGGCAACAATATCGTCTTCCAGCCGTAGCAGGGATCGCTCCAGCTGTGCGGCACTCGCTTCAAATTCAGCCAGCAAGGTCGCACTGAGTACAACCCCCTGTTGGGGTAACAGCTGTTCAGGCTGGCTGAAATGTTGCTGATCCATGGCCAGGGCCTGCAATGCCTGGTTCAGCTGTTCGGCCAGAAAGCCGGGCACCCGCTGGCTGATCAGCGCATAGGCCGACAAGCTGCGCGCCATGCCCAGATGCTCGCGCACCGCCGCCAGCTCTCGCAGTATCAGTTGCAAAGCACCGTAATTAAAAGGGTCCGGGTCTTGCGCCAGGCCATGATCAAAAGCCAGCGTGGTCGCCAGCCGATCATTAAGCTGGGTCAGTTCGGCAAAGTGGGCAAACCGTGCCGCCAGATCCACCTGGCCATTGGCATACTGGCCGGTATCGATCTGCTGCCAGCGCGCCTGCAGTGGCCTGATCAAAGATGCAGCATCAGCGGTGTTGATGCCCGTAAAGCCGCGCTCAATTGCACGCCGCAGGTCCGTCAGCGCACCGCGCTGGGCTGATTGCTGCACGGGCGGTAGCAAACTGTCGGCAAAACGCAGATCACGGTACTGAATCAGGTTTTGTTGTAGCGCCTCCAGCTCGCGCAGCTGATGAACACCGGCCAGCCGTTGCTCGGTGGCATCATATTGGACCGACAACTGTTGCAGGTGAATAACGGCCAGAATAATCAGCGGTACCACTGGCACCAGGCTGATAAAGCCAAATTTGTAGAGGTAAGGTAATTGGTTCATCAGCCGGATAACCGGCCTGAGCAGCATATTCACCCACTGTCGCTCCCTTATAAGGACACCTGAGCGCGACAGGAAGGCTGCCAGCCCGGCATCTTTCATTATTATTTTCGAGCGTTTATTTCAGTCTAAAGTCGAATGGAATGCAGTAGCAAAAACCAACAGAAAAACTGACGAAAACGTTAACCCGGGCGGATCAACGGGAAAATAGATAGCGCTGCAGCAACATCATCAGCCACATCGCCAGTACAAATGGCGCGGTCAGCATGGGCAATGGCAGCACCTGCCAGGCCAGCAGCGTTAACCCCAGGGTAACGATAACTCCGGCGATCACCTGCCAGCGAGCGTGGCTGTGGCCTGGCGTGCAGCCCAGTGCCACCGCCACCAGGGCGCTGTTGTAACTAAACAGCCCTGTCGCCAGCGCCGACGCTGGTACACCACACAGCAGACCAGCCAGTGCCCCGGCGAAACTACCCACTAGTGCCCAGCCCAATGCCCGCCAGCCGGTGCCTAGCACCAGCCCCGCCGCCAGACACAGCGCCGACAGCAGGCTGCCCTGAAAACTCATCTGCCCCAGCCCCATCAACGTGCCGGTCAGCAATGGCCAGTCGAACCGTAGCGCCTCAACGGACAGCAGCCGTGGTGGTAAACATAGAAACAGCAGCACAGTGATAACAATATAGGGCGCGGTCAGCACCGCAAAGCCGCGTTTAAGCGCCCAGCCAAACAGCAACGACGTCACCACCGCACCGCAGGCAACCAGTAACCAGAGGTTCTGGGACGGTGCCAGCAGTAGCGCAGAGGCCAGCCCGAGTAACGCACCGTTGAAGCCAAACAGGCCCTGCCGATGGGCCTGAGGCTCCACCAGCCAGTAACCGGCCAGAGTCGAACAGACGCCACCAAGCAGTGCTGCCAGTAACATGGCAGGAGAGTTGAGGGCGATGCCCAGCAATACCAGCCCCCCTGCCCCGGCATGAGGCTGGAAGACCAGCTGACCATAACCGCGCAGAACCACTAGCAGCACCTGATAGCAGTCTCTGCTCAGGGTCACTGTTTTAACAGCCGGATCGTCTGCTGCATCAGATCTTTCATCGTCAGCGTGGTGCCATTCAGACCACGCACCCAGTACCAGAGGGTTTCCAGCACCTCCAGCAACCAGACCGCCCGTGCCAGGCCGCTGTTGAGCGTGGCCTGATCCAGTGCGGCCAGCGCCGGGAGCATGGCCAGCCGCTCGGCACTGATGCCGCAATGTTTATACAACGCCGCCGCATCAAACCAGGGATTGCCCAACGCGCCATATTCCCAGTCAAGCACGACCAATTGGCCCTCATGCTGGCACAGATTACCGGGGTGCAGATCATGATGCGTGACGACCTGCGGCACCGGCGGCAAAGACGCCAGCGCTTTATGTGCGCCCTGAATCAGTGCCTGTAGCGGTGCCTCCAGCGGCAGCCCGGCCACCCGAGGCTCGAATGCTGCAAACAACGCGGTGTAATCAAGGGTCAGCCGCTCATCGTTCAGCTCAACCAGCTGCCACTGGGTGACCGCCGCCAATAACAGCGCCTGATCACTGGCCACCAGCGGCTGCGTGACGCGCTCACCGTGCCACTGCATCAGCAGCCAGCCCTGCTGGGGCTGGTTCTGCACCACGGCAGGCATCCAGCCAGGCCCGGCCAGCTGTGCCAGCAACGCCGCCTCACGTTCCCGGCAGGCACCAAAGGCCACTTCCGCTGGAGCATTAAGTCGCAGCACCAGCTCACGGCCATCCCACTGGGCACGGAACAGCTGGTTGCTGCTGCCACAGAGGATCGGTAACCAGTGCGGGGCGGGCAGGTCGCACTGAGTACTATTGATAATCGTACTAAGGTATTGATTAACGGACTGGATTCGAGTTTCTGGCATGACGTACGTCTATGGTTCAGGGTAGAATTCAGCGCAGTTTAACCCGCAATCTCCCTGCCGTCTCTGCTGATATCGAGGTTTCCATGCGCAACGTTCTTAACCGGATGACAGTCCTGCTGTCTGGCCTGACTCTGGCAGGCACCGTTCAGTCAGCTGATCTGACGGTATACACCTATGACTCTTTTATCTCTGAATGGGGCCCGGGCCCACAGCTGGAAAAAGCCTTCGAGCAACACTGCCAGTGTGATATCGAGTTTATCGGTGTGGAAGATGGCGTCAGTATTCTTAACCGGTTACGCATTGAAGGCGAACGGACCAAAGCCGATGTCATCCTGGGTATCGACGATGCCCTGATGGAAGAGACCCGCGCAACCGGGCTAATCACCGAGCATCAGCAAGACCTGAGCCCGTTAAAAGCAGAGCTGAACTGGCAGGACCCACAGTTTGTACCCGTCGATTACGGCTACTTTGCCTTTATTTACGACAGCCGCAAGATCAGCCAGCCGGTCACCTCGCTGAAAGCGCTGGTCGAATCCGATGCGCGGGTGCTCTATCAGGACCCCCGCACCAGCACGCCAGGCCAGGGCCTGATGATGTGGATGAAGGCGGTTTACGGTGAGCAGTCCAGTCAGGGCTGGCAGCAACTGGCCGGGCACACGGTCACCGTCACCAAGGGCTGGTGGGAAGCCTACAGTATGTTTCTTAAAGGCAGTGCCGATTACGTGCTCAGCTACACCACCTCACCGGCTTATCACCAGCTGAATGAGCAAACCAGCCACTATAAAGCAGCACCGTTCAGTGAAGGGCATATTGCCCAGGTCGAGCTGGCTGCCGTCACCCGCACTAGCCAGAACCCTGTACTGGCCCGCCGCTTTGTCAGTTTTTTAACCTCGGATGAAGCACAGCGCATTATCCCGGTGACCAACTGGATGCTGCCGGTGCGCGATAATGTTGAGCTGCCCCCGGCGTTTGATCAGCTGATGCAACCCACACGTATCGGTTTCAGCGCCAGCGAGATGGCAGATCAGCGTAAAGGCTGGCTGCGTGAATGGCGTAACGCCGCCGCACTCTGATCAGCAGCCTGCGCACTTTGATTCTTTCCCGCCTCAAACACCACAGCGACACCGTCGCCGGGCTGACCAGCCTGGCCGCGATGGTGCTGATCAGTGTGGCTGCCTTTTATGGCCTGATTGGTTTCAGTGGCCAGGGGGCCGACTGGCAGCTGCTCAGTGACAACTATTATCAGTCGATCCTGCTGTTTTCGATCAAACAGGCAGCCCTGAGCATGTTATTGGCACTGCTGCTGGCCTGGCCGGTAGCACGGGCGCTGTATTACGGTCGCCTGCCGTTTCAGCACAGCTTTCTTAGTCTGTGTATTCTCTGTTTTGTGATGCCCACTCTGGTGCTGATCACCGGGCTGGTCGCCCTGCTGGGGCGAGATGGCCTGCTCACTCCACTGCTGGGAGAGTCCTGGAATCTGTATGGCCTCAATGGCATTCTGATCGCCCATATCTATCTCAATCTGCCCTTTGCAGTGCGGGTGTTATTACAGGCCCTGCACAACATCCCGGATCTGAGCTGGAAACTGGCAGTTCAGCTCAAATTCAGTCCATGGCAGCGCTTACGTCTGATCGAACTGCCAGCCCTGCGTGGTGCGTTTTTGCAGCTCAGCGGGTTTATCTTCGTACTGTGCTTTAACAGCTTTGCCGTCGTACTGGCACTGGGGGGTGGGCCACGCGCCACCACCCTTGAGGTGGCGATATATCAGGCACTTAAATATGATTTTAATATTCCCGAAGCACTGACCCTGGCCTGGAGCCAGCTGCTGATTGCCGGGGCCCTGTTTCTGCTGATCGCCCGCGCCGGGCGCAGCAACTGGCTGGCGGTGGACACCCTCAGCCATCAATTCACGCCACAGCCGGGCCTGTTCAGTCAGTGGGGCCACCGGGCGGTCTACCTGCTTAGCTGGCTGGGGATGTTATTGCCGATGCTGGCGCTGATTCCAGGCCTGTATCAGAGTGATCTGAGCCGCTTCTCGCTCAGTGCGCTGGTGCAGCCCACCCTGACCAGCCTGGTACTGGCCCTGGTGTCTGCCAGTACTGCCATTACGCTGGCCTGGCTAATGCTGATTCCGATCCGCCAGGCGCGGCTGCAACAGCACAATCGCCGGGCAATGGTGCTGGAATGGCTCAGTACCCATAGCCTTGTTGCACCGGCGATGGTGATTTCAGTGGGGCTCTATATTCTACTGCTGCCGCACTTTGATCTGGACCACCATGGTATCTGGCTGGTGCTATTGCTCAATTGCGCACTCGTTGTGCCCTACGCTGTCCAGCAATTACGCCCTCGTTTGCTGCAATACGATGCCCAGTATCAACACCTGAGCCAGAACCTTAAGCTCAGCCGCCGCCAGCGCTGGTGGGTCGAGTGGCCCTTTATCAAGCCCACGTTTATCAGCACCTTTGCATTGATCCTGCTACTGGCGCTGGGCGATGTCGCCATTATCTCTATTTTCGGCAGCGATGACTGGACCACCCTGCCCTTGCTAATTTACAGCTATGCCGGTAGCTACCGGATTGCCGAAGCATCACTGGCATCACTGCTGCTATTACTTATCTGCGCCCTGATCGTGTGGGCATTTGAACGGGCCCGCCACCATGCTTGAAGTTGACCACCTGGCCATCGAACGCGACGGCACCTTGCTGCAATATCAGCTGAGTGTTGCTACTGGGGAAATTCTGGCCATTCAGGGCCGCAGTGGTGTCGGCAAATCGACCTTGCTCAGTGCGCTGGCGGGGTTTGTTGCACCCTGCCAGGGTGACATGCGCTGGCAAGGCCAGTCTTTGCTGGGATTACCGGCAGAGCAACGGCCGGTGAGCATGCTGTTTCAGGATCACAACCTGTTTGAGCACCTGAGCGTACGGGAAAATCTGCAGCTGGGGTTCAGTGGCAAGGCGCCAGCCGAAGCCCTTAACGCTGCTTCTGTCGCTTTGCAGGTCAGTGATCTGCTGGATAAGAAACCACCGACCCTGTCTGGCGGCCAGCGCCAGCGCATCGCCATTATCCGCACGCTGTTAAGACCAGAACCAATTGTGCTGCTTGATGAGCCCTTTGCTGAGCTTGACCCCAGCACTCGCCAGCTGGCCACCAGCTGGACCCTGCACAGCGCCCGCGCGCAACAAAAAACGGTACTGCTGGTCACCCATCAGCAGGAAGATGTGACCCGACTGGCTGATCGGGCTATTGAACTGGGGTGAACACGTAACGGGGCAAAAACTAACCCGGTTCAGTCCTCATAGTCATCATGTCGGCGCAGCCAGGCCATCGGATAAGCCAGTGCCTGTTCATTTCGTCCAAGAGGTACCCTATCCATCAGCTGATAGGCGGTATTAAGGCAATCCAGCCCTCGCTCATAGCAACTATAGGTATGATAAATCTGCCCCTGCTCATCACGGTAAAATACGCTCAGCCCTGGCGCCTCTTCCAATGGAGAATGGTGTTGCTCATCATTATAAAAGACCGCCCCCTCAGCCTGCTCAGCCGCGCTGAAGGTTACTCCAAAATCCTGATTAAAGGTTGTACCCAGGGAAGAAACCCAACCGAAATCCCAGCCCATCCGTGCTCGATATGCCAGCAGTTTTTGTAACGCAGCGCGGGAGACCACCACCAGGGTAATATTTCGATGGGCCAGATGCACGCTCAAACCATCAAGGTGATCAGCCCAGAAGGAGCAGCTGACACAGCCCTGTTCCCAGTCTGGGCCAAACATAAAGTGATAGACCACCAGCTGGTTACGACCCGCAAACAGCTCAGTCAGACTTTGAGGGCCATGCTCGGTATCAAAGCTGTAGACCTGTTCCACTTTGACCCAGGGTAACTGTCGTCGCAGCGCACTGATTTCGTCGTTCAAACGGGTTAACGCTTTTTCCCGCTCAAGTAATTCTTTACGCGCTTCCAGCCACTGCGTCTGAGATACCACCGGGTGTTGCTTCATCGTTACCGCCCCTCTTCATCAACCCCATACCATCGCCCCATGCTGCTTTCAGTATATGAAAGAAAAAAGCGGACGAAGGGTCGTTTTCACAACCCCAGGCAACCCCGGAATCAGTAGCAGGCTCAGCAAGCAAAGATGAAACAGACCGATCAGCCAGAAACCCAGCTGAAAACTGCGTTTGCGGGTTTTATGCCGGAACAGCCGCTGCGCCAGAAAGCCGCCGGGCCAGCCCCCAAACAATGACAGCAGATGCAAACGGGCCTCGGGGACCCGCCAACCACCCCGCTGGGCCTGACGTTTGTCATAGCCATACAGCAGAAAAAGCACCAGGCTGAAAACCCCATACCCACCGAGCAATAACGTAGTCACATCCACCTGCCAAAAAATTGCAAAAAAAACCCACCCCGCCAGTGGCGAGGTGGGTCGGTATAGTACCAGCGTCGCTGTTTTATCAGTAACGGAAGCGCTGGATCAGCGTCTGCAGGTGCTGGCCGGTGTGCTCCAGATGCTCGCCAGAGCTGGAGCTCTGTTCAGCCTGACCACGCGTCTCTTCCGCCAGATCCGAGATCGCCTGTACACTGCGGTTAATATCTTCAAACGTGGCAGTCTGTTCTTCGGTCGCCGCTGCAATCTGCGTGTTCAACGAAGAGATATCGTGAATCGCCGAGGCTGCCAGCTGCAGTGCTTCAGCGGCACTACGACTTTCCTGCACCGACGTTTCACCGCTACGACGGATCGTCTCCATCACTTTCACCGCATCCTGAGTGCCCTGCTGCAACCGCTCGATCATCTTCTGAATCTCTTCGGTGCTGTTCTGGGTTCGACTGGCCAGGGTACGTACTTCGTCAGCCACAACCGCAAAACCGCGACCCTGCTCACCGGCACGGGCCGCCTCAATCGCTGCATTCAACGCCAGCAGGTTGGTCTGATCAGCGATATCACGGATCACATCCAGTACGGAGCCAATCTCATCAGCTTCATCGACCAGGGTCTGCATAACTGCCGAGCCATTTTCAACTTCACGGGACAGACCATCGATCACACCGATTGCATTGGTCAGAATTGTGCGACCCTGTTCCGCCTGATCAGCCCCATCGCGAGCAGAACCTGCACCGGATGCTGCACTATGAGCAACATCCTGGGCAGCTGCCAGCATCTCATGCATGGCGGCGGCCACTGAGCTGGTTTCATTATGTTGCTGATCAGCATTTCGACTGGTGCTACTGGCATTATTGGCCACAGCTTTTACCACTGAATGCAGATCATCAACCGTGCGTGCAAGCTCCTGCACCATGCCCTGAATCGAGCCAATAAAACCATTAAAATTCCCAGCCAGTTCAGCCAGTTCGTCACTACCGGAGTCATCCAGCCGCTGGGTCAGATCGGCATCGCCCTGGGCAATATCTTCCAGCGCTTTATTCGTGCGCTTCAGAGGTTTGAGAATAGTATTGGCCACCAGCATACTTATTATTGCCAGTACTATGATGCTCAGTAACGAAACAATTGTAATCTGAAGCAGGCTGCTGGAAATTTCATCTCGAACCCGGGCGCGCACCGCGACGACCTGCTGTTCAATATCATCGATATAGAAACCGGTTCCCAGGGTCACATTCCACTCAGGAATATACCGGGCATAGCCCATTTTCTCGGCAATCTGCTGATTATCCGGGCGGTTCCACCAGAAGGTAGTGTAGCCATCCCCACTGCGGGCTGAGGCCAACAGCTCTTTTACAATCCAGTTGCCCTTTTTATCCTGTACCCCGGTCATATCTCGACCGACAAGCGAGGCGTTAATTGGATGCATTAACATCACACCTCTCTCATCATAAAGAAAGAAGTAGCCTGTTTTGCCATAGCGCAACTGCTGCCAGATCGCTTGCGCCTGTTTCAATGTCTCGGGGTCGGCCTTGCTGCGCAGGTGAGCAACTGCAGTAAGCGCCATATCCATATACTGGGCCAGCTCAACCTGCTTGCCACTGACCATAGAGCCACTGATAGACTCAATTTCATGATCACCCTGTTGCTGGATATTCTGGATCGCAACAAAACCCAGCAAGCTGGATATAAGAAAGACCGGCATAACTGCCAGCAACATAATGCGCGCTTTTATGGAGAGTTTAGAAAGGCCCATGATCATCCTGTTCAATATTATCCAATGGGCGTCGATTGCCAGAACCAACAACCGGCCAAGGGTACGGTAAAAATAAGATAATTCTTGAGACTTTATTCAATTAAATAAAATTCCAAAAATCGCTCCAACTGACAGAGGCTCTGTGCCACGAAAATGCAGTATATTCCCGTCAGCGGCGACGGTAGATATTACCAAAGCACAGCTAGACTTTAAACGAAAAGTAGTACTGACTTACCCTTATATTGAGCAAGCGATCATTCTTGAATCAGAAAAATCTAATTGATTTTATCCTATAAATTAGATTATTACGATTCAATGAATAGATTGGCAGAAGAAGGTGCAATGCATTAAAAAAGGGTAGCCCTAAGCTACCCCTTCATTACCGAAAAAGATTCCGGCTCTATTGCCCTTACGGGCGTCATGCTGCAAGACGTCGATCAAAGCTGTGGTCTGACACTTCAATCAATGCTTGCGGGCAATTCTCTCTAATAAGACTGAATGCAGGTGGTAACACCTCCGCTGTCAGTTCAACAATCATCAGGAGCTGGCCCTGCGCAATCGCATTACGGTACTTGTCCAGCTCGCCTCTTGGGGTCTGTATACCAATCAGGACTCCTAACCAGCCACCGAGCCCGATACCAGCCAAACTGCTGATAAACACGACACCGCCGCCCGCGATAAAACCTGCCGGGCCGCCACCTACTACCGACAATCCGGCCAGCAGTCCAAGACTGCCTCCTGCCACCATGCCCCAGTCGAGGTCGTTTTCAAGCTCTGTTGTTTCGACATCCGTCGCCTGATGCAGGTGCGCTTTATCCAGCTGCTTCGGGTCGTCCGCCACGGCGTGCAAGTCTTCTTCTCCCACGCCCAGCGCAATCAGTCCATCGGCAACCGTCCTCGCCTGCTCAAGTGACGGCACCAAAAATATGATCTGTTTCATAACGCTGCCCCACTCACTGAATTCAGTATAGATTAAGCATTTTCAGCTGTAGTGAACCAGACATCTACTAAATTATATTTATTACTAAAAACACCTGTCATTTTTATTCAAGCCCGCTGCTAGCAATAACTAAGCACCTTACAACTGTCGTAGAAAATCCTTTAAAAACAAACAGGTAAAAAACTCTAACCGATAACTAACGGCGTTTTATACAACCACTGGTTATTGGCCAACTGTCCCACGATAAAATGCGCTACATCGGCCCTGGAGATCTTGCTGGCGGTGATCCCCTGCAGATCCGTCATCGCCTGATAGGCCTCAGTCAACGGCCCATGGGTCAGAAAGCCTGGCCGGACAATGGTCCAGTCCAGCGTACTGCCCATCACCTGCTGCTCCTGACGGTTTTTATCCTTATACAACGTGCCCATCACCAGCGGTTGAAACAGTCGATCGTACAGCCAGCCACCATGGCCTTTGCTGTCGCCCGCCCCGACCCCAGTTACAACAATCAGCCGCTTCATCTCAGCGATCTGCATCGCTTCGATCACATGAGCTGTGCCCGCCGAAAAGCAGCGCACAGGTTCAAAGCCAGGTAAGGCACCGATACAGATCACTACCGCATCATGACCAGGCACCAGACACTGCATGGCAAAACGATCCTCAATGCTGGCTTTCTTCAGGCTCAGCCGGGGGAAGCTACCGCCAATGGGCGGCAGCGTGCGGGCGACGGCAGTTACATCATGGCCAAGTGCCAGTGCCTGTTGCGCCACCAGCAAACCCACACCTCGACTCGCCCCCAGTACCAGTACCTTCATGTATCCTCCGGGTTATAAGCTCACCGGCTGTTCAAGCTGAACGGGTCAGCATCCAGGTGGGCTGGGAACGCCTCGCGGAATTGTTGCAACCCATCCAGCGACAGCGTCTGGCTGGCGACAAACGACTGACCCGCCTCAGCATCAAGCTGCGGCTCACCTTTGAAATCTACCAGCATGGAATCACCGCTATAAGCCAGGCCATTGCCATCGGTCCCCACCCGGTTGACTCCGGCCACATAGCAAAGGTTTTCAATTGCCCGGGCCTGCAACAGCGTTCGCCAGGGGTGGCGGCGCGGCGCTGGCCAGTTAGCAACACAGATCAGCAGGTCATAATCATTCTGGTTACGGCTGAAAACAGGGAAGCGCAGGTCATAACAGATCAGCGGTAAGATACGCCAGCCACGGTAGTGAAACAGCTGCCGCACCTGGCCGCTCTGATAATGACTGTGCTCATCCCCCATGCGGAAAAGGTGGCACTTGTCGTAGTGCTGAACATCACCTGTCGGGCTGACAAAAAACAGTCGGTTTACGTAGCCCGCTTCGGTTTCAATCGCCAGGCTGCCGGTAATGGCCGCCTGCAATTGCTCAGCCTGTTGTTGTAACCATTGCAGCGAAGGGCCATCAGCGGGTTCAGCAACCTGTTCAGGGGCCATGCTGAAACCGCTACTGAACATTTCAGGCAGGATAACCAGGTCGGTTTTACCCGCCAACGGGGCCATTTTTTCCGCCAGCATGGCACGGTTCAGAGCCGGTTGCTGCCAGTGTAGTTCAGTCTGAATCAGGCTGATGGTCAGATTTTGCATAGTAACTCCGCAGCCTGGGTCAGGGTTTCGCTGTTTTTGGCAAAGCACAGTCGGATCAACCGGGTATCGACCGGCGCGGCACTGAACGGCGACAGCGGAATCGCGGCAACACCGGCATGCGTGGTCAGCCAATGGCTGAATTCAACATCCGCCAGATCACTGATCTCGCTGTAATCGACCACCTGAAAATACGTTCCGGCACAGGGAGTAAAGCGGAACCGGCTCCCAGCCAGCAGCTGGTTGAACAGATCCCGTTTTTGCTGGTAGAACGCGGGTAACTGCTGATCATGGTTCGGCTCATCATTCAGGTAATCCGCCAGCGCCAGTTGCATCGGCGTGCTGATTGAGAATGTCAGATACTGGTGAACCTTACGCAATTCAGCGGTTAAAGGTGCTGGCGCGATGCAATAACCGATCTTCCAGCCGGTGGTGTGGAAGGTTTTACCGAAAGAGGACACCACAAAAGCGCGCTCAGCCAGCTCGGGATGACGCAGCAGACTCTGATGGGGCTGGCCATCGAAAACGATATGTTCGTAAACCTCATCACCCAGTAACAGAATATCGGTGTCGCGCACCAGTGCCGCCAACCGGTTGAGATCATCCGCATTCAATACGGTACCGGTTGGATTATGGGGGGTATTAACGATGATCATCCGGGTGCGCGGGTTAATAGCTCCAGCCAGTGCCGTCCAGTCGATGCAAAAATCCGGGCCCAGTAACGGCAGACGTACCGCTTTACCGCCGTTCAGGACGATGGCTGGTTCGTAGCTGTCGTAACTGGGATCAAACATGATCACTTCGTCACCACTGGAAACCACCGCACTGATGGCAGCAAACAACGCTTCCGTCGCACCACAGGTAACGGTGACTTCCTGCTCCGCACACACCTTAGCGCCATAACAGCGGGCGGTTTTTGCCGCTATCGCCTGGCGCAGCTGGGGCATACCGCTCATCGGCGCATACTGGTTCGCCCCCTGAGCAATATGCCAGCCCACCCGCTCACGCAGTGCCTGTGGCCCGTCAAAATCAGGAAAACCCTGGGACAGGTTCACAGCCTGATGCTCTGCCGCCAGCTGCGACATCTGAGAGAATATAGTGGTGCCCACCTGGGGCAATTTACTGGCTGGATAACGCATTGATCTGGCTACTCTTACCTGAGAAATCAAGCCATCAGTGTACCCAGCAATACCGGCGAATGCACCTGTAGCCCGGTGCGTACGGCCAGGCTATAGTGGTTCAACTTACTGTTTTTAATCAGGTTGGAACTTTTCTGCATCCGCCGGTCAAACAGCAGACTGTTAGCATTTCAAGACAAGGATATTTTCGATGGCAGAACCAAAGTGCCCTATCTGTTCAATTGAAGGGATGGAACATATCGTTTCCAGAGACAGCGATGAAAAAGCGCGGGATAACCGGGCCTGGTTTCAGGTCGCATTCTGCGATGGCTGCGGCCATATCTACGGGGTATTTGCCAAGCACACGATGTCACACCCGACCGGCCAGAAAGGCCCACAACTGGTGATCAAACGCTGAGTGTTGTCATGCCCGCTACAGCGCACTACTGTCCGGGGTAATTATGGCCAAAAATTCGGTTGACTTTTGTCGATTTCTTGCCGTGTTTTTCGCCTTCGTCGATACACGGTTTCTTCTGTTTCTGGACGATTGAAGAGCGTGCAGCTAATGACAACCACAAAGCTCTTGAGGCTACCTTCATAGCCTGTTTGAGGCCGGTGTAAATACAGCAGCAGATACGCAATGATGGCGATATAAATTTGATTGCGAACAGCATTTTCGTCGTGGGAAATAAAATGTTTTATCTTCAGGTTCTGTTTGATCCATTTGAAGAACAGTTCGATCTGCCAGCGGGCTTTATAGAGCTCGGCTATATCCTCTGCAGGCCTTGCCATATCATTGGTTGCCAGCACTAGTGGTGTTGTTTTATCGGGCCGGTCGACGACGACACACCGTAGCGGTTTCATGTAGTGATTGATCCGTTTCCCACCCGGGCGACGGTTTTTGAATTTCACTTTTTGATCACACAAAATCGGCGAGTCGACATCATCAGGCTGAACTGAAGACAGTAGTTTGAAGGCAGCATTCTGTTTGAATCGAGTCACGAAAATGGCATTCTGGCTCTCGATTTCATACCACCAGTTGTAATCGTTATAACCCTTGTCGAATACGTAGGTTGCACCGGACTCCAGGGGAACCTTCCGACCATCCGTAATATCGGTCACGTTCGGATTCGAGATCGCCGCGTACACCGGTGTGGCTCCGCTATGGTCATAAAGCACGTTGAGTTTGAGCCCCTGACAGCGATAAGTCCGATTCTTTGCGGCCCACTGATCATAACCACGGCCTTTCAGTTGAATCGGCGTTGAATCAAGCAAATAAAGGGCATTTTCAACCTGTTGGCGACATTTTCGTTTCACTTTTGCCAGCAGAGCCTGACAAATGTCCAAGTATAAAGTGCTATCAATCCGCTTATTGGCATCAGCCAGCGTCGAGCGCTTCAATGCTTGTGTTCCCAGGTGATAATGCACATTCGTGTGGGAATTAAAGCTACATTGAAGATCCCGCAGGCTACTTTGACCTGACAGCTGCAGATACATCATGGCTATCAGGTGGTCCCAGCTGGAAAAGCGCTTGGCGTATCGATCAGTCTTCAGTTCATTAACCCTTTTATCGAACAAACCTCGCGGGAACTGTTCCATCAACTGTGAAAAACGTGTATTTCTGTACACCGTTGTGGCCTCTGGATTGTTGAGTCGTGTCAACAGGTTTTAACCCTTAAATCCAGTGGCTACAACACCCCCAAGCAAACCCTTTCTTTTTTCCCCGGACAGTAGTGCGCTACAGCGGGCACACACTGAGGCCCTCAGAAAATGACCAGGTGCATCACCCCACGCACCAGCATTCCCAGACAGGCCCCCAGTACCGCTACCCGTGCCACCGCACCAACCCGTGGCCCGGCAGCCGCCAGGACAGCCACACCCACCAGGTCCAGCGGGTTGGTGGCGAAGCCTGCCATCCGGTTCAGATCCTGCACCGTTAACGCCCCCTGATTGAGCAGGTCCAGGGTGACCCCCATAAATGCTGTCCCCCCAGCGATGAATTTAGTCACCAGTGGCAACACCGTCGCTTCTGGCAAGCCAATCAGACCCAGCGCAGGGGCCAGCACGGTACTGATCAGGTCAATCGCATGCGTGGCTTTCAATGCGTTAACAAAACAAATTGCCAGGATAAGCATCGGCAACATCGCCAATACGATTTTCACCCCTTCCTGACCACCCTCCGACAGAATCTGCATGGCAGAGCGGGTTTCATGCCGGGCTTCGATCTCATCGGTATCGTCCACCGCCTGCTGCCAGCTCGGCTCCCGTGCCAGAACGTAGTAGGTAAATGCGGCGGCAACCAGACCACCCATCAGCGAGGTGGCCATAATCACTGGCAGGTTCAGGCCAACGGCAACCATCGGAAACACCACATTGGCCTGAGACATGGTCAGCACCATCGCCAGGGTCGCGGCAATCTGACGCTGGGCCGTACCTTTACTGTCCATCACTGCAAAGGTGGCAACCGGTGCCGCGAAACTGACAAACAGCAGTTTGATAATGGCAAAGACACCGAGCCCAGGCAGACCGAATACTTTCAGCAATGGACTGAGACGATTTGCCACCCAGGCCAGAATGCCGCGCGCATCCAGCAACTTCATAATAGCCAGCATCACCACCATAATCGGCATCAGCAGATACAGCGCCATATCAACAGCCGTACGGCCCGATTCCAGAATAACGCTGATAAATTGCTCCACTGACCCAGCTCCACGGCAGAAAAACGGCGATTGTACCTGCTAACCCTGCGTAAATCTTCTAACTGAGCCTATGCTTTAGCTATGCACAAATCTGCTTATAGACTGCCGCTAAGCTTGCTGCTTAGCCTGACATTCGCGGCCCCCGTGACAGCCGCCCGCTTTATCCTCAATGGCGACGACTCAGTGATCGGTGAGCTGCAACTGATCCCCGCCAACAAGGGAGATACCCTGGTGCGACTGGCCCGCACTCACAACCTGGGCTACCAGGCAATCGTGCAGGCAAACCAGACCACCGACCGCTGGCTGCCAACCACCGGCACTCCCGTTGTGCTACCCACACTGTTCGTATTACCCAGCAACAAGCGCCAGGGACTGCAGATCAACCTGGCCGAGATGCGACTGTATTACTACCCGCCAAAGCTACCCGATGAGGTCTGGAGCTTTCCAATTGGCATTGGCCGTGAAGGCTGGCAAACCCCGGTCGGGCGGACCCGTGTGCACAGTAAAATTGCACAGCCCAGCTGGACGCCACCCAAATCTATCCGCAACGAGGCGGCGGCCAGGGGCATTGAGTTACCGATCAATTTCCCACCCGGCCCTGATAACCCCCTCGGCGACTATGCTGTGCGGCTGGCACTGCCAGGCTACCTGCTTCATGGCACCAACCGCCCTGCCGGGGTAGGCATGCGGGTCAGTCATGGTTGCATCCGGCTGTACCCGGAAGACATCGAACAGCTGTTCAGCCAGATCTCTGCTGGCACCGCTGTCACGATCATGGATAACCCGGCCAAGCTAGGCTGGCGTAATAACCAGCTGCTGCTGGAAGTACACAAGCCCGCCTACCCGCGCAACACGCTGCAAGCAAACAACAGCAAAGGCAACCGCCTGATCAGTCAGATCAGCGATTTTGCCGAACAGGCAGAGATTGACTGGCAGGCCGTTACCCGGGCCATACAAAGCGCCAATGGTGTGCCCGCCCAGGTCGGTATTCGCAAACCTTCCGCCACTGAGAACCGTGGCGTCGTTGCAGAGCACAAGGCAGCCGGACTCGAGATAAAAGAAGCAGAGGAAGACACATCAACAGAACAGGCAATCGAGGATTATTCAGAGGGCTGGCTGGTACCCAGGCGATAGCCACTATGTAATAAACAGACGGTGGGTAATAAACAGGCCGGAGGTAATCAGCGGACGGGGCCGTTCACAGGAGTACGACCCATTCCAGATCGCCCCCTGCCTGCCCCACGGAAGCGGGCGTTCACTTGCGCATTGAATCCTCAAATGCACGATTGATCCGGGCCTTATTACTCTGGCAACAGGCCTGGGCGTTATTCGCGCCATTCATCGCGGAATTAGCATCCTGAGACGCCTGATCGGCGGCATCCATAGCCTGCTGGGCGAGTGAACGCACCTCATTGAGCTCAGACGTACTGGCGCAACCGGTGACTAAGGCGAACGCCATCAATGGCGCAGCAAGTTTGATTAACTTCATGGGAATAGCCTCTATCAGCTGGATATAGCGAACTGCTGTGGCCAAAGTATAGACAACAAAGCCTCTTAAAATACCCAAAATAGCGGACAAAAAATCCAATAAAGTCAGACTGTTAACTCTGATTAACAGCCTTATAAACTCAACTGTTACAGCGCTGATACAGTTTATATCACTCTTCTACGACATAAGGCTCAATGACAAAAGCTTCCAGCGCATACCCGGCAGTCCCTAGCTCATGGGTTTTGGTACTGATTGTCAGCTTTCCTGTCACCCAGATCGCATCATACAAATTGCTGACTTTCACCCCGGGCTCGTAGTTCACGTAGACAATCTGATTAGAGGGCGGTGGTGGCACATGGATACAGGCACCAAAATACGGCACCAGAAAGAAACTGGACACCGTTTCACCGTCACCTTCCAGCGGCACCACAAAGCCTGGCAGCTTGATCATCTTGCCATCCAGTGCCGTGACCACCGGCGCGGACTGCAGGGCACTCATCATCTCCCCCAGCGCCTGCTCTGCTTTTGGATCCATATCATCCAGTGAGCCTAACGCTTCACTCTGGGCAAACACTGAATCCAGGTTAAACCCGGCGGGCATCAGGTTATCCCATTCAAGCTCGTCGACGGACTGGCCATTAACGACCTCTTTTACGGCCGCCACGGGCTCTGCTGCCTGAAGCGGCGTCACCCCCAGCCACAGCACAGCTAACAGAGATATCCCATAGCGTCTCATCAATTCTGTACCTCAATCATCTTACGTAAAACCCACTTCTATAATCGTACACTCAAGCCATCGGCCAAACTGTTACGCCAGGCACGCCAGCCAGGAATCAGCCCGGCCAGTATGCCCGCCAGCATCACCATCCCCAGTAACCGCCACTGCCAGCCGGTCAACAGACCCAGCGTAATTTTCAGCCCCAGCTCAGCCTGAATCAGCGGTGCCGCCACAGCCAGCACAGCATACATCGTCAGGGTACCCAGTAAACAGGCAGTAAACGTTAACAGGCTACTCTCCAGCAGGATCAGCATCATAATGTGCCAGGGCCTGGCACCGACTGAACGCAGGATTGCCAGCTCGCGACGACGCTCATTCAGACTGCTGAGCAACACCGTCAGCATCCCTGTCAGACCGGTCAATACCACCATCACAGATATCGCCAGCAACGCCTGCTCAGCCACGCCGATCATCTGCCATAACTCCTGCAGCGCCACGCCGGGAAGAATCGCCAGCAACGGCTCACCGCGGTAATTGTTAATCGCCCGCTGTAGTTTAAACGTCGCCATTTTCGACTTCAGTCCGACCAGAAACGCGGTAATCTGCGCTGGCGTCAGATCAGCCTCGGCCAGTAATTTTTGCTCGTCGGCACCGGGTATTTTCACCCCGGACTGCCAGCCCACATGAATTGCTTCAATGGCCTGTAAACTGATATGCAGGCTCTGATCTACCGGCGTGCCGGTGGGGGCCAGAATGCCGTTCACGGTAAAGGGCTGATTTTCATGCTGCGCAAAACTGGTATTACCCATGCCATGGGCCACCACTACCTGATCCCCAAGTTTGTAGCCCAGTTCAGCCGCAACCCGTGCCCCTAGCACTACATCATGCAGATCAGCAAAGGGCTGCCCCTGAGCGAAGCTCAGCGGCTGTTTCTTACCATACTGGTAGTAACGAAAGTAATCGGCTGTGGTGCCGATTACCGACCGGCCACGGTGGGAGTCGCCCAGTGAAATGGGCACGGTCCAGGCGACCTGGCGGTGACTGGCGATCTTCTGGTAGCTTTTCCAGCTGATATTATTAGTGGCATTGCCCATTCGGAACACTGAGTACAGCAGCAGCTGGATCTGACCGGTACGAGCCCCCACCACCAGGTCGGTCCCGGATAAAGTGTTAGCAAAACTGCTACGTGCTTCCAGCCGGACCTTTTCCACACTGAGCAACAACAACACACTGAGGCTAAGGGAAAACAGCGTCAGCAGCACCGTCACTTTTCGGTTTAACAGGCTACGCCAGGCCAGATTCAATAACATCATACAACTGTACTCGCAGAGTTCAGCTCAGCCAGGGAGAGGCTACGGGAGAACCCTGTGGCCAGGCTCAGATCATGGCTGACAAACAGCAAAGCGCTACCACTGTGGGTGACCTGGCTGTCCAGTAATTCGATAAAGGTCTCACGCATATCGCTGTCCAGGGCCGATGTTGGTTCATCCGCAATAATCAGTTCGGGCTCACCAATCAACGCCCGCGCCGCCGCCACGCGCTGCTGCTGGCCGACCGACAGCTCAATCACCGGCCGTTTGAACAGCGCCGGATCTGACAACCCCAGGGTTGACAGCAGATAACGGGCAGCAGCCTCCTCAGAACCAAACCGCTGACGGGCCCTGCTGGCCCGACGGACAGAAAAGCGGCAGGGCAACAGGACATTATCAAGCAGAGAAAGATACGGCAGCAGGTTAAACACCTGAAAGATAAAACCGAGGTGGTCGGCCCGAACCTGATCCCGCTGCTGTGAAGTGCACTGGCTGAAGGGACGCCCCAACAGCTCAATATTGCCTTTGTCAGGCACCAGCACTCCGGCCAGCAGATTAAGCAAGGTAGTTTTGCCACTACCGGAAGCGCCATACAGAAACAACCGCTCTCCCGGTAACAGGCGAAACTGATCAATGGACAATAAAGCAGGCTGGTCTGGCCAGCCAAATTTAACGTCGGTCAGTGCAATCGCACTGTCAGCGAGTTGTGCGGTCATCTCAGAATTTGAACTCGGTCTGTTGTGGGCTTAATTCCGTCGCCCCCTGGCCTGCAGGGCTAGTCCATTGTACGTCAAGCTCGTCTAATAGCGGGAAGGCTTTGAAGAGTCCAAGCTTAACGGCTTTGAGCTGCGCTGGCTGCATACAAGTGAACTGCCAGGTCACATCAATATCAGAATGCGTTTCCCCTGCTGACTCATGCTCATCATGTTCATGCCCGTCATGATCTTTGTGCTCATCATCGTCATGATCTTTATGTTCATCATGACCCTTATCACCCGCCAGTAAGCCCTGACGGATGTCGACGGTATCCAGCAAACAAAGCGCATCCTTATCCAGCGCAACCATCGCATACCCTTGCCGGAGTTGCGTTAACATCGTCTGGACAGCAGCTTTGTGTTCAGGTGTGCGGGCTTTATGCTCAAACCCTACCAGGTTCATCGCCGGTGACTCCAGCGCCACTGTCAGAGATTTCCCGGATTGAGCAACCATCAACTCAGCATGACCATGCTCATGGGCACCATGCTGTTCAAATTCTTCAGCGACTGCATTCACTGCAGTACCCTGTGCCACCAGCAGGGCTGCCAGTGCTGAAACCGATCTGATCGCCATCCCTTTATTCTCCACATCATCAAGTTATCAAAAGATGCGGGCACGATAAATGATATAATATAACATTTCAATATAAAGCCGAGACGAATGCAACCGGGCCAGAAAAACGGGCCCGGTCGCAAATGAAATGCCTATAAATGAAACACTAAGGGCAGATCAGCCCGTTGCCATCAACAGCTGACCCAAAGAGAGCAAAGCCTCCCGGCGAGTACTGTGCCAGGGGTGGGCAAAGCTGAGTCGCAGGCAGTTTTTATAACGCGCCTGGGATGTGAACAGCCCCCCAGGGGTAATCACCATCCCTGCCGCCTGAGCCTGCGGATAACAGGCCAGGGTATCTACTGTGTCAGGCAGTTCCAGCCAGAGACATAAGCCCCCTTCCGGCTGACTGAACCGCACAGGCAGCGCCCATTCCTGCTGCAACATCTCCACCAGCTGGTCACGTTGACTCTGCAACTGCAGCCGCTGACGTCGCAAATGACGGTCATAGCCACCATCACAGATAAAATCAGCCACACCTTGCTCAATAAACCGATTCCCGGCCAGCATATTAATCAGTTTGAGCTGGTCAATCCGCTCCTGCCAGCGCCCAGCCACAACCCAGCCCAGCCGCAAATCACGGGACAGCGACTTGGATACCGAACCACAAAGAATCACCCGATCATTGTGATCCAGCGCCTTAAGCGGCGAGACAGAACCGGTAAAAGACAGCTCAGCGTAAATATCATCTTCGATGATCACCAGATCATACTGATCTGCCAGTGCCAGTAAGCGTGCCCGCGCCGCCTGGGGCATAAGGCTCCCCGTCGGGGTAGAAAAGGCTGGCGTGACCAGTACCGCTTTGACTGGCCATTCGATAAGCGCGCTGGCCAGCGCATCCATGTCCATACCGGTATCGGTACTGGCCGGAATCTCAAGAATTTTCAGCCCCAGCGATTCAGCCAGCTGAATCACCCCATAAAAGCCGGGTGACTCAACTGCGACCACATCCCCCGCCTGACAGGTCGCCATCAACGACAGAAACAACGCATGCTGACAGCCCGCCGTAATACTGATCTGCTCGGTACTGAACAGACAGCCACGACGCTGATAACGGCGCATCAGCTGATCACGTAACGGCTGCACCCCCAGTGGTTCATCATAATATTGATGCTGTAACCCTCGCTGGTGACGTAGCGCGCGCGCCACAGATCGATTCAACTCAACAATCCCGGCGGGCACATCTGCCCGCCGATCAGCATTCGGCAGCAGATCAAACGCCGCTCCTTTACGCATGATGTCCCGGATTAGCGCTGGCACCGTCACCAGCGCAGGCACCGTATCAGGGTCTCCGGTTGAAGGCATAGCAGGCGTAGATTCCTGGCGACGGACAAAGTAGCCCGCCTTAGGCCGGGCCTCGATCAGCCCTCGCGCCTCCAGCCGACTGTACGCATGCAATACGGTGGCTTTGGAAAGGTCTCGCTCACGGCATAGCTCACGGACCGACGGCAACCGCTCACCAGCCGCCCAGCGGCCCGCTTCAATTTCTTCACTGAACATTTGTTCAAGCTTGATATATAAAAATTCACTCATAGTGGTATTACTGTGCCGAAATCCAATCTGTACCGCAACAAAATTAATTTATTAAACCTGTCCCTATTTTTTATCTCCTGTAGATTAGCAATCCTTACCTGGACAGAGTGAACCGGTATGGCTGAGCCGCATACCCAAATCACTCGACAACGGAGCCTGCTATGCAACAAATACCCACCCGAACCGTTTCAACCACGACAGCGGTTGGCGGAAAAATTCACGTGCGCCTGACCCGCGGTTACTTTCAGAACCTGCGTCGCCTGATCAGCGGTCCGATGCTCATGATGTACTTTGCCCTGGTATGGGTACAGATTGATGGCCAACCCTGGTTACTGTTCGACTTCGCCAGCCGCCGTATCATGCTGTTTGGCACCCACATGGCCTGGCATGATCTGCCACTGATGGCGGGTCTGATGATCGCGGGCACCTGCCTGATGTTTTTTGCTGCCGTAGCCTGGGGGCGTGTCTGGTGTGGGTTTGCCTGTCCGCAAAGCATCTGGAGCTGGCTATTTATCCGCATAGAAACCCTGACTGAAGGCCGCGCAGCTACCCGCCGTCGGCAGGAAGATCAGGCGCTGACGGGCACCCCCCTGGCGCGTCGTATCGCCAAACACAGCCTGTGGATACTGGCTTCGTTAGTCACGGCCATGACTTTCACTGGCTACTTTATACCGATCCGCGAACTGGTCAGCGATCTGCTCAATCTGCAGATGGGGCTGGCGACCGCCAGCTGGCTGATCATTATGTCAGCGCTCACCTATTTTAATGCGGGCCTGGTACGGGAAAAGGTCTGTACCCACATGTGTCCGTACGCACGCTTTCAGGGGGTTATGTTTGACTCTGATACTCGTACCGTCAGCTATGATGCCGCACGGGGTGAACCACGCCGGGGCGTACGAGAAAAAGGTAGCGATGCAGGAGACTGTGTGGATTGTGACCTGTGCGTACAAGTCTGCCCAACCGGCATTGATATCCGTGACGGGCTGCAGTATGAGTGCATCGATTGCGGCGCCTGCATTGACGCCTGCGACACTGTAATGGACAAGATCAAACGCCCACGTGGCCTGATCGCTTTTCGTTCTGAAAACCAGCAGCAAAACAACGCCAGTCCAGTATTGCGCCCGCGTCTTGCAGGCTACGGTATGATTCTGTTCGTAACCATTGCGGCTGTGGTTTATGGTTTCCAGAACCGCAATAACTTGCTGCTGGAAGTATTGCGGGACCGCAATACCATCACCCACACTAATGCTCTGGGCGAACTGTGTAACAGCTATCTGGTGAAGCTGGAAGCCATTGACCCAACCATTGAACAGGTCAAGTTAACACTGCAAGGTCCGGCTGGACTTTACCTCACGGGGCCTGCGCAGCTGACCATGGAAGCCAGTGGCAGTACAGAGCAAACCTACCAGCTGTGTAACCGCGATCCAGACCTGCCGATTCGAAGCGAGATCACCTTTATCGCTGACACTGGCAGTGACCTGGTGAGCAAGCCCGGTATTTTCCTCCAGGCCAGCCATTAAATCGCCGTGACCCGCTGTTTTTCAGGATAACGTGTCAATGCCAGCGGCCAAAAGCCGCTGGCAACAATGCTTAAAACACAAAAGCCTGCTGCGTTAAGGCACCAGCGGTAACGGTGTAACAGATAATTCAGCTTGCAGTGCTGTCGTAGCTATATGCTCAATATTGCTCAAAGGCATCGGCTCACCCAACAGGAATCCCTGCAAGTAATCCACTCCCATCTCTTCAACCACCGACTTGACCCCCTCGCTATGGACAAACTCAGCAATCGTTAACAAGCCCAGGCGACGGGCAAAGTCGACGACAGTTTCCGCCACAATCCGCGAGTTTTTATCAACATCAACATGGCGAATCAGCGAGCCATCAATTTTGATGTAATCGATATCCAGCTTCAGCAGGTACTCAAAATTGGAATACCCGGTGCCAAAATCATCAACAGCAATCCGACATCCAATAGCTCGCGCCCGCTCTAAAAAGCAGCGGACTTTTTCGAAGTTTTCAATCCCTTCAGACTCCACCAGCTCAAGAATCAACCGTTGGGCAACACCTGTTTCTTGCGCCTGCTCCAGCAACAGATCAGCTGTTTCAGTATTCAGGATATCGCGTGCCGTAAGATTAATGGAGAACACGTCTTCACGTTCTGAAAAAAATGAAAACGAGCGGGCGATCACAATACGCGTCAGATCAGTATACAGCCGTGCTCGCTGTGCAGCCTCGAGGAAGAAGTATGGGGTATATATTTTGCCGTCTTCATCCACCAGCCGCATCAGGCACTCGTATTTAGCCACGGTCCCATCACGAGCATCAATAATGGGTTGAGCATACACCTCAATACGATCCTCGCGGATGGCATCACGGATACGCTTGACCCAGCGAATATTGCTTTCTATCTGCTGTTTAAGCCGTGAATCGCCATCAAAAACTTCAAACGAGCACTGATGTTCGCGAGCACGATGCAAAGCAATATCAGCCTCAATAAACGCATTGCCCCCCGACGCCGACCCCACAGCGATACTGATAGAGAACTCCTGATCATCCACCTGAATTCCGCGTGACTCGACCATCCGGATCAGCTGTAGGCAGAACTGCTCAAACACCCCCTGAGGCGCTGACGTACGCTGCAACACCGCGAATTCATCCCCGGCCAGCCGGTATAACTGCATGCCAGGCTCCAGGCTGTTATCCAGCAACACAGCAAGGTGCTGCAACAAACGATCCCCGGTGCGGTAACCGAAATATTCGTTAACCTCACTAAAGTCGATGATATTAATCAACGCCAACGAGCTCTGGGTTTCGCCGGTCAGATCAGACAGCAGTTTCTGCCGGTTTGGCAACCCTGTCAGCGCATCTGTTGTCTGGCGACGCAGCAGGGTTTCTGTCTCGATCAGATCCGTAACATCATGTCGCACCGACATAAACTCGCTGATAACGCCCTGGTCATTAAAAATAGGCAGCATGGTGGAGTTTACGTAGTAAGAGTGACCAAGTTTGTTACGATTCTGAATCACGCCTTTCCAGACATCTCCGGCACGAATGGTGCGCCACATATCCACAAAAGTTGCATCGAGGGTATCGGCATGACGAACAAGCGCATGGGTTTGACCGATCAGCTCTTCTCGGAGAAAACCTGAGATACGGCAAAACTCATCATTAACGTAAGTAATACGTCCCTCCAAATCCGTTTTGGAGACAATGACACTGGTGTCGACCGCCTTTTTATACTGCTCCATCAGGCGCTGGTTGAGCGCCAGCTCGTGGCGCTGCTCCGACATCAGTGTTGTCAGCTCAGCTTCACTGCCGCATTGATCAGAGATGTCTGTTAAAAAACCTTCTATCCAAACCAGCCGCCCATCAGCGTCACAAACGCCAATCCCCTGCTCCCAGCACCAGCGATATTCACCCCATCGCGTGCGCAAACGGTAGCGCAAACTATAAGAGCGCCGCTGCCCCATGGCCTCAATAATTGCATTATGAGCCACCGGTACATCATCTGGATGAATAATGTCAGCGAAGGCCTTCGGCTGCTGGCACACAAGCTCCTCTGGCGTATAACCGGTAATACGCTCTATATCCGAGGTAATATTCAACATTGTCCATTGCTGATCACACAAACACCGAAAATAAGCCCCTGGCAAGCGCTCAATCAGCGATGTAACATCCATTTTTCGAACCTCTGCGGTTAGCAAACTTACGACCTTCTCTCAGGTTTGTTGATAAACTCTGCATCGTGATGATCCCGGACAACCCCGGCCATCAGTGTGATTAGCGTCAGTTTTTCCTGCCGAGTAAGCTTCTTCACTGCATGTTCTCTGCGACTGGCTTCTGAGCGGTCTTCACATTGTTCCGCCCACACCAGTTCAACTGGACGCCGGCAACGGGTATAGCGCGCTCCGCCTTTACTAACACCATTATGTTGTGCAAGCCTGCGCTTTATATCGGTTGTAATGCCAGTATATAAAGTGCCATCAGCACAACGCACCATATAAATACGCCAGTCACTCAAGACGCGACTACCTGCAAAAACATAGCTAAAAACAAACAATATAATTCTGTTTTCAAAACGCCGAAAGCCTCAACAGTCAAACCCGCAGTACCGTTAAAAAATAAACATGAGCAAACGTTTGTATCAGGCAAAACCCCTGCATGGCGAGAACAACACCTGAAATGTAGACTAAAGTTTATCTCATCAGCAAGGCTGTAAGCCACGCTTACCCGTCAATATCATGATCTCACTCAGGCGACTTCTGATAGCCCAGCCCTGCCCTTCTCACCCCTGAAGGTTCACTCAGATCAGCCAGCCCGTTACAATGCGCCTTTGCGATTACACCACTATTGACCTGCGAGTAGTAAGCCTTGATTATCCGCCGTCCTCTGCCCTACCTGCCTGATAGCTATCGCTATTTTTCGCGTATCCGCCCCCTGGGTATGGCGGTATGGCTAGACAGTTGTCAACCGGCAGCACCTTCGGGCCGCTTTGATATCCTTAGTGCTGGCCCTGTCGCCACTTTCAGCTTTCATCAGCAACACGACGCTGGCTGTCCTTTCGCTCAACTGGAAGCATTATTAGCAGAACATCGAGTGAGCAGCCATTCCACGCCAGACCTGCCCTTTTGCGGCGGTGCGCTTGGCCATTTCGGTTATGATCTGGGTCGCACTGTGGAGGCGCTACCTGCGCTGGCTGAAAACGATATGCAGTTCCCGGATATGCAGATCGGTATTTATCTGTGGGCCGTTATTGTTGACCATCAGCAGCAACGTTGCGAACTGGTCATGCAACCGTCACTGGATGAGAGCACACAGGCGCTGATTGAAAGACAACTAACAACTCCAGTACGCACGAAAGACACTGAAAACCCATTCGAACTATCCTACCCATTTCGCGCCAATGTCACGGCTGACCAGTATCAACAGCGACTGAGCGCAATCGATGAGTATATCCACGCCGGAGACTGCTACCAGGTCAACTTTGCACAACGTTTCAGCAGTGAATTCAAGGGCGACCCATTACAGGCCTATATGAAACTGCGCGAAAAAGCCCCTGTGCCCTTCGCGGCCTATATTGAGTCACCGGCGGGCGCCGTACTGTCGTTGTCACCTGAGCGCTTCCTCCAGCTGGATAACGGCGAAGTGTCAACCAAACCAATCAAAGGCACTCGACCCACACATGCCAACCCGATAGAAAATCAGGCCGAAATAGATGATCTGCTCAGCTCAACCAAGGACCGAGCTGAAAATCTGATGATTGTCGACCTGCTACGTAACGATCTGAGTAAAGTATGTGAGTTTGGCAGCATAAAGGTGCCAGCGCTGTTTGCACTGGAAAGTTATGCCAACGTCCATCATCTGGTCAGCACGGTGACCGGCCAGCTTGATAATGATAAAAGCGCGGTCGAACTGCTACGCAGCTGCTTCCCCGGTGGCTCTATCACCGGCGCGCCTAAATTACGGGCAATGGAAATTATCGAAGAACTCGAGCCTCACCGACGCAGTGTGTACTGTGGCTCAATTGGCTATATCAGCTTCTGCGGCCGGATGGATACCAGCATTACAATCCGCACCCTGTTATTGGAAAACAATCGAATCCACTGCTGGGCCGGTGGCGGTATCGTAGCGGACTCTAAGATTGACGAGGAATATCAGGAGACCTTTAACAAGGTAAATAACCTGCTGCACTGCCTGGAAGACACACAGAAACAGACTTAAACAGACACAAAAAAGGATGGCAATGCCATCCTTTTTTTCGTGCTCATTATACCGCTTTAGTCATCAGGAACAGCTTTAGCCTGCTCACTGTTTTCATAAATCAGCAATGGCTCGCTATCACCGTTAATAACGTTCTCATCAATCACAACCTTGCTGACATTCTCCAGCGAAGGCAGCTCATACATGACTTCAAGCAGTGATGACTCAAGAATCGAGCGCAAACCACGTGCACCGGTGCGGCGCTCCAGAGCATGCTTGGCAACCGCGACCAATGCATCTTCACGGAAGTCGACTTCAGCCCCTTCCATGTCGAACAGCGCAGCATACTGCTTGGTCAGCGAGTTTTTAGGCTCAGTCAGGATTTGAATCAACGCTTCTTCATCCAGCTCTGCCAGCGTCGCTACCATCGGCAGACGACCTACAAACTCAGGAATCAGGCCAAATTTGACCAGGTCTTCCGCTTCGATATCCAGCAGCGTCTCGGTAATGGATTTACTTTCATCCTTACCTTTCACAATCGCGCTGAAACCGATCGAGCTTTTCTCGGAACGATCACGGATGATCTGCTCCAGACCAGAAAAGGCACCACCACAGATAAACAGGATGTTAGACGTATCAACCTGCAGAAATTCCTGCTGTGGGTGTTTACGACCACCCTGTGGCGGAACTGAAGCAACAGTCCCTTCAATCAGCTTCAACAGCGCTTGCTGCACACCTTCTCCCGATACATCACGGGTGATAGATGGGTTGTCAGATTTGCGAGAGATCTTATCGATCTCATCGATGTAAACAATGCCTCGCTCGGCACGTTCAACATCGTAATCACACTTCTGCAGCAGCTTCTGGATGATGTTCTCAACATCCTCACCTACGTAGCCTGCTTCAGTCAGCGTGGTCGCATCTGCAATGGTAAAGGGTACGTTCAAAGAACGCGCCAGTGTCTGCGCTAGCAGCGTCTTACCACTACCTGTCGGACCAATCAGCAAGATATTACTCTTACCCAGCTCAACGCCGTTATTTTTACCCTGAACCCGCAGGCGCTTGTAGTGGTTATACACCGCTACTGCCAATACCTTCTTCGCAGCTTCCTGACCAATAACGTAGTCATCCAGCATCGCCTTAATCTCCGCCGGAATAGGCAGGCGATCAGATGTATCTTCAGGCTCAGCGTCCTGAATCTCTTCGCGGATGATATCGTTGCAGAGGTCTACACATTCGTCACAGATAAAGACTGACGGACCTGCAATCAGCTTGCGTACTTCGTCCTGGCTCTTGCCACAGAACGAGCAGTACAGCAGCTTGCCGTCATCGCCACTCTTACTGTTTTTATCGTCGGACATTCGACTACCTCGTGCGTGAAAAACCCATTTCTAATTCTTAACCGCCGGCCACTATAGTGGCCTGACCGGTATTATTCGCCGCGCTTATTCAGTACAGCATCGATCAGACCGTAGTCTGCTGCCGCTTGCGCACCCATAAAGTTATCACGATCCGTGTCTCGGGCGATAGTTTCAAAATCCTGACCCGTATGTTCAGCCAGCAAGCCATTGAGTTTTTCACGGATACCCAGGATCTCACGGGTATGAATCTCAATGTCAGTAGCCTGACCCTGATAACCACCCAGAGGCTGGTGAATCATCACACGAGAGTTAGGCAGCGCAAAACGCTTACCTTTTTCACCACCGGCAAGCAGAAATGCACCCATAGACGCCGCCTGGCCAATACACATAGTACTGACGTCCGGTTTAATGAACTGCATTGTGTCGTAGATCGACATCCCTGCAGTGACAGAGCCACCGGGAGAATTGATATACAGATGAATATCTTTATCAGGATTCTCGGCTTCCAGAAATAGCATTTGCGCTACTACCAGATTAGCCATGTGATCTTCAACGGGACCTATCAGAAAGATAACGCGCTCTTTCAGCAGGCGGGAGTAGATATCATATGAACGCTCACCGCGGGCCGTTTGCTCTACAACCATCGGTACCAGCGCGTTCTGAATGTCAGAACCTGTCATCATCCCTTCTCCTTATTCAATAAAGCGAAAAAACGACAGCCAGCGAAACTGACTGCCGTTCTCTACTATATACGCATCAATGCCCGAAAAAGTTCCGCTAATTAAGCGTCTTCGCCTTCTTCGACATCTGCTTCAGGCTGTGGAGCCGGCTTCAGCGCATCTTCGTAGCTAACGTTTTCTTCAGTGACTTTAGCAGACGCCAGCAACTGATCAACTACCTGATCTTCCAGCACCAGGTTTTTAACCTGGCTCAGCGTCTCTTCGTTACCATAGTAGTAATCGATTACCTGCTGTGGCTCCTGGTAGGTTCCAGCCATCTCTTCAACCATCGCACGAACACGATCGTCATCAGCTGCGATGCTGTTAGCAGAGATGACTTCCTGAACCAGCAGACCAACGCTTACGCGTTTCTTAGCCTGCTCTTCAAACATCTCTTTAGGCAGCATGTTGATGTCCATCTCTGGCGCATTCGGGCCAGCGAACTGCTGGATAGCCTGACGACGCAGGTTATCGATTTCGCCATCAACCAGTGCAGCAGGTACATCCAGACCATTGAGTGCAACCAGCTGGCTGAACACCTGATCTTTCAGTTTCATCTTCAGAGACTGAGTCAGCTCACGATCCATGTTCTTGCGAACTTCAACCTGGAACGCTTCAACTGTGTTTTCAGTGATGCCGAACTTGGCGAAGAACTCTTCGTTCAGCTCTGGCAGTTCCTGAGTTTCAACAACCTGCACAGTCACTTTAAACAGTGCTGGCTTACCTTTCAGGTTTTCAGCCTGGTAATCGTCCGGGAAAGTGACATTCAGTTCAACTTCAGCACCGGCTTCAGCACCCTGCAGGCCATCTTCGAAGCCTGGGATCATAGTACCGGAACCCAGTACCAGCTCCATGCCTTCGCCTTTACCACCGTCGAATGCTTCACCATCGATGAAACCTTCGAAATCAATCTTAACGCGGTCGCCATCAGCAGCAGCACGATCAACAGTCGAGAATGTCGCCTGCTGCTTACGCAGCGTGTCGATCATTTTTTCCAGATCTGCGTCAGTAACTTCAGCGCTCTGCTTAGTGATCTCTGCAGCAGAGTAGTCTGCCAGCTCAACAGATGGGTAAACTTCAAACGTCGCAACGAACTGGAAGTCTTCACCTTCTTTATCTGTTTTCAGCTCGATACCCGGGGTACCCGCTGGCATCAGTTCTTCCTGCTGAACAGCTTCGTAGAAAGACTGCTGAACAACCTGTTCCAGAACCTCAGCACGAATGCCTGCACCGTACTTTTTCTTGATAACTTTAACTGGCACTTTACCTGGACGGAAACCGTCGAGACGAGCAGTACGCGCAGTCTGCTGTACACGAGTGTTTACATCCTGATCAATACGCTCGGCCGGTACAGTTACCGTCAGCTGACGTTCAAGGCCGGAAGTCGTTTCAACGGAAACTTGCATGGTATTCCTCACAAATACTTGTACACAATAATCTTAAAGATCGGCAGGAAGCATTACGCCCGCCTGGCAACCAACGCCCTGAAGATATGATCTGTGCAACCTTTACGGGCGAATCCAAAGCGCGAAATTCTGGGTGATTGAGGCAGATTAGTCAAGCTAAACCCTTGACCTGCTACGTAGTTTCGCGCTACCGGTCAAAACATAGCCAGCAGGACACACAGCAACCAGCACAACAGACGAATTTATGGACAGCAAAGAGGAGCAAACTTGAATGAAAAGATAAAAATAGAAAGGAAGCAGCAATAAGATAAGCTGATATCAAAATAGAGAGCAGGCTGAATAGCTCGTAAACGGCGAAGATCTACAGACAGTAACTGAATGATTACAGGAGATTTAAGAACAGGAATGGGGTGGACGATGGGGCTCGAACCCACGACCACCGGAATCACAATCCGGGGCTCTACCAACTGAGCTACGCCCACCACAACTTCGATAACACTACTTCAGTACCAATCCTGCAATAAGCAGAATAAACAAGCCAGAAATGATTACTACCATTCAAAGCCTGATGGCACTGACTAAACAGCCCTGCTGTTCAACGGGGACGGATATTACAGAGCCCCCCTGACACTGTCAACAAGAAAAACGCTCGATGTATCAATTAATTTCCGTATAGAAAACAACCAGATAGATCTGATTACTTATCAGCCAGCCAGGCTCACCCGGAGGATTGAATATAGAGAGTCAGAGCCAGACACACCTGCCCCACGACTGGACAACAAAGAGCGCCTGAGGATAACAGCCTCAGACCTTAGCCGAGCAGAATCGAGGACAAGGACAATCAAGGAAGAGATAATTACAAATAGAGAACACGAGCGTGACCAGAAATGATCACGAAGAAGAATGCGGGGATAGAAGGATTCGAACCCTCGACCACAGCCTTAGAAGGGCCGTGCTCTATCCAACTGAGCTATATCCCCAGAGCAGAAGATCTTATATCACAGGCCAGACATAACAGATGAAGGCCTGTGACGACAGCGTCAATCGCAACGACCAGCCCTGAAAAGCTCCAGAACCAGCATATGTAGCAACGATCAGATCTGATAAAACCAGACACTGCCTTAAAGATGTGCGCGTATTATAGACATGGAAAAACACCCGTCAACAGTCAGATTAAATTATTTAATAAAATAAAGGGGTTAGCTTACATCTCACCCAATAGATTCAGGCGCCATAAACTGTTCTGAGCAACGGCTTGGCCTCATCGGCCAAGCATGAGAAAATCAGCCTCAGTCATTTATATAGAGGACAACGGCTCAGTTATGAGTGCACAAATCATTGACGGTAAACAGATTGCAGCAGATGTACGTAAAGATGTCGCAGAAGGCGTTAAACAACGCCTGAGTGAAGGAAAATCTGCACCTTGCCTGGCAGTTATCCTGGTCGGAGCCGACCCTGCCTCACAGGTATACGTGCGTCACAAGAAAAATGCCTGCAAAGAAACCGGCATCGCATCACTTGCCTATGACCTCCCCGCTACAACGACGCAACAGGAATTATTAACCCTGGTCGACAAACTGAATAACGACAGCAGCATTCATGGCATCCTGGTACAGCTCCCTCTGCCAGAACACCTTGACGCTAATGAAATCCTGGAACGCATCCGCCCCGATAAAGACCCGGATGGTTTCCATGCTTTCAACCTGGGCCGACTGGCACAACGGATGCCCGTATTACGCCCCTGTACCCCTAAGGGGGTAATGAAGCTACTGGAGTCCACGGGCGTGGATCTGCACGGGAAAGAAGCGGTCGTGGTCGGTGCCTCCAATATTGTGGGTCGCCCGATGACACTGGAACTGCTACTGGCGGGTGCAACCACCACCACGACCCATCGCTTCACCGACAGCCTGGAGTTTCACATTCGTCGTGCCGACATCGTTGTTGTCGGCGTTGGCAAACCCGGCCTGGTCAATGGCGAGTGGATAAAAGAAGGCGCCATCGTGATCGATGTCGGCATCAACCTCCTCGATGATGGCCGTCTGGTTGGTGATGTTGATTATGCCGCAGCGTCAGCACGCGCGGGCTGGATTACCCCAGTACCGGGCGGCGTCGGCCCAATGACGGTTGCCTGCCTGATGGAAAACACGCTGGAAGCAGCCAACATTCTGGATAGCTGACACCCCCGCATAGCAACGATCTACTGAGTATTTGCCCGGACAAACAGGGCAAATACTCCCATATTCCGTTTGACGCCACCGCACCAGCCATTCGACCCCTGCACTATAAAATTCACATCGACATCACATAGTTTGAAGCTAACCCGCCTTTAGGTATAGACTGCCCGACTGTGCGGGAATATGCTCCGTTAGCTTCCTCAAGGAATGATACTCAAGCTGTATGTCTTTCTATCCGGTAACAAAAAATTCAACCAGGCGCTCATGGCACACCATCGCGCTCCCTCTGTTATTGCTGGCTTCACTGGCGGCACTCAGCTTCTTTACTGCCCAGCAGGTCAGTAAACAGAAGCGCTCGGACCGCATGGCGCAGTTCAAAACCACCAGCATCCAGACCGTCCAGTTACTTCAGGAAAAGCTCAACCGCTATCCACAGTTGCTCAAGTCAACCCGTGGCATGGTCATTAACCATGATTTTCGGCCAAATCAGACTCAGTGGCACAATTTTTTCCACTCGTTAAGCCTGAATTACCGAAAGGTAGGCATCATCGGGATGACATATACTGAGTACGTCGACAAAACTACACGCGAGCACTTTATTAGCGACAACCGACGTACCTACGGGGAACAGTTCGATATTTTCCCTCAGACCAACCGGGATGAAAATTTTGTCATCATGCAGGCGGTACCGGAAGCGATTGCAGACAAAATTCGAGGTTACGATATTGGCTCTGAGCTGCGCCGTTATGAGGCCGCTCAATATGCGAAAAACAGTGGCCAGATAGCCATAACCAACCCCATATCACTCCTGCCAACAGACCAGTATTCACTTGATTACCTTATGCTCGAGCCGGTCTACGCTAACGCAGAACAACCCGACTCAGGCATGTTTCTGGACAGCGATATGGCGTTCAGTGGCTGGATTACCATCGGCTTCAGTCTGAGTCTGCTAATAGAGCAGACGCTTGCTGACATTAACGAACCTCTGCGCCTGCGTGTACATGACCCTCGCTCACCTGCTGGCACTCTGAATTTCGATTCCAGCCCTGGCGATGTCAGCATATTGCAACACAGCTACCAGCGCAGCCACATGCTCGATATTGGCGACGAGCCGATCAAACTGGTTATCATGCCCGCAGAGCAATCAGCGAGCCAGTTTGCCGTTCCTGAATACAATCATGAAGTCCTCATTGCAAGCCTGCTAACCAGCCTCCTTGCCGCACTGTCACTACGCCAGGTGCTTAATGCCCGGCAAAGTGCTCTGCGTCTGGCTGCCCGCATGATAGATCGCTCCCAGGAAACCAATTTCCGTTATCAGGCACTGTTTGAGCAATCACCAGAAGCAGTCATCATCCATATCAATCGCGGCATTGTTTTATGCAACCAGTCAGCTTTACGCCTGATGGGGGCCGAGCACGCATCCGAGCTCGTTGGCCGCGACATCATGGAACTGGTGCACCCTGACAGCCAGGCACTGGTTGAGAGCCGTCTCAAACGCATCAAAGTTAACCCGCACCTGAAATCAGTTGAGCAGAGAATTCAACGGCTGGATGGCAGCTCATTCCTGGCGGAAGTCAGCAGTTCGCAGATCATCTATGACAGCCAGCCCGGCGTACAGGTGATGTTCCGAGATATCACCGCCGTAAAAGAGAGCCGCAATCAGGCCAAAATCGCACAACGGGTACTTGAACACACCCACGAAGCAATTATGGTCACCAATCTCTGTGCGCAGATCGTGATGACCAACCCGGCCTTTACAGAGTTGACCGGTTACTCGCGTGATGAAGTAGCAAACCAGAGCCCCACACTGCTAGGGTCCGGTCACCATGATGCAGCGTTCTTCACGCATATGTGGCAGCACCTGATGAACACCGGTAGCTGGGTAGGAGAAGTAGTTAATCGGCGGAAAAATGGGGAAATTTACATCCAGCAAACCAATATCTCTGCCGTTTATGACAAATACGGCGATATAAGCCATTTTGTCTGCCTGATGAGCGACATCACCGAACAGAAGAAAGCCCTCGAATCCATCCGCTTCCAGGCAATGCACGACAACCTTACCCGACTGCCTAATCGCACACATTTTGAAGCAAGGGCAAAAGACGCCCTAAAACGCGCCAAACAACTGAACGGCATGATCGCCATCCTTTTTATTGATCTTGATGGTTTCAAACCGATCAATGACACCTGGGGGCACGCGGTTGGTGACAAACTGCTGATCGCACTGGCTGAACGGCTCAGCGATATGCTGCGCTCAACCGACACCCTGGCCCGTATTGGCGGAGATGAATTCCTGATTCTGGTAGATGAATTACAGCACCAGCATGATGTGCTGCAAATCGGAGAACAGGCACTGGAACAAATCAATAGCGAGCTGGATATCGACGGTGTCAAACTCCGGGTCAGCGCCAGTATAGGAATATCCATTTACCCTGTGCACCACGACAGCATTGAACAACTGATTGGGTCTGCCGATGCAGCAATGTACAAGGCAAAACACCAGGGTAAAAACCAGCTTCAGCTGGCTGAAATTCCCAGCGCAGCACCCACCACTACGGTATTAATGTGAGTCAGGTGCCCGGCCAAAAAAAACCGGTCACCCATGGGTGACCGGTTTTTTATTACCTGATGACCAGACTACCGAGGCGTCACACTCAGGCAGGCGCTCCGCTATGGAAACGAAACTCGGTCGAGTCAGCAGACTCAATCAACTCACGTTCGATTTCACGAAAATGCGCAATACGCTCGTCAATCGGCTCACCCGCATAGTCCCTGGCAAGACCCAGGTAATCCTGATAATGACGTCCTTCGGACTTCAGCAGCGAACGGTAGAATTTCGCCAGCTCATCATCCAGAAACGGCGCCAGTTTGGCAAAACGCTCACAGGAGCGCGCTTCAATAAAGGCCCCCACAATCAGCGTATCGACCAGCCTGCCAGGCTCGGACGTACGCACATCCTGACGCATACCGCCAGCATAACGGGCCGGGGACATATGACAGTACTGCACACCACGTGCTTCCATTAAAGCCAGCACCTGCTCAAAGTGGATCAACTCCTCACGAGCAAGGCGGGACATTTTATTGAGCAAATCGGTACGGTCCACATAACGAAACATCAGCGTCATAGCAGTGGATGCCGCTTTTTTTTCACAATGGGCATGATCAATCAACAGCACGGGCTGGCTTTCAGGCTGGCGTGCCAGCTCAATCCAGCTGTCCGGTGTTTCACAGGCCAGAAACTCTTTTATTTCGTCTAGTGCATCCATAAATAATCTTTTCTATCTACGTCAGAATCGGTGGGCATTATAACGGCCGCTGCCATAATCAGCCATGGCTCTCAGCGCGCATGCGAGCATACAGCGCTTCACAGGCATCCACCTTGACCCTGGACGGTTTTTTACGCACTGAGGTATAGCCCAGCAACTGGCCCTGACGGATATTTGGCATCACCGTCGCTTTTACCCAGTAATGACTACCGTCTTTACACCGGTTTTTCAAATAGCCATGCCAGCGCCGACCCTGACCAATGGTCAGCCACATCTGCGCGAACACATCACAGGGCATATCCGGGTGGCGCAACAGATTATGCCGCTGACCAAGCAACTCCTGCTGGCAGTAACCCGAAATATCAACCAGCGCCTGATTCACATGGGTAATCACGCCCTCAGGGTCTGTGCGAGATACAATAATCGCATCCTCAGGGAAAGGCCGTTCAATGCCAGTTACATACCTGCCACCGATCCCGGCATTTTGCTGCAATCCAGCCACCTCAACCCGCGTTACACAATTACCTTTCATATGCTCACCAAACCTTACTTAAGAACAGTCGTCCTGCACCACCACAAACCCAAACCTGTTACGTATAACACCGCAACAGGTGCGTACAACTTTAGCAGTGCAATGCTGCACCTGCGTTGATCTGATGCCGACCTTTTGCCCTGCCCAGGTTCTGACTGAGAGCAAAAGTAACGAACCTCGCCGAACCCGTCACAAATGAGACTAATACATCTGTTTTTGACAACCAATAACAAATAATAATGCGATGCAATATCAACAACCCTCATCTGGCAGAAAAAAGCAGTCCAAAACAGGCCGAATTATTTTGAATTTTTTGTTTAATTCAGCCATTTAAAAGCATAAAAGCAATTGTCACGAAATATTTTTAACCTTTACATATCAAATAGTTAATAGCATACAGTACATGAAATATTGTTATGAAATGCTCGTTTTCAGGCCAAAGTCTAAGGCCTCAGATTGTCGACAAAACTTAACATTTACGACCGTTTTGGCTAAAATCCGCCGCGTCAATCGAATTGATCGATTCCGTATCGATAGCCGCCGAGATAAGTAGAACGCAATACTCGGCGATGACAACAGATGAGGGCTATATCGTGCTTGAAGCTTATCGTAAACATGTAGAAGAACGCGCTGCTCTGGGTGTACCCCCAAAAGCGCTGGACGCCGATCAGACAGCTGCGCTGGTTGAGCTGGTTAAAAACCCGCCTGCAGGTGAGGAAGATTTTGTACTGGACCTGCTGAGCAATCGTGTTCCTGCGGGTGTTGACCAGGCTGCTTACGTAAAAGCAGGCTTCCTGGCCGCTATCGCCAAAGGCGACGCTCAATCCCCACTGATCGACGCTGTTAAAGCGGTTGAGCTGCTGGGTACCATGCTGGGTGGTTACAACATCGAGCCGCTGATCGACGCACTGGATAACGACGCTCTGGCACCTGCAGCGGCAACGGCCCTGTCTGGCACGTTGCTGATGTTTGACGCCTTCCATGACGTTAAAGAAAAAATGGACGCGGGCAACACTTTCGCTAAACAGGTGGTTGAATCCTGGGCGAACGCTGAATGGTTCACGTCCAAGCCAGCACTGGCTGAGAAGATCACTGTTACCGTATTCAAGGTACCAGGCGAAACCAACACCGACGATCTGTCTCCAGCACCGGACGCATTTACCCGTCCTGATATCCCACTGCACGCCAACGCTATGCTGAAAATGGCGCGTGAAGGTATCGAGCCTCAGGAACAGGGCGTTGTTGGCCCACTGAAGCAGATCGAAGACGTAAAAGCCAAAGGCCACCCGGTTGCCTATGTAGGTGACGTTGTGGGTACCGGTTCTTCCCGTAAATCGGCAACTAACTCCGTACTGTGGTTCTTCGGCGACGACATCCCGGCCGTACCGAACAAACGTGCTGGCGGTTACTGCTTCGGCGACAAGATCGCTCCAATCTTCTTCAACACCATGGAAGATGCTGGCGCACTGCCAATCGAGATGGACACATCCGGCATGCACATGGGCGACGTTGTCGACGTTTACCCATACGAAGGCCGTGCTGTTAACGCTGAAACCGGTGCTGAGCTGTGCACATTCGGCCTGAAAACACCGGTACTGCTGGACGAAGTTCGTGCAGGCGGTCGTATCCCGCTGATCATCGGTCGTGGCCTGACAGACAAAGCCCGTGAAGCTCTGAGCCTCCCGGCAACAGATCTGTTCCGCGCACCAGAGCAGCCAGCTGACACCGGCAAAGGCTACTCCCTGGCGCAGAAAATGGTGGGTAAAGCATGTGGCGTAGACGGCATTCGTCCAGGCACTTACTGCGAACCTAAGATGACCACGGTTGGTTCTCAGGACACTACAGGTCCGATGACCCGTGATGAACTGAAAGATCTGGCATGTCTGGGCTTCTCCGCCGATCTGACCATGCAGTCTTTCTGTCACACTGCGGCGTACCCTAAGCCAGTTGACGTGAACACGCACCATACCCTGCCAGATTTCATCATGAACCGTGGCGGTGTCTCTCTGCGCCCTGGTGACGGTGTAATCCACTCCTGGCTGAACCGTATGCTGCTGCCGGATACTGTGGGCACCGGTGGTGACTCCCACACCCGTTTCCCAATCGGTATCTCCTTCCCAGCCGGTTCCGGCCTGGTTGCATTCGCAGCGGCCACGGGCGTAATGCCACTGGATATGCCTGAGTCTGTACTGGTTCGCTTCAAGGGCGACACGCTGCAGCCAGGTATCACGCTACGTGATCTGGTTAACGCCATCCCTTACTACGCGATCAAACAGGGTCTGCTGACCGTTGCCAAAGCCGGTAAGAAGAACATCTTCTCCGGTCGCATCCTGGAAATCGAAGGTCTGCCAGATCTGAAAGTAGAGCAGGCATTCGAACTGTCTGACTCCGCTGCAGAGCGCTCCGCTGCGGCGTGTTCTATCAAGCTGAACGAAGCACCGATTGCCGAGTACCTGAACTCCAACATCACCATGCTCAAGTGGATGATCTCTGAAGGTTACGGCGATGTTCGTACCATCGAGCGTCGTATCGCCGGTATGGAAGCATGGCTGGCAGATCCACAGCTGATGGAAGGCGACGCTGACGCTGACTACGCTGCGGTTATCGAGATCGACCTGAACGATGTTAAAGAGCCAATCCTGGCCTGCCCGAACGACCCGGATGACGTAAAAGTCCTGTCCGAGCTGTCTGGCGAGAAAATCGATGAAGTCTTCATCGGTTCCTGTATGACCAACATCGGTCACTTCCGTGCGGCAGGTAAACTGCTGGAAGCATCCGGTAAATCGGTTCCAACGCGTCTGTGGATTGCACCACCGACCAAGATGGATGCCGCTCAGCTGACGGAAGAGGGTTACTACAACATCTTCGGCAAAGCTGGCGCACGTATGGAGATGCCAGGTTGTTCCCTGTGTATGGGTAACCAGGCACGTGTAGGCGACAACACAACAGTTGTTTCCACCTCTACACGTAACTTCCCGAACCGTCTGGGTACCGGTGCTAACGTATACCTGTCCTCCGCCGAGCTGGCTGCGGTTGCTGCCCTGACCGGCAAGCTGCCAACGGTTGCTGAGTACATGGAATACGCGACGCAGATCGACAGCATGGCTGCCGATGTATACCGCTACCTGAACTTCGATCAGATCGAAACGTACGTTAATAAAGCCTCTTCAGTGATCCCGACTGTTGAAGCTTAATTGATGTAAGAGTTACCTCTGGTAACTAAAAACGGCGACCCGAGGGTCGCCGTTTTTGTTTATGCTTTCACCTGTAAACCGCCAGTACAGACGACTGACGGCATACAAAACCAGATCAGGCGATCTGACGATCCACCGCTGCCGCAACCATACGGGTCAGGCTGCTCAGGTCAAACACAGGCAGGCCAAACTTTGCCTGCAATACCGGCGCGAAGTGCGACAGGTCCGTACACTCCAGTACCAGCGCTCCAACATCTGGATTTTCAGTCAGCATGCTTTGAATCACCGAGCACAGCTCCGCCTCAAACAGCTCCATGTCCAGATCATCGGTATCACCGCGCAGAATAACCTCGGCAAACTGCGTCTGATGCTGCATACCGGCAATTACCATCGGCTCATCAACAATCCCTACGCCCCTCAGGTGATCAGTACTCAGGGCATCACTATTGGCGACAACCACGCCCACTTTCTGATCCCGCTTAAGCAATCGGGACACCAGCGGCACCTGAATCAGGCTGGACATAAACACCGGAACATTCACGGCATCAGCAATCTCTTTCTGGTGCAGTGCCAGAAAACCGCAGCTGCCAGTAATTGCTTTAACTCCTTCACGCTCCAGTTCCTGTGCCGCTTCAATAAACGGTTTCAGCAACTCAGGATCACGCTCACGGATCAGGCGATCAATCGTCGCCCCTTTGACCGTGTTATAGATCATTGGAAACTCAAAACTGGCCGGATGCTTAATATGGCCAGCAGGCTTGGGAAAGTAGGACTCCAGCGAGATAACCCCGATGGTCAGCCCGCAAACATTGATACCGCCTTTAATAATCATGCAAACACCCTATCAGCTAAAACGTGCGGCAGAGAACGGCTTCAGATCCACCGATCCTTCCCGTCCCTGTATAGATTCTGTAATTAATTTCCCGGTGACGGCACCCAGGGTCAGCCCCAGATGCCCATGGCCAAAGCCCACAGTTATCCTGGGATGCTGCGCCAGTGGCCCGATGATCGGTAACGAGTCCGGCGTTGATGGGCGACTGCCCACCCAGGTCGACTTTATCGACGGCTCCTCACCCAGCATGACCCTGGCGTGTTCCAGCATCACATCGGTGCGCTCTGGATTGAGCGGTGCATCCACCGCCGCAAACTCTGCCGTACCCGCCAGCCGTACACCGCCGTCCATTGGCGTAAGAAACACGGATTTATCCAGCCAGCCGACCGGCCGGGACAGGGATTTAGCACCCGTATCCAGCGTCAGATGGTAGCCACGCTCGCTGACTAGCGGTACTTTCACCCCCAGCGGCGCGAGAATCGCCTTTGATGCCACACCGGCACATACCACAACCTGATCATACTCAACCACCCGATCACTCAGGCGAACCACAACATCGTTATCGCCAGGCACCACAGCCTGCACTTCATCCTGCAGGATGACGCCACCATTGGCGATAAAGTGCTGTGCATAGCAGCGGCTTAATTCAATCGGGCTAATCGTGAAGCGGGTATCGGGATAAAAAACACCCCCCACGTGAAAGCCGGATAAATCAGGCTCTAATTCACCCACCTGCTCAGCACTGAGAAACTCAAGATTAACCCCCTGCTCCCTGCGCTCCTGAAGATCACCACGCTGCCCAGCCGCAAAGCTTTCTTCGGTTGAGAATAATCCCAGGCACCCCTGGGATTTAATCAGATGGTGGCCATCGGTCAGGTCCAGCAATGTCTGGTCAGCTTGTCGTGCAATAGCCTGCAAGCTTTTCAGCGCTGCTTTTCCCTGTTCGTAATTCTGGGCAAAGCAGGCTTTAAAGAAGCCCCAGCCATACGGCATCAGCGAGGGCAAATAACTACGCTGCATCGACAGTGGGCTGTTTTTATCCATCAGCATGGCGGGCATTTTGCGCATCATCGCAAAGGTGCTGAATGGCAGGCAGGCATAATCAGCAAACAAGCCCGCGTTGCCAAATGAGACACCCATGCCGGGCAGCTCTTTATCAATCAATGTGACCTGGTAGCCCGCTTTTTGCAGATGCAGTGCCGCCGAGAGGCCGACAATACCCGCCCCTAAAATTCCAATCGTTGAACTTTGCATAGTCGTTACGTGGTGGAATCACCACGCCTCTATAAGCTTATATTTTGGCGGCAACCACCTGAATCTCTACCAGCAGCTCAGGCCGAGCCAGCTGCGCCTCAACACAGGCCCGGGCCGGTGGATTTTCACTGTCCACCCAGGCATCCCATACCGCGTTCATCTCAGCAAACTGACTGATATCCGACACCCAGATCGTGGCATTAAGCAGATTGCGTTTATCGGTACCAGCCTCAGCCAGCAGCGCATCGATTTGCGCCAGCACTTCGCCGGTCTGCCCGGCCATATCAAGGGTAGGGGTTTTCGCCACCTGGCCGGCTGTCCAGACCATATTGGCGAAACTCACCAACTGGCTCATACGTTGATTAGAATGTTGGCGCTGGATCATGTCGTACTCACTTCGTGTTTATTGTTTTTCCACTGACCGATCAGCTGGAGTACTCACTCTCCTGCCTGAAACCCTTATGGTCAGCGTCGTAAACACTATTATTCATGCCAAAAACATAATGCCTAATCGTAAATATTTAATATTTCATCAGGTTTGCTTATGTTTTGTGGAATATTCAAACCTGATGCGCCTGCCACTACTCGCAGTTATCCGCTATGAATAACAGACAGGCCCACTCAACCCTTACGCAGCAATAGAGACATCGCCGACACGAACGAAAACATAAGAATAATTTATATAATCAAATATTTTTCCGAATTGTTTCTATGTTTGGTTTGTTTAGACTGAATCAAACAGCAGCCTTCAGCCTGTGACCGTTCAGTTAGCAGAACGGGCTCAACTGCCAGCCACATCCATGCTCTGGCAACAGGGTCAGGCCGATAAAAATAAGAAATATTGAGGTATTACAATGGATAGAAGAAAAATAGACGTCGTCTTATCGACGTTTTTGATCATCGTTTCCGTGATCATTTTTACCAACGATGGCCTTGTAGAAGGCGGCGCCGAAAGCGACCTGGGCTCTATGTTTTTGCCTCGCCTCGTTGCGGGTCTGATCATTATCTTTGCTGCAACTATTTCTATCCAGTCCTTCAGAAAGCTAGCCAAAGGCACCCAGCCTGAAGGTCAGGAAATCATCACCACGAACGGGTTCTCCGGTGTTTTCATCTATATCGGGATCTTTATTGCCTATTGGTTCACCGTGCCTCATGTAGGTTTCCTGGTGGCTACCCCATTTATCATGATCGCTGTCGCACTGCTTCTCGGCGGACGCAACTGGGTTCCTATCATTGCCACGTCGGTTATCACTCCCGTACTGATCTATTACGGATCTAAAGAATTTCTCCGGGTATACCTGCCAACCTGGACTCTGTAAGGGGAAATAATCAGATGTTTGACAATATTATTAGCGGCTTCACCTCCATTCTGGCAGTCGGTCCGATTCTGGGCATCATTGCTGGCGTAGTCATCGGGATTACTTTTGGCGCCATTCCGGGTATCTCCGCCATTATGGCGATCGCCATCATTCTACCGATGACCTTTTATGTCGATCCGATCATCGGTATCACCATGCTGCTGGCGGTCTATAAAGCAGGTATTTACGGGGGCTCGATCTCTGCAATCCTGATCAACACGCCAGGGGCTGCAGCCTCGTTCCTGACCGCTCAGGATGGCCATGCACTAACCAAAGCAGGTAAAGCAGGCAAAGCACTGGATATGTCTTTGTTTGCATCAGTCTCCGGTGAGATGCTGGCAACACTGGTACTGATCCTTGTCGCTGCACCCTTCTCTTTGATCTCGCTGCAGGCCGGTCCGATCGAGAAGGTATTCCTGCTGCTGTTCGCCTTTACTGTTATCGGCTCCATGGCCGGTGAGTCGATCCCCCGTGGTCTGCTCTCCTGCTGTCTGGGTATGCTGTTTGCGATGGTGGGCATGTCATCTATTACCGGTGCGGCCCGCTTCACCTTTGGTTATACCGAACTGATGGGCGGCTTTACCTTTACACCGATGCTGATCGGTATCCTGGTCATGCCTGAGGTCTTCAATGTAATCCGCAAGCGCAAGATTCCACACCAGGAGATGATGATTACACACTCACCCAATCCGGCTGACAACCGTATCAGTTTCAAAGAGTTCCGTAGCGTATTCAGTACTATCCTGAAATCCAGTGGTATCGGTACCTTTATCGGCGCCCTGCCAGGCCTGGGCTCCAGTACCGCCGCGTTCATCGCCTACGGCGAAGCAAAACGCACCTCCAAGAAGCCCAAAGAGTATGGCAAAGGTTCTGTAGAAGGTATTGCTGCGGCAGAATCCGCCAACAACGCCGTATGCGGCTCCAGCATGATTCCAATGCTGACCCTGAGTATTCCGGGTGACGATGTAGCTGCGTTATTGATGGGCGCATTCCTGATCCACGGCCTGACGCCTGGCCCGATGATCTTTTTCGAGCATACAGAAACCATCTACGCGATTTTTGCAGGGTTCCTGATCACCGATCTGTTCCTGTTGGGCATCGCACGCTCTGGCTTCAAGTTCTTTGTCAAAATGGCTTCGCTACGTCGCTATTACATCTTCCCATGTGTGACCGTCTTTGCCTTCACCGGTGCCTTCACTGCGGGTCAGAATATGGACGATATCCTGGTCCTGATCGCCTTCACAGTAATGGGTTACGGCATGCGACTGGTTGGGCTGAACCCGGCAGTGTTTATCATCGGCTTTATCCTGACACCATTCCTGGAACAGAATCTGGATCAGGCCATGTCCATTGTTGGCACTGACTACCATCTGTTCTTCGCTTCACCGTTTTCCTGGGTATTTATCGCCCTGTCCGTATTCTTTGTTTTCTCAAGTATGCGGATGAAACAAAAAAGCGCCTCTGCTCCGCTGCAGGGGAAAGCCGCCTGAGCAGAAAACCAAGCCCCCTTCACAGGATCGTAACTCCCAGGCCCCAGACAAAGGCCGCATATCCATGTGAAGACCGTTAAACGTAAATAAAAATAAATCGAAGGAAGTAACCATGAAAAACCTTAACAAAACACTGGCAACGCTGACTGCAGCAGTAACCGTCACATTTGCATCGGGTGCAGTACTGGCAGCCTACCCAGAGAAACCGATCAACGTTATCGTCCCTTGGGGTGCTGGTGGTGACTCTGATCTGACTACCCGTATCTGGGCCGATGCAGTAGAGAAAGAGTTGGGTGTTCCGGTCGTTGTAATCAACAAGACCGGTGGCGGCGGTGTGGTTGGTACCTCGTTTGTAGCTCGTGCTAAAAACGACGGCTACACGCTGATCAACGCGGGTTTGAGTAACATGCTGGTGACTCCGAACTTCAGCAACACTCCATACAACTTTGATACCTTTACGCCGGTTGTAAAATACACCTCTGTTCCGCTGGCTATAGTCGTAGCCAAAGATAGCCCTTATAAAACATTTGATGACTTTATCACTGGTGCGAAGAGTAAAAGAGTGACCCAGGGCTCCTGGGGTGCATCCTCTTCCGGCACTATCATGGCGAACATTATTGCCAACCAGGCCGGTTACACAACGAAATACGTACACGCTAAAAGTGCAGCAGATTCTATGGTTTCCGTGGTAGGTGGCCACATCGATTCCGCGCTTTCCTTTCCGCCTGCATTTGGCCCGCATGTAAAAGCCGACCGTGCACGCGCGCTTGTTATTAACCAGAAAATGGATGCATTTCCTGGGGTACCGACCTTCGCAGATTACGGTATCAAGGGCAGCTTTGGCGGATGGTCTGGTTTATTTGCACCCAAAGGTGTGCCTCAGGAAGTCATAGACAAACTGACCGCTGCTACCGCCAAGGCAATGAAGGATCCCAAGGTGCTTGCGGCTTACCAGAACATTGGCGCGCTTGTGGACTTCCGCCACGGTCCTGAGTGGGTTTCAGACCTGGAAGAAACCTACAAGATCTACACAGACGAAGCAGCGCGCGTTAGCAAAAAGTAACGGCTACAACCGTTCTTTAGCGGCACCCAATGCCTCAGTGCATTGGGCTGCTGCGATACCCTGTTCTGAACAAACAGGTTCTGAAGGTCCGTGCTCTGAAATTAACCTGATCCCCGATTTTTCATTCATAGCCCTCAATCGAAATTGCCCCCTCCTGAAGCTCTGCTCGATTTTATCAATCCCTTTCTGACCTGCTATACGCCACCAATCACATCTGAGGCAGCACTCTATGCACGGGCATTAAGAGCTGATGTGCGGTATATTTTGCCAATAACATAATTAATCACTTATTTTTATTACTATCCATCAGCTAAGTTAATATTTTAAGGCAGAGCAATGAATCTCAAACAGATGGAAGCCTTTCGTGCGGTAATGCTGACCGGTTCGGTTTCGCAGGCCGCCAAGCAGCTATTTCGAACTCAGCCGGCGGTGAGCATGATGATCAGCTCACTGGAAAGTGATATTGGTTTCCAGCTGTTTGAGCGGTATAAGAAACGCCTCTATCCCACCCCTGAAGCTGACTACCTGTACAAAGAGATAGAAGCGATTTTCTCCCGTATCCAGGATGTGAGCCAGACCGTTCAGGACATTCAGAATAAGCAGTACGGCTTTCTGCGCATCGGTTGCATGCCGGGCCCTTCCAGCTTTTTTGTACCCGACATCCTGGCCGACTTCCTGGAAGAGCACCCCAAAATACAGGCCTCTCTGCAAACCCGTACCTCTGATGCCGTGGTCGAGTGGATTGCTTCTAATCAGTACGACATGGGGCTGGCAGAAATGTCTACCCACCAGTCTAAAAGCGGCAAAAACCAGTTGTTCGAGTTACTCTGTATCTGCGCCCTGCCTGCAAACCACCCACTGGCTGAACAGGACATCATCACCCCCGCCATGCTGGATGACGAACCGATGATCACCCTGCATCCAGACCACATGATTTTCCACGACCTGATGCAGCTGTTCGAAGCCAGCGGCCACCGTATGAACGTCCGCCTGCAAACCCGCTTCTTTACCCCAGCCTTACAGTTTGTAGAACGGGGACTGGGCGTTTCAGTGATCGACCCGATCTCAGCCGTCAGCTACACCAGCTACGCCCAACCAGGCAAAGTGGTATTCCGCCGCTTTGAACCCGATGTACACCTGCGCATCGGCCTGATGTTCCCATCCGACAAACCCTCCTCCATGATCACCATGGAATTTGCCGAGCTGCTGCGCGCACGTATCGAGGATGTTCTCGAAAATTCGGATAGGTTTCTCAATTGGGGCAAGTGACAGAGGGTACGAATCAATACGTGGTGCAGTTCAACTATGACCGCAGCAACAACAATGGCCGGTCAGCTTTGCTGCGAAACGGTCAGGATTGGCCATCCGCTGGGGGAGCGGATGACCAATAGCATAGCGGATGGGGAAGCCCCTGGATGTAAGCTCACTCAGACTTTAAACTGACCGACAAACTGACGTAAATCCTGCAATGACTGCTCCATTCCTTTACTGGCCTCAGAGGTGCGCTGGGCACCGTCACTGGTATGGTTGGCCACTTCGGTAATGCGTACCAGGTTCTGGTTGATCTCCAGCGCCACTTCCGCCTGTTGCTCAGAAGCCGATGCAATATGCGTGTTCAGTTCAGCAATTTCTTTTACCGCCTGGGAGCCGGTTTCCAGTGCCTCGGATGTCGCCTTGGCTTTTTCAAGGCAATCTACCGCATTCTGCTGGCCACGCTGCATGGTCTCTACCGCCTGCTTAGCCTGTACCTGCAAGCTCTCAAGCAATGCCTGTATATCCTGGGTTGAGCTTTGCGTGCGCTGTGCCAGTTCGCGTACTTCATCGGCAACCACAGCAAAGCCACGGCCACGTTCACCGGCACGGGCCGCCTCGATCGCCGCATTCAAAGCCAGCAGGTTAGTCTGCTCGGCAATGCCCTTGATGGCTTCCAGTACCCTGTTAATGCGGTCAGTTTCACTGGCCAGTGAGGTAATCACATCAGCCGCATTAGACACATCATCACTCAGGCTCTGCATGATCACCTGGCTGTCTGAAGCTGATACCATTCCTTCAGACACCTGTTCCAGCACGACCTGACCAAGCTGGGCTGCACGTTCGGTACTTTTCGCCACTTCAGCAACGGTTGCGGCCATTTCCTCTACCGCAGCGGCCACCATCTCCGTTTCCTGCTGCTGGCGATCAACATAAACGCAGGTATTATCCATCACCTCAACGGTCTGCACTGAACGCTCACACAGCTGATCTGAGGTCTGGCCAATGGTACGAATCATGTCGGCCAGTTTCTGTAGCAGCTGGTTAAATGCGTGAGCTGTCTGGCCTGTTTCATCTGTGGCCTTATCTTCCAGCCGCAGCCGCAGATCTCCATCCCCATTGACCAGATCGAGGATACGATCACGCATCGACAACACCGGCCCGGAGATGGCGCTGGCAATAACAAACGGCAAAATTAACGAGATCACTAGCGCCACTGCCGCCATAATCAGAATCAGCGTGGCGCCGTCCTGCTCATCAGCTTCAGCCTTTTTGGCTGCGTTCTGGGTCAGTTGCTGCACCGAACTCAACGCCGCACTGAGCTCATGCTCAATACGTATTTCAAGGGCTACAAGAGGCTGTGCCTGACGATAGGCACTGGTCACCTCCCCCCGCATCAGCAACTCGAACAGCTTTAAAGCCGTATCGTTATACTGCTGATGCTCACGATCAATCGAGGTTAACTCTGTTCGCAGTGAGCGAAATAAAGCGACAGCCTCAGCTGAATGCGAAAGGCGGATCGCCTCATCAACCTTAGCTTCTGCTGCTTTAAATTCCGTATCAACCTTGTGTGCGAGCCCTTCAAAGGTTGCTCTGAGCTGGGCAAGGCTGTCATGTGCTGACAGGTTATTTTTTTCCGCAAAACCTGCCGCTAATCCTCGCTCAAATATCACCACCTGTTCGAGGTTATGCTCAGTGATCTGCGCGATCATATTGGTAATTGGAATATCTTCTTCAGCGATATCAACCAGTTCAGTACCTATTTTATTCATCTGAACCAGCGCCACGGTTGCCACTGCCACCAGCAGTGCCAGCTCAATCGCCGCAAAAAGGTAGACTCGAGTAGAAATTTTAAATGATTGCAATAATGTCATTACGCTATCCTGGTACATAACTTCACTTATTGAAGCGAAAAACGATAAGTGTCCCTGTAAGCCCAGAATTAAACGCTCCTCATCTAAAACAGGCAAGCTAAACTTTCGATCAGTAGCGGTTAATTACATTACCTGTGAGTCCGCCAAAGAAGCACGACTGTCATTACAGGAATAGCACTCCTTAGAAAAGTATCCCGGCGCGTTAGCCCGCAGCCATCTGCAGGCCCTGAAATCCGGTGCTGATCGCCAGAAACAATAACAATAACGCCCCGATACGCGTCAGGACTGCCTGTTGGTGCGCCAGCTGGCGACGTAATTCCTGCCCGAGCAAGGCCACCCCGTAACGCACCAGTAACACCGGTATCACAATGGCCCCCAGGCCAAATGCCATCGCCAGACCAGCGCCCATTACAGGGTCGCCACTCTGAGCCGCAGCAGCCAGCAATCCAAGCAACGGTACACAAGGGTTCAGTGCCAGCGAGCCGCCCAGCAACAACAGCTGTAGTCCATTACGTTCAGACGGCATGTTGTCGGCATCCGTGGCGATCATTTGTGGACGGGGCGTCACCATGACAGCGCTTACCGACACGGGAGCCTGACACCCACTTTGCCCAGCTTGCATAAATAACCGAAAAGCCAGCCAGGCAGTCAGCGCGGCGACTCCCAGAGGCAGCACAGGATGGACCAGCATTTGTTCAACCGACGCCCCCAGCCAGCCGGCGATCCCTCCTAACACCATGTAACCAAGCAAACGGCCCAGCATGAACGGCACAATCAACGCTCGAAACGGCTGACTGGCCGCCGGCCCCAGCAGCACTGGGCCCAGATAAGGCAGACAGGTCAGATTGCAGGGCCCACTGCCAAAACTCAGGCCAATCAGAAACGCTCCCAGCACCCCGGCACCGAACAGGTCCGCCGTCATGCAGAGCCTCCTTTACCGGGTTTTGCTGCTTTTGTAACTGGGCGTACTGTCAGGTCCGTAATACTGATCTTATCCCAGCTTTTCTGGGCTTTATTACGCTGTTTGAAATACTGCGGGTCCGCACTGAACAACGGTAAATTCAGGTAACGAATTTGCAGTACGTCCTTGTCCGGGCAGAACTCCACACAGCGGCCACAGAGGGTGCAGTCCGCCAGCGTTATATCCTGGGGTTTGTCGGTATCGTTAAAGTCAGTTTGCAGCTCTCGAATGTCCATCGGGCAGGCCTGGGCACACAGCCCGCATTTATCACAGCGGGCACTGCCCTGCTTTACCAGCCGGGCCATGCCCAGTTTACGAAACAGGGCGTGCATGGCCAGCAATGGGCAGATCCGGCAGAATGGCTGGCGCAGCGTCAGCGCCATGGCCACCATCAGACCAAACAGAAAATCACCTATCACCGACAATGCCATATAGGGGTAGCTGGCGGTATCTACATACAGTTGCTCATTAGTGCCGCTGACCAGTGTTGTCATAATCCGGCTGGGGCATATTTTGCAGAACGGGTCGCCCAGTTCCTTGCTGACAAACCCCAGGCTGCTCAGTGCTGGCAATCCGAACACCAGTACGCCCAGCATCAGCCATTTCACCGGCCGAAGTTTATCCACCCAGCTATCGGATAAACGGTTTACGTTTCGCAGCCCCAGCTTCTGGCCAATCAGATGCACCACTTCCTGAAAAAAACCCAGCGGGCATATCCAGCCGCAAAAGGCTTTATTGAGCACCACAAACATCAACAGGAAGGTGCCAAGGGTGGTCAGGATCGGCAGGAAGAACATCAGCCAGTTGCCGCTGTCCATCGCCCGTCCCAGGCCATGGCCCACCTGGTGTTGCAAAGGGATCAGCGCACAATAATCCGCCCCTTTCTCATCGTAGGCACAGGCCAGCGACGGTAACGCACCCGACAGTTTATCCGCCGCGTACACGCCCATCACCGCAGCCCCATAAACCAGAAAAACAAAGGCCAGTAACTGGACTGCCCGGCGTAACAGGGTGAGATTAGTCAGAGTCATTTCGCTTTTCTCCGTGACTGTACCGGTAACCGGCGATTTACTCCCAGGCCCACGCCAAACCCGAGTATGGCCACCGCCAGACCCAGGCCATAGCGCTGCCAATTGGCCGGACTCGGGTGGTAAGGGGCGCTCAGGCTGGTATTAAAAAGTACCCCCTGATCACGGATATAGGTTGTCAGTTGCCACTCCAGTGGGCGGTTGTTACGGCGGCCTTTTTTTATCTCGGCAAAATCTTCGGGTAATACCAGCGCCAGTATGCCGTTATCGTCCGTTAGTAAATCCAGCCGGGTACCGGCCTGGGTGCTAAACATAATCGGCTGCTGTGGCATCAGCTGCTGATCAAAGCGCACTTCAAAGCGGTATGATTTTCGGCTTTCATAGCGTCGATGTTCGCGGGGTAACGGGGCTGGCACGATTTCCAGCCGGGATAATGGCTGCGCCAGCAGTTCAGATGGCGAGTGGCCGGAGGGTTTACCATTGAGATACACATAGCGTATTGCCACGGACTCAGTGGTTGCTGTCGTCTGCCTGGCCACCAGCGCATGGTAATTATTCACCCCGGTCGAACGAACACTGACCTGATTACCCGCCAGTATTAATGGCTGGGAACTCAGGTCAGGCTGGTAGAGTACGATTTCAGGCTGCCCGCTCATCTCGCCCTGTAGCTGAAATGGCTTACCTGCAGGGCGTTTACCATGCCCACCATGCCCGCGGTGAGCATCTGATGCAGCGGCCACCGGTTGCCAGATCAGCTGTGCCTGGGCCGCCGGTAGATAGAGCGCCAGCAACACCGGCCAACAGGTACGCAAAAGCTTCATAACACAACCTATCCATGGAAATTTGCGCGCATTCTATCGACCCGCCGGGCAAACACCGATGTGGCATATTGTCACAGTGCGGAGTCTTTCAGCCGCCAGGCTGCGACAACATGTCACATTCATGACAGGGTGCCAGGCCCGTATAGTGCGCCCACCTGAAGCCTGCCCTTTCAGTGACAACAGCCCGGCGCTGCGCCCCTTCCGTAGCGCAGCTAGCCACCTGGCAGGCCGCCCTTGTTGTACATGGAGTTACCAATGCGCGTTTCCCCGCTTTATCTGTTCTGCAGCCTGGCTGCCACCAGCTGTGCCACTACGGCACAGGCCTCCCACACCACCGACACCAGCAGCCAGCGCGGCCTTGAGTCACTGACCGTTGTCGGTAGCCATGCCAGCCAGAATGCCAACCTGGGTGGCCTGCCGTTGAAGCAGCTACCGATTAATGCCCATGTTGTGAGTGCCGAAGAGATTGAGCGACTAAAATTCGTTGACCCTGATGAGCTGCTGGACCGTATTCCTGGTGAAACCCAGGTGCGTAACCTGCGTATCCCCAATGGCGGCAAGAGCTACACCATTCCGATGGTCGATGGCATCCCGCTGGAAAGCCCCTATGAAGGGGCAACACAGCGGCTGGACCGGGTGAATACCAGCGATATAGAGCGGGTAGAAGTGATCAAAAGCCCGGTATCAGCGCTCTATGGCAACAACGCCTTTGGTGGCGTGGTCAATGTGGTGACCCGCCCGGCCCCTGAGCAGACAGAAACCCGCCTCTGGGCGGAAAGCGGTATGTTTAACCGTGAGCGTTACGGTATCAACAGCGGTGGCCAGCTGGGCGATATGGGTTATTTTATTGACGGTAATTTACGTCGGCTGGATGGTCTGCGTGAAGGGACTAAAAATGATCGCAACCAGGCCAGCGGCAAGTTCAGCTACCGCTTCAATGACGACACGGAACTGACCGCCCGGCTGGAACGGCTGGAAGAGACACTGATCGCCCGGGGTGATCTCAGCGCTGAGCAAATCGCTGCAGACCCGAAACAGGCTGGTTCACTCAGCTCTTCCACTGATTACGAACAGGACAGCGCCTCGTTACGGCTGGAACACCAGCTGGACAGCGGCGCGCTCGACCTGGCGCTGTCATGGCGCGAAAAAGACACCGTCGGCATCTCCCGCTTCCGTGGCCCACAAGACGAGAATGATGTGGGCATTGGCAGCAAGCTGATGTATCGCCATGATTTCGAAGCATCAAACCTGATTGTTGGCACCGATATTTACCGGGGTGAGCAGGACACACTGCAGTACGCACGTAGTGACCTCAATTTAAGTGGCCCCGCTGATCACTTTATCAACCATCTGGATATCGACGCCTGGTTTGGCCAGTATCAATTTTCGCCGCTGGATAAGCTGACCATCACTGCCGGTGTACGTCATGAAAGCATTGAACTGGCCTCCAGCAGTTACACTGACAGCGCCCGCTTTAGTGACCTGTCGCCCAAGCTCGGTGCCAGCTGGCAGTTCAACCCACACACCATGCTCTGGGCCAATATTTCCGAGGGTTTCTACGCCCCCAGCCTGAGTAACCTGTTTAACCCGGGCACCGGTAACCCGCTGCTGAAACCCGAGCAGGCGACTAACATTGAAATTGGCCTGCGCGGCAGTATCGGCGATATCAGTTACGACAGTTCGGTTTATCACAACACCATTGAAAACTATCTGGTCACTCAGGAGTTTTTTGAGAATGGCGTTGAGGTTGAGCGCACCACCAATGCCGGTCAGGTGACGGTACGCGGGCTGGAAACGGTGCTCGAATATGCCCCGCGCAATGCCGACTGGCGGCTGGGGTTAACCCATACCTATGCCCGTAATCGCTATGACCACTTTGTCAGCAGCAAAGGCGATTTCAGTGGTAACTCGCTGAACCGCTCACCCAAGCACCACCTTAATTTAAGACTGGCTATCGAGCCGATCAACAACCTGGTCGTCGAGCTTGAAGGGGATATAAACAGCCGCTACTTCAGCGACGATGCCAATAGCCCAGCGGGCACGTTCAAGCGGGATGAAAGAATCAACCTGCGGCTGCAGTATGACCAGGGCCCATGGCAGGTCTGGCTCAATGCGCTGAACCTGACCAATACCCTGGAAGATCGCGCCAGCTACAGCCGGGGCACGCTGAAATTCCGCACGGTAGATGGCCGTTCAGTTTACGCTGGCGTGGCGTACAACTTCTGATCAGCCCAGGCTGACTTTCACCCGGTTATTCATATCGCGGCTCTGGCGGATCAGTGCATTACCGTCCGCGTGAGACGCTGACTTGGCGGTACGGTCATAGAGGACAACATTGACCGTTGCCGCCAGATTAAGGCAGCCCTGGGTCGGGATATACACCACCGCATCCGCCCGATTGACCACCGCCTGACTGACGGTGCCATCTTCCGGGCCAAAGATATAAAAGGCAGCCTCCGGGTGCTGGAAATCCGGCAGCGCCGTCGCCCCTTCAACCAGATCCACACAGACGACCTTTGCCCCCGCCGGTACATGGGCAAACAGATCATCCACCCCGCTGAGCGGGATATTCTGCGCCGCATCTTTGGTATCGGTATGGAAACGTGCCGCACGGTCGTAACGATCACCGGTATAAAGCACGGCATCGGCCTGAAAGCAGCCTGCCGCACGCATCACAGCCCCCACATTGGTCGGGCTTTTCGGGTTAATCAGGCCAATTGAAACGCTGGAGTCTTTCATATCACTGCTTACACACTTGCTGCCGGAAAAGTGCAGCATTAAAGCGCGTGTACCTCTCAGGTACAACTGTTATCAGCCGTGTACAGGCATAGACTTAGCAACCGGATCGGCGACGCGGGGTTTTTTCAGCAATACTGAATGCACTGCTAACAACCCACGGGACACGCTGTATGTACAGTAAACTGATGGTGCCAGTTGATCTGGCACATACCGCCGCACTGCAAAAAGCACTGACAGTCGCCGCCGATCTGGCGCGTCACTATCTATGCCCGATCTGCTACGTCGGCATCTGCCCTACCAGCCCCAACGAGGTTGCTCACAATCCGGAAGAGTTCCAGCGTTGCCTGGAGGAATTTGGCCAGCAACAGGCGGCCCACCACAGACTGAACCAGGTCAGTACGCTCGTCTGCACCAGCCATGATCCGGCCGTCGACCTGAACCAGATACTGATGCAGGCCGCCGTGGATAATGATTTCGACCTAGTAGTGATGGCCTCCCATGCTCCCGGCCTGGCTGATTATATCTTTGCCTCGCATGCTGGCTACCTGGCCTCGCACTGTGAGATCTCCGTGCTGGTGGTACGTTAACGCACCTTGCCTCGGGACCAGGACGTCCAGGCTGCTATCAGGCTATACGCCAGCCCCAGACAAAGCGCCAGCTGGAGCACCTCCAGCAACGCCGGGTACTGCTCAGGACTGAGTTCGGTCGAACCCAGCATCTGGTTAAACAGCAGCACCACAATCGCCATGCTGAACATATTGCCCAGGGTCCGGGCCAGGCTCAGCAAGGCAGAGGCTATGCTGAGCCGGTCTTTATTAACGGCACTGAGCGCGGCATTATTATTCGGCGATGAGAACAGCCCAAAGCCGACACCCAGTAAAATCAGCGCCGTTGCCAGCTGGGCCATCGACGTCTGCGCATCAACACCCAGCAAACACAGGTGACCAGCGGCGAACAACAGACACCCCAGGGTCGCGATCAGCCGGGGCTCAAAGCGGTCTGACAGCCGCCCTGCCACCGGTGCCAGGCAGGCCATCATCAATGCCTGCAACAGGATCAGCTGGCCCGAGGCCGCCGGAGACATCCCCTGAATAAACTGCAGATAGAGGCTGAGCAGAAACAGCAACGGCACATGGGCCCCATACATAAACAGTCCGGTTAGCAGTGAGCGGCTCAGCACCCGGTTCTGTTGCAATGCCTGAATATTCACCAGCGGATGAGCGGACGCTTTTTGCTGACGAATAAACACCACTAACAGGATAAAACCCGCACCCAGCAGTAGCAGATATGGCCAGTCTGGCAGCCCAGACAGGCCGAAGAACAGCGCCGTTGTCCAGCCTGCGAACAGCCCACTGCCCAGCCAGTCGAAGCGACCCCGCTCACGGCTGCGCCAGTCGCCTTTGATCGCCGCCAGCACCAGTACAATGGATAACAGCAACAACGGTACTGGCACCCAGAACACACTGCGCCAGCCCAGCCATTCGGTCAGAAAACCGCCCAGCAGCGGCCCACAGGTCAGCCCCAGATAAACCGACGTTGAGACAAGGCCGAGTGCCATACCGCGATTTTTGTCATCGAATAGCGCACTGGCCATCGCCATCGCCGTGCCAAACACCAGTGCACTGGACAGGCCCTGGCATAAGCGCACCAGCAATAATGACTCAACCGTCTGTGGCAACAACACGAGTAACGATGACAGAGCAAAGCTCAATGTGCCCAGCAGGTAAATACGTTTACGGCCCAGCATATCTGCCAGCCGCCCCGCCGGTAACATCAATACCACACTGCCCCACAGATTGACCGTGGACAGCCAGCTGACATCCACAGCATCTGCCCTCAGCTCACTGGCAATCATCGGCAACGCAATATTGACCGCAGACATCGCCTGAGGAATCAAAAATGTGGCAAGACAGAGGCTAGCTAAAGCCAGCCAGCGAGACGACGCCACGGCAGGGGTTGACATAGAAAATACTCAGCAGAAAAACAGACTTGCCAGAATGACAGGATGAAAGCCGATGCCGATCAGCACCGGCCTGCGCTAGCGATTATAAGACTCAGCACATCAGGTGCCAGCAGGCCAGGGGCTTGATCCCGCTGTCAGGTGACTCAATACCTCATCCCCCTGAGCACGATTCCCCCCCTCCTGCTTGGCGGTCAACAGATTGGCGTTCGCACGACGGATAATCTGTTCCGTATTATCAATCAGCCCGGCCAGTGTCGCGATACCAATACTGACCTGAAAATGGAAGGGGCCATTGGCAGAGCTGACCTCCAGCCCGGCGGCCAGATCAATAATACGCTCACCCACCAGCAAGGACTGAGCCTGGCTTGTTTCCGGTAACATCAAGGCAAACCGGTCATCACCGATACGTACCAGGAAATCTGAAGTGCGTTTAACCCGCTCCAGCTCGGCGGCAAGCAACATCAGAACCTTATCGCCGCCATCACGCCCATAGCGCTGATTAATCCGGTGCAGCCCATCAATATCAATCAGTGCCAGTGAACAGTTATATTCATAACGTTGGGACTGCGCGATGGCCTGGTTAAGAACAGGCACCAGCGCCTTACGGTTATAAGTCTGAGTAAGCGGATCACGCGCCTTCTGCTTACTGGCCCAGGCCGCTGCTGCACGCTGCTGGCTGATATCCTGCAACACCAGAATAACGTTATCAGCGGCCAGCTTTCCCCGTACCAGGCAAAGCTGATTACGTGTCAAACCAAGGTCCGCCAGTACAGGGCAAGTCTTGGGGGTCAGGTGTAACTCGACTGGGGGAGGTGTCTTACCACGACGTAACTGCCCACAAAGGTTATTAAGTAACAGGGCTGACTCATGACTGAAAATTGTTGCGATCGTCGCACCGAGCAGTGCTGAAGGCTGAACCCAGTCGCTATCGCCACCACAGCGACTGACTCGCTGATTTTCATCGAGGATAAGAACCGTATCTGAGAGGGTTTCCAGAAGGGCATTAAACAGCACGTCACCAGACATTGATTTTTCCTCGGGGATTACAGTCATTTACCGCCATTGGTAATGGTAGCTAGCGCAACAGCATAGCTGAACACCATAACACCCCTGGCCTCCGGCTGTTACGCTATGATAAACCCTATAAACCTTATTGAAAACTGTATGCATAGCAAAGAGTTAATAGCCAGGGCCTGCCTCCGTACTATCAGCTGATAGCGCTGAGGTCAGAGCTGGGTGTCTTCAGCACAGCCGTTGCCACCGCTTATCAACTGATAAGAATAACTATTTATACACTCTGTCCAGGCGACATTACATTACCCATCGCGATTAACCCGCCCAGTCAGCAGAAGGAAACACTCCAGTGTCTAACGCTATCAACCAGATCACCCAGGCAATCGAACACAAATTCAGTACCCTTGAGGCAACCCTGTTCTCCGGTGAGATGTTCGCCAACTGGCGCGGCAGCTTTGAAGTCAAAAAGGTTTACATCAAAAAGGAAGGCGCCGATATCAAGTGTGATCTGGATATCCGGTTGGGCCACTGGCCTGAAGGTGTGTTTGTTAAAGTGTACAAACACAAAGCGCTGGCGGTATTACCCTACGTAAAAGATGAAGCCATCGTGCGTGAGCACCTTAAAACGGAACCGGTACCCTGCAAATTCTGGAAGGATGCGTTCTACTTTTCCCATATCGACGATCTGGACGAAGGCCGCTATGTACTGCGTGAAGGCAACAACATGACCGATGCAGACGGTCAGCAGTGCCTGGCTATGCTGAAAACGTTTATTGAAGAGATTGAAAGTATTTTGAACGCTGGCTGAGGGTTCGCTCTAGCGCGGTCCAGTCATGGCTATCGATGTCGATAGCCATGACTGGACGTTTACTCCTGAACAGGCGCTTCGAACGTGACCGGTTCTTTTCTAAGATCACGTATCACCAGCGTTCCGGCCAGTTTATCGTGCCAACCCTGTTTCCGCTTATCGATACCGACCCAGATAATACCCATAAACAGCGGAAGCATCGCCACAAAATAGGCAAAATACCGCCCCACTAATTGACCTGCTGAAGGCTTCCCTCCGGTTTTAGCATCAACGACTTTCATTTTAAAAGCCATTTTTCCCGGTGTCGCTGATTTGTAAAACCAGAACAGAATTATAGCCATGGCAGGGAATATATAATTGAGAATTACGTCCCAGAACCCCATCACAACTGATTCAGATAACCAGGCATCATCGCCATAAATTAAAAAAATTAGCGGGGCTGACACCCCCATGATGAGGCACGTGTCGACTAACGACGCACCCACTCGCGGCCAGAACCCTGCGTATTCAAGATCTTCCGTATTATCCATTATTTCCATAGTCATCATCTCCTGAAGCAGACCAGACCGACACACCCAATACAGTTCCAGTGACAGGATGACACCTTAATACACATCAGCGATCAATTCAGCCAACGAGGTGTATCCCACCAAGGAAAGCTGCCTGAGGTCAGGCCGTCTTAGGGTTAGCACCGAAGCTATTTCCCTCACGGCTATCCTGTGCCAGAAACACGATGAGGACAATGCCACCAATCAGGGGGATCAGGCTGAGCAACTGCCACCAGCCACTGCGACCGGTGTCATGCAAACGACGTGTCGCGATACTGATCGACGGTAAGAACAGACCGATCCCCACCAGCGGAGAAAATATGTAGGTACCAGCAACAGTATCAAGAACCCCTGCAACGATATAAAATATCATCAGAAAAAGGATAAACATCCAGTACTCTTTTCTACGTGCGCGGCCAGAGAAATCTACATATTTTTTAATACCAGAAATAAAGTATTCCATTACCATCCCTACTTAACAATTCAATTAATTGCGGCACAATTTACTGAAAGAACATAACCTTGCCTACTACTCAGTCTGGTAGGATTACTCGCACAGTTACGTTCAGTAACCTGTACCAGAACCCACCTGACACGCAAGGAGTTCCGATGACAGCCCGTACCCTGCACTTCTATTTTGACTACCTGTCGCCCTATGCATACTTCAGCTGGCGTGCGTTACAGCCATTGTGCCAGAGATATAACCTGACTCTTGAGCCCCACCCGGTAGTGTTCGGTAAACTGCTGGACCACTGGGGCCAGCTAGGCCCTGCTGAGGTCGTGCCTAAAAAAGCCGCACTGTATCGTTACTGTTATCGGTATGCAGCGGTGCACGGTTTTGAGTTCAACCCGCCCCACTGTCATCCATTCAATCCCTTGCCCGCACTGCGCCTGTCGCTGGCGGCAGTCAGCGGGGAAAAACAGACAACACTGATCAGCGCAATTTTCGACGCCGGCTGGTCACAGGGCGCTGACCTGAGTTGCACTGAAACCCTGAGGGGAATCGTTAGCGCAGCAGGACTCGAGGCGGACGTTGTACTGGAGAAGATCACACAGACTGATACCAAAGCCCTGCTTCATAAAGAAACAGAACAGGCGATTGCTCAGGGCGTGTTTGGTGTACCGACATTTATCATTGAAGACGCGCTGTTCTGGGGTAATGACCAGCTCGAGCACATCGAGCTGTTCCTGCAGGGAAAAGACCCGCTGGACGCTGAAAAAGTAGCACAGATGCTGGCCCGCGAACGCGGTATAGACCGTAAAGTCATGCAGAAAAAGGGCCCAGCATAGCGAGGTTAACGATTGCTCAGCTGGCCGCGAGCGGCGTATAGTGGCGGTTCATTCACGGGAGAACCGCCATGACAACGAAAGCAAAAACGATGCAACACAACGCATCGACCAACGGAGCCACCGATACCGGGCGCGGCAAAATAAATGATAATTTCCTTGCTGCACTGGTCACCTCAAAAGCCTACCGGGCACAGGTGGTTAAAGCCCGTAAAGGCAAAGGTGCTTATCAGCGTACAGACAAACACAAAGGACGAGAGTCCTGTTTAATAGCGGCCTGAATGCCACTATCAAACAGGGCTTTTACCTGGTTAAAATCAACATCCTTTCCTGCCTTACCTCCGATTTTCGCACATAAAAAAAGCCCCGCAGTTTCCCACGGGGCTAATAAAGCAGAGAAGACGCTGATAGGCACACCCCTCCGCTTTGTCTCTAAGGCTAACCCGTTCAGGGAACGCGCAGCCCGGTAACTCAAACCTGAATATTAGAAGCTGTCGCCCGGAATACGAACGAAACCTTCCATCAATACACGGGCGCTACGGCTCATGATCGCTTTGTTCACCGCCCAGTTTCCATCAACCTGGCTGGCTTCAGCACCCACACGCAAAGTGCCCGATGGGTGGCCAAAGGTAACGGCGTTGCGATCACCGCCACCGGCAGCCAGGTTCACCAGCGTGCCTGGGATGGCTGCCGCAGTGCCGATGGCAACCGCAGCGGTGCCCATCATGGCGTGGTGCAGTTTGCCCATAGACAACGCACGAACCAGCAGGTCCATATCCGCTGCCGTCAGCTGCTTGCCACTGGAGCTGACGTAATCCGCTGGCGGGGCAACAAAGGCAACTTTTGGCGTGTGCTGACGGCCCGCCGCCTGCTCTACGGTTTCGATCAGGCCCATGCGTACCGCACCGTGGGCACGGATAGTCTCGAAACGCTCCAGCGCAGCCGGGTCGCCATTGATCGCGTCCTGTAACTCAGCACCGGTGTAACCGATCTCTGCTGCATTAAGGAAGATGGTCGGGATACCGGCATTGATCATGGTCGCCTTCAGCGTACCAACACCCGGCACTTCCAGATCATCCACCAGGTTGCCTGTCGGGAACATCGCGCCTTCGCCGTCAGCCGGGTCAAGAAACTCAACCTGTACTTCTGCCGCTGGGAACGTGACACCGTCCAGTTCAAAATCACCGGTTTCCTGTACTTCACCATTGGTGATTGGCACATGGGCGATGATGGTTTTGCTGATATTTTTCTGCCATATACGGACAACAGCAACACCGTTTTCCGGAATGCGGCTGGCATCCACCAGCCCGCTGCTGATGGCAAACGCGCCGACAGCGGCAGTCAGGTTGCCACAGTTGCCGCTCCAGTCGACAAATGGCTTGTCGATGGAAACCTGACCAAACAGGTAGTCCACATCGTGCTCTGGCTGGCTGGTTTTGGACAGGATAACCGTTTTACTGGTACTGGAGGTCGCACCGCCCATACCATCGGTCTGTTTACCGTAAGGGTCCGGGCTGCCGATCACGCGCAGCAGGATAGCGTCACGCGCAGCACCGGGCACCTGAGCAGACTCAGGCAGGTCCTGCAGACTGAAGAAAACGCCTTTACTGGTGCCGCCACGGATATACGTAGCGGGAATCTTGATCTGGGGTACGTGGGCCATGGGCTTTATATCCTGTAAAAAGAGGGTCCGCAAAAGACACCGCGGCACATTGCTGCGCCGCGGCTAAAAGATTCCTCGGGCTCAGGCTGCGGTGCCCTGCTGTCAGCAGACGGCAGTAAACACCAGGTGAGGGTGCAGCCAGACAGAACCGTCAGAAGATTTCGGCTGGCCGCCCGGGAATAAAGGGCGGCCAGATCAGCAGTCTCAGCTATTCGCTGTAGACTCCAGGAAATCCTGGGCAAAGCGCTGCAGTACACCGCCCGCTTCATACACATGAACTTCTTCCGCTGTATCCAGACGGCAGGTCACTGGCACTTCCACTTTCTCGCCGTTCTTACGGGTGATGATCACCGTCAGGTCAGCGCGTGGCGTCAGCTCGCCCACAACATCGTAGGTTTCAGTACCGTCGATAGCGTAAGTCTCACGGGTCTCACCGGCTTTGAACTGCAGCGGCAGTACGCCCATGCCCACCAGGTTGGTACGGTGGATACGCTCGAAACCTTCAGCAACGATGGTTTCAACACCGGCCAGACGTACACCTTTGGCCGCCCAGTCACGGGAAGAACCCTGACCGTAGTCGGCACCGGCGATGATGATCAGCGGCTGCTTACGCTCCATGTAGGTCTCGATTGCTTCCCACATGCGGCTTTCAGTGCCTTCTGGCTCAATACGGGCCAGAGAACCCTGCTTCACGTTGCCATCTGCATCCAGACACATTTCGTTCAGCAGTTTCGGGTTCGCGAACGTAGCGCGCTGTGCTGTCAGGTGATCACCACGGTGCGTTGCGTAAGAGTTGTAATCTTCTTCCGGCAAGCCCATCTTGGCGCAATATTCACCCGCCGCACTGGACGCCTGAATGGCATTGGATGGAGACAGGTGATCGGTAGTGATGTTGTCACCCAGCACGGCCAGTGGACGCATACCTTTCATGGTACGTTCGCCTGCCAGCGCGCCTTCCCAGTATGGCGGACGACGGATATAGGTGGTCTGTGGACGCCAGTCGTACAGCGGGCTTTCAGCCTGCTCAACGGCACCCAGATCAAACATCGGGATGTAAACCTGTTTGAACTGTTCTGGCTTAACCGCTTTAGCAACGATGGAATCGATCTCTTCGTCGCTCGGCCAGATATCTTTCAGCGTGACAGGGTTACCGTCTTTGTCGTTACCCAGCACATCTTTTTCGATATCGAAACGCATGGTACCAGCAATCGCGTAAGCAACAACCAGTGGTGGTGACGCCAGGAACGCCTGCTTCGCATGTGGATGGATACGGCCATCAAAGTTACGGTTACCGGACAGGACTGCAGTTGAGTACAGGTCACGGTCAATGATTTCCTGCTGGATTTTTGGATCCAGCGCGCCGCTCATACCGTTACAGGTTGTACAGGCGTAACCCACGATACCGAAGCCCAGCTTCTCCATTTCTGGCAGCAGACCGGCTTCTTCAAGGTACAGTTTGGCAACCTTGGAACCTGGCGCAAAAGAAGACTTAACCCAGGGCTTACGTACCAGGCCCAGCTCGTTGGCTTTCTTGGCAACAAGACCCGCAGCAACAACGTTGCGTGGGTTAGAAGTATTCGTACAGGAGGTGATTGCTGCGATGATTACCGCACCATCCGGCATCAGGCCTTCAGACTCTTCCGCTTTGGCCGCAGCCAGCATCTCATCACCGGCAATGCCACGCTCATTTAGCGCAGACGTTGGCAGACGACGGTGCGGGTTAGATGGACCCGCCATGTTGCGTACAACACTAGACAGGTCGAAGGTCAGCACACGTTCGTATTCAGCAGCAACCAGATCATCCGCCCACAGGCCGGTTTCTTTAGCGTACTGCTCAACCAGGGCAACCTGCTCTGGCTCACGACCGGTCAGCTTCAGGTAATCAATGGTCTGTTCATCGATGTAGAACATACCCGCAGACGCGCCAAATTCAGGCGTCATGTTGGAGATGGTTGCACGGTCACCGATGGTCAGATCTTTCGCGCCGTCACCGAAGAATTCCAGGTAAGAAGAAACTACTTTCTTGTTACGCAGGAATTCAGTGATCGCCAGAACCATATCTGTTGCAGTGATACCGGGCTGGCGTTTGCCGACCAGCTTCACACCGATGATGTCCGGCAGGCGCATCATGGATGGGCGACCCAGCATCACGGTTTCAGCTTCCAGACCACCGACACCGATGGCGATAACGCCCAGTGCATCAACGTGTGGTGTGTGGGAATCAGTACCCACACAGGTATCCGGGTAGGCAACACCGTCACGCGCCTGAATAACCGGAGACATTTTCTCCAGGTTGATCTGGTGCATGATGCCGTTACCGGCAGGGATCACATCAACGTTGTCAAAGGCAGTCTTACACCACTCGATAAAGTGGAAGCGGTCATCGTTACGACGGTCTTCAATATCGCGGTTTTTCTGGAAAGCATCAGCATCGAAGCCCGGTGCTTCTACAGCCAGAGAGTGGTCAACGATCAGCTGTGTAGGCACAACCGGGTTAACTTTGGCTGGATCACCGCCCTGGTCAGCAATGGCATCACGCAGACCTGCCAGGTCAACCAGTGCGGTCTGACCGAGGATGTCGTGACATACCACACGCGCCGGGTACCATGGGAAATCCAGGTCCTGCTTGCGTTCGATAATCTGTGTCAGGGAGGCAGTCAGGGCCGCTGGGTCACAGCGACGCACCAGCTGCTCAGCCAGTACACGTGAGGTGTATGGCAGCGTTGCGTAGGCACCAGGTTTGATCGCTTCAACCGCTTCACGGGTATCAAAGTAATCAAGGCCAGAACCCGCCAGAGTCTTACGGTATAAAGTATTCATAGCGTTGGGAATCCATCGGAAGAAGTTCACGGAGGTCAGGCAGGCGCGACTTAAATGCTGCGCCCTGCCCTTTTCAATAGTGCGAGGGTCTGCTTATGGACGATCTTCGATCGCGATCCATTCTGCAGTCTCTGGGCCGGTGTAGTCAGCCGATGGACGGATAATACGGTTGTTAGCACGCTGCTCCATGGAGTGTGCCGTCCAGCCTGCTACACGCGAACATACGAAGATCGGCGTGAACAGTTTGGTTGGAATACCCATGAAGTTGTAAGCAGAGGCATGGAAGAAGTCAGCATTACAGAACAGTTTCTTCTCGCGCCACATAACGGCTTCAACACGCTCAGAAACCGCATACAGGTGCGTATCGCCAACCTGTGCAGACAGCTTCTTGGACCATTCTTTGATGATCGCGTTACGTGGGTCAGACTCGCGGTAGATCGCGTGGCCAAAGCCCATGATCTTGTCTTTACGTTCCAGCATGCCCATAACAGCGGTTTCTGCTTCATCGGCAGAGGTCCACTGTTGAATCATATCCATGGCGGCTTCGTTTGCACCACCGTGCAGTGGGCCACGCAGAGAACCAATCGCAGCCGTTACACAGCTGTGGATATCAGACAGCGTGGAAGCACAGACGCGTGCCGTAAAGGTAGAAGCGTTGAACTCGTGCTCAGCATACAGGTTCAGCGATGCGTGCATCACTTCAACGTGCAGCGGCTCAGGTTTCTTGTCGTGCAGGGTCCACAGGAACTGCTCAGCAATGGAGTCAGCATCCGTTTCTACATTGATACGCTTGCCATTGTGGCTGAAGTTGTACCAGTAGTTGATGATGCCCGGGAACGTTGCCAGCATACGGTCGATATGGTCGTGCTGCTCAGAGAAATCCTGCTCAGTTTCCAGGTTACCCAGCATGGAACAACCGGTACGCATCACATCCATTGGATGCGCTGACGCAGGAATCTGTTCCAGTACTGTTTTCAGGGCGTCTGGCAATCCGCGCATGCTTTTCAGCTTGGCGTTATAGGCATCCAGTTCAGCCTGGTTTGGCAGTTTTCCGTACAGCAGCAGGTAAGCAACTTCTTCGAATTTAGCCTTAGCAGCCAGTTCAGCGATATCATAACCGCGGTATGTCAGGCCGGAACCTGTCTGGCCAACAGTACACAGAGCTGTTTCACCAGCAGATTGACCACGCAAACCCGCGCCGCTCAGTTTCTTCTCAGACATATCGTGCTCCTTTGTTGTCACCACAGGCTCTACGGCCCGTTCGATTCTTATTCGTATCTAAACCGGGCAACGGTTCAGAATTCCGTCACGTTGCCCATCCGTTAATGCCAATAAGGGATATTACTTATTTTTGCCTTCGGCGAACAGTGCATCAAGCTTCTGTTCGAAATCGTGGTAGTTCAGGAAGTCGTACAGTTCCATACGGGTCTGCATGCTATCGACAACCGCTTTCTGGTCGCCATCATTCAGCAGATGCTCGTATACGTTCAGTGCAGCTTTGTTGGCAGCACGGAAAGCAGACAGCGGGTACAGCACCATGGTTGCACCGTTTTCAGCCAGTTCAGCTTTATTGAACAGTGGCGTCGCACCAAACTCGGTGATGTTCGCCAGCAGGTGAGAACCGTTGATGCCATCAGCAAAGGCTTTGTAGTCATCCAGGGTGTGAACGGCTTCAGCGAAGATACCGTCAGCACCGGCTTCCAGACATGCCTGAGCACGATCAACCGCAGCGTTCAGGCCTTCCATCTGGAATGCGTCAGTACGGGCAATGATGAAGAAATCATCGTCTGTTTTGGCATCAACCGCCGCTTTAACACGGTCAACCATCTCGGTCAGAGAAACGATCTCTTTGTTTGGACGGTGGCCACAACGTTTCTGGGCAATCTGATCTTCCAGATGTACCGCAGCCGCACCGGCTTTAGTCATCTCTTTAACCGCACGAGCGATGTTGAATGCACCACCCCAGCCAGTATCGATATCAACCAGCAGCGGCGTTTCTACTGCACTGCTGATACGGCGTACGTCTTCCAGCACGTCGTTCATGGAGGTCATGCCCAGATCTGGCAGGCCGTAAGAGTGGTTGGCAACGCCGCCGCCGGACAGGTAAATTGCCTGGTGACCAACACGTTCCGCCATCATCGCGTGATAAGCGTTAGTAGTACCTACGATCTGCAATGGGCTATTTTCAGCCAGAGCTTTGCGAAAACGAGCGCCCGGAGTCAGTTTCTGAGACATGCTTTATCCCCTATATGTCGGTTGTGTCTTTCAGTTTGCCTTCGATGTTTTTACGCGCGTTACTGATGTGACGGCGCATTAACATCTCTGCCAGCTCTGGGTCCCGCGCTTCAATCGCATCGATAATCTGGCGATGCTCTTTAAGTGCACGTTTAGGACGTGAGCTGGAGACACTGAACTGATAACGGTACATACGTACCAGGTGATACAGGTCGCCGCCCAGCAGTTCCAGCAACTTACCGTTGCGGCTGCCCTGTACAATTCGATAATGAAAGTCGAGGTCGCCTTCCTTCTGAAAGTAAGAGCGACCGTCCAGCTGTTCAACAGCGGACTCATGTTCATCCAGCAGTACCCGCAGAGCATCAATCTCATCCTGCGGCATTTCGGTGGCAGCCTGACGGCAGGCCATGCCTTCCAGGGCTTCGCGCACCCGGTAGATCTCGATCAGTTCGCGGGCTGTCAGTTTGACGACACGCGCTCCTACATGGGCTTTACGCTCAACCAGTCGCCAGCCTTCCAGCCGACGAATTGCCTCACGCAACGGACCACGACTGATGCCGTAGTTGCGGGCAAGTTCAGGTTCGCTAATCTTTTGGCCCGGTAAAATATCACCTTTGATAATCGCCGTAGCGATCTGATCGCAAACGCGATCGGCAAGGGTGCGTGCTTCCGGTCTGATCGGTTCTATAACTGCTTTCTCTGTCATAACAATCCGCTTTTTAAGATTGTCGACAATCTCGACGTGGAGCAAAGATACTCTGGCTAAAAAGCACCGTCAACAGAGCCAGGCTGAAAAATTGTCAACATTATACAAAAGTATAGGCGCATATTACGGGGTTGAAGCACGGCAGTACAACATTGTTGCAGTGCTGTAATCAGCCCAGATATCGGCCCAGTTCCGCGTTAAATATCCGCCCGATCTGGCGCGGTTTCTGAAACGGTAAAGAGTGATCAGTACCCGCCACAAGAAAGTAATGCCAGCTGGGCAAACGTTCCGCCAGGCCCCGGTGGTACTGGTGCATAAGGTCTATACTGAGGCCACCAACAAAGCTGCTGACATCACCTTGTGCAGCCACCAGCGACTCTCGATCCAGCTCACTAATGGCAGCAGTAACGCACTGCAGCGCATTGGCAAAACCGAGCGGTCGCTGTGCCAGACGCTGAATGGTCATCCGTTCTGCTTGTGTCGACACTTTGCGATTTGGGGAGATAGTATCGAGGAAATTTAATACGCCTTTTTCAGCATCACCGGCTCTCATTTGCTCGGCAGCATGGGAATATTGTTGACGTAACGCTACGGTCGTATCCCAACAAGGCCGGTCCAGTACGGCCGGTTCCAGCAGAAATTGCTTGGCTACCCGCTCCGGGTGCGCCTGTTTGTAGAGCAGACTGACCAGCCCGCCCATGGAGTAACCGCCCAGATCAAACTGCCACCAGCCCAGATGGTCAACCAGCTGACTGATATCCAGCATTAGCTGTTGTGCGGTAAAGGGGACTTCCTCCCCATCCGGTGCATGGGTGCCGCCCATGCCACGCAGATCGGGCACCAGGATTTCATGCCACTGATCCAGAAAAGCCGTCAGCGCATGCCAGGTGTCTTCACCGGCCACGCCAGCACCGTGCAAAAGCACCAGTTTTCGATCACCGGAAACGGCAGGGTTACGATAGATACGGTAGTGAATATGTTGATCAGGCAGGCGTAATTCACGCTGTGTTATCTGACAGGGATGCTGCATAGGGCTAATTGTCTACACTTTCTGAAGAATCATCCGTTTTATTATACGGAGTTGCAGAAAAGTAGACAGTTGACAGGGGATGAGAGGCAGGCAAAGTTATCAGCCGAGGTAGCACACCAGTCCAATAGACTGGCGCACTGGCGTGCTACCGATATTAACAGCTAGAGCGCCTAACTCCAGATATCAAAGCTGATACCGTTGGTAATCTGATCAGCGGTACCCTGCTGGTTCTCCTGACTTTCACTGAAGCCCGTCAGGACACCCGCACGGCTCGATATCCCCTGTTCAAGCTCTCCTGTCCAGAAGGCATAACCGGCATCATCTGGATCTCGATTTAGCACGTTCTGGTACATCGCATTGACAAAACCACGGTCATCCAGCTCTCCATACTTCTGCTGAAACTCAGCACTACCCAGGAAGCTCTGACTAACATTGCTCAGGTCTGCTCCTTTATCCATGGAGTCTATCCAGAACCCAAGCCCTTCCATATCCGGCTCCCGATCAAATGCAGCCTGGTATAAACGGTAGGCCTTACCCGCAATACCATCGATATCGAAGGCAACACCTTCTTCACCAAAGTGCAGCCGCTCAACACCTTTCAGAGTATCCAGACTCTGTTCTCGTTCAACCTCGACCAGATCGTTATTCACCCGGATAGTAAAATCACTGCGGCCAGGGCCAAAATCTACGGTATCGCGACCAGCCCCACCATCGAAAAATTCATTACCGCTACCAGCAATCCAGTGATCATCACCCTCGGTACGATCATCCGATGCGTCGACAGCATCTTCCGGCTTGTCCGCTGACTCACTTCCGGGCTGCTCTTCCACTCCATCTACCGGTTGCTCATCAGCATCGCGCACTGCCCGCACCATATTATCAATACGAAGAACATCACCCTGTGGGCCATGACCATAGGGGTAATCAGCAGCATCACCGGTTTTGGGATCACTGCGCTGTGCACCGGCACCATGAACGTCTTCCAGGCTATAAGACCCATCGCGCTCAATCCAGCCTAACGCACGGCCGAACGATAGATACACCGCATAGTCACCTGTTTCAGCTTCAACATGTGTGGTGCCCGTCCAGTAATAGCTGTACTCCGCCGCGCCGTCTGTGCCTATATTGGTAACGCTAAACAACGGATCAATGGCCGCAGAGTCGGTGGTATCCGGGCTGCGCTCGTAGTCCACCAGGCTTTGCAGCTCTTTGGCATTGGGTAACCGCCAGTCGTCATAACCGCCGTACTCCAGATTTTCTGCCCAGGCCAGCGCCGCTTCCCAGCTCATCGCCTCACCACTATCCGCCTGCTGCCACATCAGACCGGTAGCATTGTCCGTAACCGTACCGTCACTATTACTGACGAAGTCGTTTTCTCCATAGTCATCATTGCCGCGCACATAACGGACATCGTTTTCTTTATCCGGGCTGTGGTTATTACCATTGGGGTAACTCTTGATCCTTCCATCGGCAAAGTTAACCCCAAATGTACTGGAATTACCGCCCATAGTGGTTGCTTCGTACTCCGTTGCAGACCAGTACTGAGCATCAATCAAGCGTACCCCGGCATCGGGGTCGCCGTAGCTGAAATCAAAGTAATCAGTTTCAAGGTAAGGTTCAGAGTCATGACCCGTACGACCACTGTAACCACTGAAATCCATCAGCGAATACAGCTCTTTAAGGGTTGGCAGCCGCCAGTCATCATAACCCGCAGTCGTAGCCCCCTCAGCACCGGCAACCGCATTGCTGAAAGTCTGATTTTCAGTTGATGTACTCTGCCACATCAACCCTGTATTAAGATCGCTGACCGTACCATCGCCGTTATCCTGATAAGACGCCTGCACACCTTGGTACTGCGCATCCTGACCATAGAAAGCGCTGCCCTCTGTGGGCGTATTCATCACATCAGCATTGTCGTAGTGCGACGTCTGATTGGTATCAACAATTGTGTAAGTCCGAGAACTGCTCATCCCTTTTGCCCCATCTGAAACATATAAGTCGTTAAGCCCGACGTCTTAGCCATACCCTGACTTTACGCTATAACCCATATAAAAATATGGAGACTGTGTGGAGATTAGCCTCGGCTCGTAACGTTAACTTCTGGACGACAGCATGCTTGATAACACTGCATCTGCTCAAACTGGACGTATAGGTAAAGTCAGGTAGTCACCTGTCGCACCTAGAGGAAACCGTTCCTTCTATTTCGTAGCTCCCTCTTTCTTTAGGCTTCACCTGCCCTGACAAATTCAGGGGGTCAGTTACTCACCTCTCAGGCGAGTTACCTATCACTGCTTAATACAAGGAATTAACCCATGAAACCAATCACACATAAACAGCCAAAACAGACACGTAGCCAGAGCCGCCAAAAACGTACTGAAATCATCACCCATGGTGCGGCTGATGGCGGCGTTCAGGCATCTGGCTGGATGGATGTACTGGGCAAAGCAGCCAAAGGAGCGCTGGGCGCAGTAATGGGCTAAGCCCACTGGCAGCACGGAGCTAACCGCTCCGGCTGCCTACTTATTCAGTGCCGACAGGCTGGATCATATGGACAACACCTCTACGACACTAACACAATGGAATTCTGGCCAGATGATGCCTGGTTTGGCGCGTCTCAAGACACGTAGTACCGGCCACAGCGCGATCAGAGTCGCTGTACTGGATACAGCTATTGATGCCAACCACCTCCTTTTACGCCACCAACAATTACCGGAATCCGCAGCACCTGCCGAGCATGGTACGCACATCGCCAGCATTATTGCCGGGCGCTGCGATATGCCACCCAACCGTTATGTAGGTATCGCCCCGGATATCCATTTATTACCGATTCAGGTTTACCCGAGATCAGCGCAAGGCACGCTGCAAAGTTGCAGTCAGGCAATGCTTGCTGATGCTATCCATCAGGCATGTGATAGCGGCGCACACATCATCAATATCAGTGGTGGCGATGTGAGCCGGTTTGCCACTTGCCCGGGAGCACTGAGTGATGCGGTTCAGCGTGCTGTCACTGAGAACCGTCTTGTCGTTGCCGCCACCGGAAACAACGGCAACGACAGTATCCACACTCCAGCGTGCTTACCCCACGTACTGGCCGTTGGTGCTGCAGACTGGAATAGCTGCCCTTCATCTTTTAGTAATTTCGGTGCCCGTTACCATGAAAATGCCGTGCTGGCACCCGGTGAAGATATACCCGGCGCAGGCATGGATGACGTGATTTGTCTGCATAGCGGTACCAGTTTCGCCGCACCGATTGTCACAGGCATCAGCGCCTTGCTGCTGTCATTACAAATTGAGGCAGGCATCCAGCCCGACCCGCAAGCACTGCGTGATCTGATTCTGAAAACCGCTACAGCAGCGCAAGAACAGGAAAAGCTGGACCCGAAACGGGTTCTGGTTGGTCGGCTAAATGTTGAAAAACTTACCCAGGCGTTTGATGCCCGTTATCAGCTGGCCGCCCAACAAACCAGACACTCCCCCTCGTTGAATAACTGCAAGGACACAACAATGAATGACTCCAATGCTTCTCAGCCATACACACCAGCACACCCGGTTAACCCAGCTCAGGTTTCTGACCCGACAGCACAGCTCTCTGACCAGATGGTACCAGCATCACTTCTGTCTCAGCCTGTGCTGCCACAAGTCGCTGTTCAACCTCAAATCAGACCAGCTTCGATCGACGCTACAGTGGCAAAAAAACTGGTTTACTGTCTAGGTAGTATGGGCTTTGATTTCCAGATAGAAGCCCGAATGGACTACTTCATTCAACGTATAGCTGAGTACCATGATGGCCCCCTGGACCTGAGGATGTTTCGTTATATCGTTGAAAATGACGAATGGGATAACGCTGAATTACTGACATGGGTACTTAAAATAGATGGCACACCCACTTATGCCATCAATCCTGTTGGCTCGGGTAAAAGCGATCTTTATAAAACACTTATCGCTTGTCTTTACTACCAGCTACCCCAGGATTTACGACCTGATATCGAGCGGGAATTTTACACTAACCAACAACAGAACATCCTCTTTAAACATGGTATGGATTTCAGTTCTGATTCTGCTCGGGTAAATCCAAAATTAATCCGGGGAAAAGACGAGTTAGATTATCATGTATATATGGAGGAAGAGATAAAACTCCATAAACTGGGTGAATATAAGAAATTAACTGTCGATCAGGTAGCGATTGCCGGGGAAATCACCGGAGAAGTAAAACTCTACAATGGATCAACTGTTCCTTTAATTAATGTTGCAATTTCTGGTATTTCTCCATGGAATAAATCCAACCTGATTGAACAGCAGGTAATGACAGCCACGTCCGGTACTCAATTTACTGATTACTTAAATCAACTTTCAACATCTGATAGTACTGCTAGAAAGCTGGAGTCACTTAGCGATAATATACGTGAGTCGGTTGAACGCGCACTGGAAAAAGTCTACCACGAGTTCAAAAACAACGGTGTCAGCGAAGATGACCGGGCCATCAACTATGTCGGTACCAATATATTGACACTGGTCGATATATTCAGTGACGTCTTCGAAGTTGTAGAAGAAAATAGTAAGTTTCATACTCGCTACGAATTTGACACAGCCGTTGTTGAAACCAGTAAAGTCCAACGCCCCACCAGTATCCTGAAAGATGTAGTGCTCCGATTTTTTGAGCCATCAAACCTGGACAAAGCCTACAAATGCTACCGGTTCACGATAGACGTATCTGATATCAACCCGGTGATGGTTGAAGGCAAACCAAAAGTCTTCTTTGAGAGTAACAAGCGCTAAACTGAACAACCCGCCTTAAACCAGCCCTGAATCTACCCTGCCAGACTCCCTGGTCAAAGGGCTGGTCGTGCCCTGCCTGGGGTGAGTTTGTAGATGGGTCCGCCAGTGCTCGGCCAGCAGCACTGAACAGCCAGGGTGCCTTCAGTGCAGATGGCCTGGCACCCGGCAGAGCGGATCATTGGGATATCAATGCCCGGTAGGACCGGTGCCCTGCCGGGAAGCTCTTACTCTTGCCTTTATCATCAAGCTGTCAATACCCAGCCGGTGTCATCATCCACACCACCACCGCATCTTCTGTCTCGGAAGGGTTGCATACCAGGTGCGGTTCATCGCCGTCCAGGGAAAAGCTGTCCCCGGTATTGAGCATAAATTGCTGTTCGCCCAGGGTCAGTTCCAGGCTGCCTGACTGCACATACCCTCCCTCTTCGCCTTTACGCTGGCGTGGTTCCGGGTGGCCTGCGCCTGGGGCGAAGGTGGTCAGAATCATCTGCAGCTGGCCGCTCATGCGGGGTGACAGCAGTTCTTCACGGATACCGGTGCCCGCAAAGCTCAGGCTGCGACGATTATCCTTTCGCACCACATGGTTCAGTTCTTCCACAGGAGTCTGGCTGTCTGAGTGGAAAAACCAGCTGATCTGTACCCCCAGCAAATCACAGATACGCTGCAATACCGGGATCGGCAACGCCGATACGCCCCGTTCTACCTGGCTGATATAGCCCACGGATTTACCGACCGTTTCCGCCATGGTGCTGATGGTTACACCCTTGGCTTTACGAAGATCACGAATCTGACGGCCAATACGTAAATTTTCACTATCAATGGAATTCTGTACTTTAGACTCAGCCATCTACGGGACTTCCTGTAATTTTTATTCAGCTAAATGGTACCACAGCACCGATTAAGCCGTGTACTGGCCGCATCCACTACTGCCCGTTGGCCCAACGCACCCTTACCCTGGCCCCCTACAATCAGCACAATCATAATTTTTACCCGTGCCGACACTGCAACCCGATTGCACCCGGCCCTCTATAAAGAAGGAAGTCCCATGTCCGATATTATTGTTGATCAGCCTGACCTGATGGTGAGCGTGCGTGAACTGTTCGGTATTAACACTGATCTGAAAGTACCGGCCTTCTCCACACGGGACGACCACGTACCAGATATCGACCCGGCCTACCTGTTCAACCCGGAAGTCACCCTGGCGATTCTGGCCGGTTTCAGCCGCGACCGTCGTGTGATGATCCAGGGCCTGCACGGCACCGGTAAATCCACTCACATCGAACAGGTTGCTGCCCGGCTGAACTGGCCCTGCCTGCGAGTTAACCTGGATGGCCACATCAGCCGTCTGGACCTGGTGGGTAAAGACAGCATCGTGCTGCGTGATGGCAAACAGATCACCGAGTTTAAAGAAGGCATCGTGCCCTGGGCCCTGAAACGCCCGGTCGCGCTGATCTTTGATGAGTTCGATGCCGGTCGCCCGGACGTAATGTTCGTGATCCAGCGTATTCTGGAGCGTGACGGCAAATTCACCCTGCTGGATCAAAACGAAGTGATCCACCCCCACGCCAGCTTCCGCCTGTTCGCCACCGCCAACACCGTTGGCCTGGGTAACCTGAACGGCCTCTACCACGGCACTCAGATGATCAACCAGGCACAGATGGACCGCTGGAACATCGTCTCCACCCTGAACTACCTGCCTGCCGACGATGAGCTGAAAATCATCCAGGGCCGGGTGCCGTCCTTCCAGACCGACAAAGGCCGCCAGCAGGTAGAAGCGATGATCGCCGTCGCGGACCTCACCCGCAAAGGCTTCGCCGCCGGTGATCTGTCTACCCTGATGTCACCGCGTACGCTGATATCCTGGGCCGAGAACACCGAGATATTCCACAGCGTCTCCGTCGCCTTCCGTCTGTCTTTCCTCAACAAGTGTGACGAAGCCGAACGGCCTATCATCGCTGAATACTTCCAGCGCTGCTTCGATCAGGAACTGGAAGAGTCTTACCTGCACAGCGAGGTGATGGGCGGATGAGCACAGCCGCAGAACAACCCCGTATTGAAAAGCTGCAGCAGCAGGCAGAGGAGTTGTCAGCGGCAGTGATCCGGGCCAACACCGGCCTGCGCGATTTGCGTTTTCGCGGCCAGCGGCTGGAGATAGACGGCCATATCGCGCCGATCCGTGCCGCGCACCTGAGCACCGACCGCACCAGCGATGACTACCGTTCCTTCCGTGGCGCGGCCGATGGCTTCGCCCTGCGCCTGCTGCACAGTGACCCGGAACTGCACAAATCACTGATGCCCGAGCCGCCGGTCGAGCAGATGATATTCGAGCTGCTGGAACAGCTGCGCTGTGAAGCCCTGGTGGACGACAGCCACCCCGGTGCAAAACAGAACATGCACTACCGCTACCGCCGCTGGTGTGAGCAGTTCAGCAACTCCAATATGGTTGAAAGCCATATCGGCCTGCTGGTGTACACCCTGGCCCAGAGCTGCTGGTCCCGCCTGACCGGCCAGCCAGTGGCTGAAGCCACGGAAGATCTGATCGAACCGCATCGGATGATGCTGGCCCCGCATATCGGTGGTTACCTGGCGGGCTTGCGCCGCTATAAAGAAGATCAGGCAAAGTTTGCCGAACAGTCACTGGGCATTATCGAAGTGCTCAGTTCACTGGTTGAAATGCTCGACAACGAAACCGATGAAGAAGCGGCCAAGAAAGCCAAAGACGAGCTGGTCAGCAACTTCACCCTGATGCTCAACCTGGGCGAAGGTGATTTTGAAGTGGCCAACGCCGCGCAGGATTTCCGCGCCTCCACCCCCAAGCAACTGGCTGAACAGCTGGAAGCCTACTCGGTGTACACCCGCGAGTTTGACCGCGAAGTGAACGCCGACAAACTGGTGCGCGCCGCCCAGCTGGTGGAGCTGCGCGAACAACTGGACGCACGCATCACCGGCCAGGGGCTTAACCGCTCATGGCTGACTCGCGAACTGCGCAAAATGCTCGCCGCGCCCCAGCGTGATGGCTGGAACTTCGGCGAAGAAGAAGGCTACCTGGATGGCCGCCGCCTCGCCTCGCTAATCACCAACCCCAGCGACCACGCCCTGTTCAAGCAGGAACGCCACCAACCCCACACCGACTGCTCCGTCACCTTCCTGCTCGACAACTCCGGCTCCATGAAACAGCACATCGACGGCATCTCCATGATGGTCGATCTGTTTGCCCGTGCGCTGGAACAGGCCGGTGCCAAAACCGAAATCCTCGGTTTCACCACCGGCGGCTGGAAAGGTGGCAAAGCCTACAAAAAATGGCAACGCGCAGGCAACAAACCCGATAATCCGGGCCGCCTGAACGAAGTCCACCACGTCATCTACAAAGACGTAAACACCAGCTGGCGTCGCGCCCGCCCGGCTATCGCTGCCATGCTCAAACCCAGCCTGTTCCGCGAAAGCATCGACGGCGAAGCCGTACTCTGGGCCAGCAACCGCCTGCTGAGCCAGGACACCGCCCGCCGCATCCTGATCGTCATCTCCGACGGCTGCCCGATGGACTCCGCCACCGTGCACACCAACGAAGAAGACTTCCTGGATAACCACCTCAAACAGGCCGCCGCCATGATCGAAAACCAGGGCGCAATCGAACTCTACGCCCTGGGCGTCGGCCTCGACCTGAGCGCCTACTACCGCCACAACCTGGCGCTGGACCTGGAACACGGCATCGACAACGCCCTGTTCAAAGAGATCCTGCAGCTGATCAGTGGCCGCAGAGGGCGGTAAACGTTCGGATAAAGCTTCCTGGTGCCCTGTGGGGCCGACTCTTCGTGGGGTTGGCTCTATGTGGGACCGGTGTCTCACCGGGAAGCTCTGCTCTTTCTCGATATTACCCTTACCCCTCAATCCTTAAATGTGGGAAATAAAGCAGACAAAAGATCTAACTCATGCTCCAAATCATGAGGAGAATAAAACTTCCACCCAGCCACGACCAACGGCCCCAGCACAGAATTCAGGCACTGCACAACCAGGCATAATGACTGAACAGCATCGATACCATAGGAATATTCATTGAAGGAAAGCTCTGGAATTTCAACCTTACAGCGGAAATCAGCTCCATTTGATTCAGGATCAGGTTCTGGGCTACCGATAGTGATATTTAACATTACCAGTATGCCATCAGATTTTTTGGCTACGTACTTACTGGAGACTATAGGCATTTATATATTCTCTATATAATGCGCTAAAAAGAACGCAGGGGGACAGCTTATACACCCCTGATTTTTCGACGTCTATGAGCTTAAATTTTATTTAAAAAACCCACAGAAAAAACCATTACTAATTTTATATTCAAAAGTGAACACCTAAGTAATAATCCATACTATCGAAGAAATCCTTAGCGTAAGATCCAGCATATATATCTCCAGCGATACCAACCTCTTTAGATTCCTGAACTACATACCGGACGCCAAAGCGGCCGTCTTTAGCCTTTCTAATAAATATCGCAGCAACCGCATTCCAACGTGTCCAACTTATACCACCGCTCAAATAAATTACTCCTTTTTCATAATTTTCTTCAGAAACTTTCATTCCATATTTATTAGAAGACTTGATTGCAGCATCCCAAACAGATCTTTTATTTCGACTATAAAATTGAGTCGCTGCTTCTTTAGCCCAGCCACTTTGAGGGGCAAATGCTTCTTCTGGAGCTGGAAGATCATTAACAGATGCACACCCACCTAGTGTCATTGCAAAAGCACCAATAATGGTCATAACTTTTTTCATTGGATAATACCTATCAGTGAAAATTAATAGAAATACTTATTTTTAAAAATGTATTTTTATTTCGCTTACCAAGCGTAACCTGGATTCCTACCTAGATTCATCCTCATATGAGACTTACCGTATTCCCGATAAAGCTTGTACAGCTCTCGGATTAAATCTTCTGCATTGTCGATAATCATGGTAGATACCTGATGGACTTAACGAGGCTGTCGGATTAGCAGCAGAGGACGATAAACCCTAACCAACTTACATTCTGATAAGCCTTCATTCCATTTTGCCACTGATACCAACCAGTTACGCCTTGTTTTTCAAACAGTCTATATCAATGCTATACGCCGCGATATACTCTTTTTGCACCACCTTTCAGCATCAGTGTTGGTGCAGGCCCTGCGTCGCTATTTTCTCGATATCATGCACCATGTAGTACATCAACCACTGAGCGTTGACCTTCTGTTTACCCCGCAGCGTGAACCGTTTGAGCCCTTTATTGGTTTCGATATTTCCGAACACCGACTCTACCGTTCCCAGGCGTTGGCTGTAAATATGCCGTCCCATCGGGCTGTCAATCTTGTTTTTCATTTTCTCCATGTGGCTACGCTCGGCCAGTTTATCCGTCAGGTTGAACTGCACCTGCCGTGCGGGCTGCTAGTGACGTTTTCGCATGCATTGTCCGCGTAGCGGGCAGGATCGACAATCTTTGAGA
>OJDH01000046.1_pt1 | contig 104157 bp, 84 predicted proteins | sample 1592761 | NCBI WGS metagenome assembly OJDH01 (sample SAMN05416855, study PRJEB24817) | seawater metagenome | isolation source: Sea water | place: Canada:Atlantic | collected 2013-11 | reverse complement strand
GCGTTTGACCGAGAAGCTTTGTTGTATTTAATTGCGTTGGAGTGGGTATTTTGATTAAAATTCTGCTCATTATTGTTGGTTTTATCAGTTTAAGTGGAAGTATTTGTTTTGCCAATAATGCGATTACGGTTGTTGCCAACACACAAGACCGAGGCATGTTGTTGAGCCGCCATGAAGTGCGTAATTTATTTATGGGTACACGCCTTGGTTATAATTTTATTGCCATAACGTTGCCACCAGAAAACCAAACTCGTGTCATATTCAACACCAAAGTTATCGGCCTAACGGAGTCGCGTATTCAGTCATATTGGGCACAGATGCGCTTTACTGGCCGTAAAAAGATTCCCAGAGAAGTCGCTAGCGAACAGTTGATGCTTGAATACCTTCAGAACAACAAAGGAGCTGTGGGATACCTGCCCGCTAGCTTGACGCTACCCGATGACTTAACCGTCATTTATACCATTCTCTGAAACCTACGGGTTTTCATCAGGATACTAGTGGTATCCTATGTAGTGAGATAGTGAAAATGATATTTATTGCAAAAACGGAAAAATAGCCATTTACATCATGAAAAAGAGTATTTCAAATTCATTATTAGCTTGTGGACTAGCCAGCATGATCATCATGCCAACGGTGCAAGCAGAAGTATTAGATGATCTGGAGTTTTCAGGATTTGCGCGAATCGTTGCGGGCTATATAGATGATGAACATGCTGAATTTAATGGCTATGAAAATAAGGTAAGCCTTAACCAGCAATCGCTTGTTGGGTTGCAAGTTGATTATCAGATTATCGATAATCTTTCAGCAACAGCATAAGTGATTGGGCGTACAGGGGATGATAACGATTCAGGTATAGAGTGGCTTTATTTAACTTACGCACCAACCAAAGCGTTAAGACTCAAACTAGGCCGACAACGTACCCCAGTGTTTAGTTATAGCGATTTTTCAGATGTTGGCTTTGCCTACAATTGGGTGTCGTTACCTCAGCAGGTTTATCAGCAGTTTTTGTTTCCGAACTTTGATGGACTACACGCCAACTATGAGCACATAGGCGAAAATGTATCATTGAGTGTTGAAGCCTACTTCGGTGAGATAGATCGGAAGTATATGTTTCAAGGTGACAGCTTGAATGTCAATGTTGATAACATCCACGGCATCGTCAGCACATTGGGTTATGAAAGTTGGACATTGCGCGCCTCCTATCACCGAGGAGACGTCGATGTTACCCAACAAGAATTGTCCGACTTTAGTGATATATTACGCGGAGTGGGATTTACCCAAAGCGCAGATTCGCTTACTAATGTAGGCGAGGCCGAGTTTTACCAACTCAGCGCTTTCTACGAAGACTTAGATTATTTCTTTCGCTCTGAGGTCACAAGATTAAGAACCGAGTTATTTCTTGCGCCCGATTCAAACGGTTACTTTGTCTCAGGAGGCCTGAACTTCTCCCCCTTCTCCATATACGCTTCAGTGTCCCGCGACACCAATAAATACAGCGCTTCAGTTTCGGAAATCCCTATTGGGGTCAACGCTCAACTCGATCAATTAGCTTTTGGCTACCAAGAGATTGTTAGTCTAATTGGCAGCAATAGCACTGTAATCTACAGCATCGGCGGGCGCTGGGATTACAGGGATAATTTGGCGTTCAAAGCGCAAGCTACTCTGTTAAAAGAAAGAGATGGATACCATGGGTTATTTACCTATCGTGATCAAAATTTTGACGGCAAAGCCATGTTTTATCAGTTAGCCTTGGAGTGGGTATTCTGATGAAGACCTTATTTTTCTCTCTCATTATTAGCATTGTTATTGGATTTCCTGCCGCTGCGAACACCTCAATCGTTGTAGTGGCCAATACGGAAAACAAAGACATTCAACTGAATCGCCAACAAGTACGCAACTTATTCATGGGCGGAGCGCTCTCTTATGATTTAGAGGCAATTTCTCTACCTCCCAAGAATCAAACTCGTGTGCTATTCAACACGAAAGTAGTTGGATTAACTGAATCTCGAATTCAGTCTTACTGGGCTCAGATGCGATTTACCGGGCGTAAAAAAGCCCCTAAAGAAGTTGCCTCTGAGAAAGCAGTCTTGGAGTACATCAAAAGTCACCCAGGTGCCGTTGGCTACTTACCAGTGGGAGTTTCTATCCCTGACGAACTCACAGTGCTGTATAGCACACCTTGAATAACACAGGTGCTCATCACGATTTAGATATTGAGCATTTCAAGTAAGCTCTTGGGTTTTGAGAACAAATAGCCTTGTAATTGGTGGCAACCGTTTTCGATTAAAAACTCGGCTTGTTCACGGGTTTCTACACCTTCAGCGCAAATTTTTAAATTTAACTGCTTTGCCATTTCGATAATCGTTTTAGTCACCAAAGTACTGCGTTTAGATACATTCAAGTTATCCACAAATTGCTTGTCAATTTTTAGCGTGTTCAATTCGATTTGCGTGAGGTAGCCTAATGAAGAATAGCCAGCGCCAAAATCATCTAGGGCAATAGAGCAACCCATCTCACGTAACTGAGTTAGAAATAAATTAGCGACGTCGAAGTTTTCTAAATAGGCAGATTCAGTCACCTCAAATTCAATGCTGGCGTTATTCACGTTGTAGCGTACAAACATCTTACGAATATAATCAACAAGGGCCGTGTTTTTGATGTCATGAGCTGACAAATTAACTGATACCATCACCTCATTTTTTTGTAGCCCTTGGACTTGTTCTAGCTCTTGGCAGACTCGTTTAATTACCCACTTAGTGATAGATAAAATTTTGCCGCTTTGTTCTGCAATGGGTATAAATTCAGCTGGAGATACAAACCCCAGTACATCGCTTTTCCAGCGTATTAAGGCTTCGTAGCCGACTATTTTTTCGTCAGCGCCCACTTTGCCTTGATAATGAATACTGAATTCATTGAACTTAATCGCGTTAGCAATAGAATTAGCGATAAGCAGGCGGCGTTTGTTGTCTTCCATCATTTCTGGTACGAACACAGTGTGAGTACTACGACCAGCTAGTTTGGAACGGTACATGGCGATGTCGGCATTACTGACGAATTCACTGACATTAAAATTTGAATCACTTGCGCGAGCAATCCCAATACTGACACCGACTTGTACTTCCCACGATTGAATTTCAAACGGCATATTAAGCCCACTGACTAAGCGCTCAGAAATCTCATACAGCTCCAAATCATTGGGTTCGTTGTGCAGTAATATAAGAAATTCATCCCCACCTAAGCGAGAAATTAAATCGCCTTCGCGCAAAATACCTTTGGTCCGACGGCATACTTCCATCAATACCAAATCACCAATTTCATGACCAAATGAGTCATTTACTCCTTTGAAACCGTCTAAATCAAAGTACATTAGAACGAGATTACGCTCATCTCTCTTCGCTTTCGCTAACTCTAATCTTAACGTTTCCATAAAAAATTGACGATTAGGTAGGCCAGTCAACCCATCAAAATTCGCTAAGCGCTCCATGGCTTTTTGCTGCTCTTTTAGCTGCTCGGTGTATTTGGCGTTCTTTTGCGTTTCAGCGTTGATGGTTTCCATCATGCTATTAATATCGCGGCTCAGCTCTGCAACTTCTTGCTTTCCGCGTGTGTCTATTCGCAGTGAATAATCGTGGGTAACTTGGATTTTTTTGGCAACCTGAGAGAGTCGACTTAAAGGTAAAAACAACCGCCGCTGAATAAACAAGGACCCAACTATTGTCACAAACAGTACCAAGAACACTAAAGGCAGTACACGTTTGAGAAGTGTTAGTTTACTGCTATATAAGGGACCTGAGGAGTCATTAACGATAAGGAGGTGGCCAAGTGGCAGACGTGCATCACCTACTAGCTTTAAGGCGATAAGCTCACCGTGTTTTACATCGACACCATGAGGCTGAAGCCTAAGCTCGTTGGTGTTTATCGCAGAATCGAGCTCTTCTGGCACAAACAAAGTCCCGAAGTACACGTTTAGCCGTTGCCAATTTTTGTCAAAAACAACAGCATATTTGACATTGTCGTAGCGATCTAAGCGTAACAGGGTCGTGGTGACCTCAAAGATATCAGGATCAGAGGCTATAAGAGGCACAAGATCGCTGGCTAAATTTTCAGATAGCCCATCAAGATCCGCTCGTGTTGCTTCCAGATATAGCTGTTCGTACTCCTCAACGGAGAATGCGACAACGGCAGCACACACTAATACGATCGCTACCACTGTGAGCATGGTCGTTGTGTTCTTGATTGTTCTAAACAGCATTAATCAATCCCTTTTTACCGCTTCAATATTAACAATTATCGCTGAACCAGTGAGCTTTAGGACCAAATACGAAAAGCAAAAATTCATACATTGAGAACGTTTTGACCTTGCACTCAACTTTATCTAAATAATAACGATGATTGCAAAGTATTGATATTAAACAATTGGTTAAGTTTTATCCTAAACATTGTAGACGACTCATCAAGGTCAACCATTGTTGAGTATCAAATTTTGAGCTTTGTGTAGCAAAAATCTATTTCTGGTTTCGCTGTTTGTACACAGCCTTGCGTCTTTAATTCATACCTTCAAAGCCAATATCGCCCTTCATAGCTACTCGATCTTCGTGCTGGCACTGAAAAAAACGAACATTTAGGCAACATTTTTTACACAACTAACTTATTGAATTGCGTGGTTAAGTTACAAAGCAAGAGCAGTTGTGAAGATTTTGTAAGAAAAAACAATTGACGATGTTAATTTGATTTGGGATTATGCCCACCAGTCGGGCATATACCCACATCAGAAATTTAAACCACATTGAGAGCTATTGCTCCAAATTGTGTTAGCGGTTAACAGTTGTATTGACGGTTTACGGTTGTATCGACGTTAGATGATTTCGATTCGAAATCTTAGAGCCACACATTAATGACTTTCACTAGGACACAATGATGTTAAAAAATAGACAAACAACATTAGTTTCGACAGCAGCCAATATCGCTATCAATCCATCTAACTCAAAGACCTGTAATAAACGTTCTGCATCTGTATTTAATAAACTAGGAGTGATTGCGGCAGCAGTTATGGCCGCTTCGATGCCTGCCCAGGTTAATGCAGCTACATTCCTTGATGGCCTGGTAGATGTGAACTTTTTGGCGATGCAAAACTATCAAGCGATTCAAGCCAAAGAAGGCGCATTCAGACCAGAAGATGAAGAACAGTCGTCAGGTTTTGGCCGTATTCGAGCCAACCTGATGTTTAAGTTTCATATCAATGATTTCATCACCGCCGATATAGACATTGCAGAAGAGCCAAATGACTTTGGTAACAATGGCGATCGGGACTTTTCATTTCATAATGATTACGCCGGTATCGAATTTGACGTATTCGGGCTAACTGAATACAAGCGTGAGAACGCTGACTTGACCCTTCGTTTAGGTAACATTGGCGGCTCACCTTTTCAGTTCAAAGGCTTTCAAGACGGGGCTGATAACCAAAGCAATGCGCTTATTGGTAACTGGATGACCGATTACGCCACCGCGGAAAACGGCGCCCAACTACGTTATAACGAACGCTTTGATAGCGGCGTAATCCGCGCATACAACGTGACGGGTCACATTACTACCTCAAGCTTTGGTGAGGCTTTCCAAGAAGATCGCGGTTTTAATTACTTATTACAAGGTACCTTAGAGTTCACTGGCGGCTTCAAAGTTGGCTTGAACTTTTTACAAGCTAATCAGGGCGACCAACTGCGTTTCGAAGATGGGGTTGCCAGCCTTGACGGTCTAACCACTACCAATTATCGCTTCGGTGACGGTGAAAACTACAACTTCTCTGCTTCCCCTAGCAGTGAGCGTGATACTCACGTAGGCATTATGCCTGGCCTTGACCAAACGACCATTCAACTAAACTTAGCTTATCAACCAAATGAAAATACCAGCGTTATTTTGATGCTAGGGCAATCAAGCGATGATTACACCTTTGCAGATACCGAGGGTAATGCTGTTGCTGGTATTACTTATTTCGGCACCGATGGCGTCGTTGACCCTGAGGGAACAACATTTGATTCCAATCGCGTAATTAAAGGTGAGTCCTCGGTAGAATACTGGACAGTTGAAGCACAGCACTACGTAATTCCCGGCAAATTCTACTTGGCTGCCCGTTATGGAGAAGCCGAAAACACCTCTGACTTGATTGCCCAAACAGATAACACCGTAGAGCGCTTACAAGTTGCAGCGGGTTACTGGTTTAACGATAAAACTTTATTGAAAGTTGAATACGTGGATCAAGACGAAGGCATTAACTCTGGCGGCCAAATTGGCGCTGGGTTTGATGGAATCACGTCAGAGATCTCAGTTAAGTTTTAAGTATACGGCTGGCTATCGCTGGCCCTTTGAACTTCACTAGGTATTCAGATGCAAAAACATGCAGAGAAGATTTAGTGAAACTCCCAGCAAAAACATAAGGGGAATGCCCGATGTTGAACAAGTTAACCAAGACTACCTGTACAGCGCTATCAATCAGCGCGGCACTATTTATGGCCCCAGCGGTCAATGCTGAAACCATTACCATCGCTACTGTAAACAACGGCGATATGATCACCATGAAAGAGCTGAGCTCAGATTTTGAAGCTAAGCACCCTGACATCGATCTTAAATGGGTGACGCTCGAAGAGAATATTTTACGCCAACGCGTTACCACAGATGTAGCCACCAAAGGTGGGCAATATGATGTCATGACCATAGGTACCTATGAAGTGCCGATTTGGGGTAAGCAAGGCTGGCTAACTGAGCTAGATGGTTTAGGGCCAGATTACGACGAAGAAGATTTGCTACCTGCTATCAGAAGCGGTTTGTCACTCAATAACAAACTTTACGCCGCACCATTCTATGGTGAAAGTTCAATGGTAATGTACCGCAAAGACTTGCTCGAAAAAGCCGGTCTTGAAATGCCAACCAAGCCAAGCTGGAAGTTTATCCGTCAAGCTGCCAAAGCGATGACAGATAAAGATACAGGTGTTTATGGCATCTGCTTACGTGGCAAAGCCGGTTGGGGCGAGAACACGGCGCTTATCACAGCCATGTCGAACTCTTTTGGCGCTCGCTGGTTTGACGAGAACTGGAAACCACAGTTCAATACACAAGAATGGAAAGACACCCTGCAATACTATGTTGATGTGATGGAAGAATCTGGTCCTCCAGGAGCATCATCAAACGGCTTTAATGAAAACTTAGCCTTATTCCAAACAGGTAAGTGCGGTATGTGGATTGACGCCACAGTCGCAGGCGCGTTTGTCACCAATAAAAAAGACTCTGAAGTCGCTGACAAAGTGGGTTTTGCGATGGCGCCGGACATGGACCTTGGCAAGCGTGGCAATTGGCTATGGGCATGGACATTAGCAGTACCGTCAAGCAGCAAAAAAGCGGATGCAGCGCAAAAGTTCATTAGCTGGGCAACGTCAAAAGATTACTCAGCCTTAGTAGCGAAAGAAAAAGGCTGGGCAGCGGTGCCGCCAGGCACACGCACCTCATTATATGAGAATCCTAAGTATATGGAAGCTGCTCCTTTTGCTGAAATTACCCTCGCTTCAATCGAGTCAGTAGACCCGAAGAATCCTACAGTGAAACCTGTACCTTACGTAGGTGTGCAATTTGTGGCTATACCTGAGTTTCAAGGAATAGGTACCGCGGTCGGTCAGCAATTTTCTGCGGCATTAGCAGGAAAAATGACAGTTGACCAAGCTCTGGCAAACGCTCAACGGTTAGTTGAACGCGCCATGCGCAAGGCTCGCTACCCAAAATAGCGTTCTGCTTGGGGTAGGCACGATGTGCTGTGCTTGCCCCCTTTTTACTTCAGTAATGGGACTCAGTTATGGCGACTACACATTCACGTACGCTTGCACAGTTCATGCTCTTTCCTTCGGTAGTATTGCTACTTGCCTGGATGATAGTGCCACTGTGCATGACCTTGTATTTCTCGTTTTTAGATTACAACCTTCTTAGCCCGGGAACAGAGGAATTCATTGGTTTTCTTAACTATGAGTTTTTCCTTACTGATCCGGCTTTCTTCGAATCATTCTTTAACACCCTGCTCTTAGTCGGCGGTGTGTTGCTTATCACTATCTGTGGTGGCATTGGCTTGGCCATATTGCTGGACCAAGCAATTTGGGGGCGAAATTACGTGCGCATTATGGTGTTAGCACCGTTCTTTGTTATGCCTACCGTATCGGCTCTAGTATGGAAGAACATGTTGATGAACCCAGTCAATGGTTTGTTCGCTCACTTTGCGACGTTTATCGGCGTTGATCCAGTGGACTTCTTTGCTCAAATACCCTTGTTATCCATCATCATTATCGTGTCTTGGCAGTGGCTGCCTTTTGCGGCACTAATACTATTAACGGCAATTCAATCTTTAGACAGAGAACAATTAGAAGCTGCGGACTTAGATGGTGCTGGGCCGTTCAGTAAGTTCTTTTACATTGTGCTGCCTCACCTTTCTCGTGCGATCACAGCAGTCATATTAATTGAGACAATTTTCTTGCTGTCGATTTTTGCCGAAATACTCGTTACCACTAGCGGTGGTCCTGGGTATGAGTCCACCAATATTACTTACCTTATTTACACTCAATCGTTATTGCAGTTTGACGTGGGTGGTGGCTCTGCAGGTGGAATAATCGCTGTCATTATCGCCAATATAGTGGCCATCTTCCTTATGCGCCTTATCGGCAAGAACTTAGAGGGTTAATCATGGCTACTAACAGCAGCAGTAAATCAAAAGTTATTTATACCCTACTCGCGTGGACGATAAGCGCAGCTATCTTCTTTCCGATTTTGTGGACCTTACTCACCAGTTTTAAAACAGAAGCGGAGGCCATATCGGCTAACCCAAGTTTGTTTATGTTTGACTGGACGCTAGAAAACTACCGAGACGTGCTTGAGCGCTCGCCTTACTTTGATCACTTCTGGAACTCAGTAGTTATCTCAGTTGGGTCAAGCTTAATTGGTTTGCTTATCGCTATACCTGCTGCATGGTCCATGGCATTTGTGCAATCTAAGCGCACCAAGCACCTATTGATGTGGATGCTCTCCACCAAAATGTTGCCCCCAGTTGGCGTGTTGATCCCTATTTATTTGTTGTTCCGTGACTTTGACTTACTGGACACCAAACTGGGCTTGGTCATTGTGATGACCCTAATTAACCTGCCGATTATGGTGTGGATGCTTTATACCTACTTCCGTGAAATCCCTAACGAGATACTCGAGGCATCCCGTATGGACGGCGCAAGTATCAGTGCAGAAATATTCCACGTATTACTGCCTATCGCTTTGCCGGGTATCGCATCAACTTTACTACTTAACGTGATCCTCGCGTGGAACGAGGCATTCTGGACACTGATTTTAACCGCAGCAAACGCAGCACCGTTAACCGCGTTTATTGCCAGCTACTCAAGCCCAGAGGGCTTATTTTACGCCAAACTATCAGCGGCATCAGCGATGGCAATCGCGCCGATATTGATACTTGGTTGGTTTAGCCAAAAACAACTCGTACGCGGATTAACCTTCGGCGCGGTGAAATAGGAGAATTATCATGGGCAGTATTACTTTAAAGCAGGTCACTAAAAACTTCGACGAAGTGAATGTTATTAAACCGCTGGATTTAGAAATAAGAGATGGCGAGTTTATCGTGTTCGTTGGACCATCTGGTTGTGGCAAATCAACCTTGCTACGCATGATCGCAGGCCTAGAAGACACCACAAGTGGCAATATCGATATTGACGGCCAAGACGCCACAAGTACACCCCCAGCTAAGCGCGGCCTTGCCATGGTGTTCCAATCTTATGCGCTTTACCCGCATATGTCGGTGCGCAACAATATCGCGTTCCCTTTAAAGCGCGCCAAAGTGCCGGCTGCAGAAATTGAGCAGAAAATTGCTTCAGCTGCGAAGATACTGAATTTAGGCGACTATCTAGACCGCAAACCAGGGCAACTTTCCGGTGGTCAGCGCCAACGTGTGGCGATTGGCCGCGCTATTGTGCGCCAGCCTTCTGCTTTTTTGTTTGATGAGCCTTTATCAAACCTTGATGCATCACTTCGCGTTAATATGCGTTTGGAAATTTCAGAGCTGCATAAAAGCCTGAAAACCACCATGATTTACGTGACCCACGATCAGGTTGAAGCCATGACCATGGCGGACAGAATTGCGGTATTTAATGCAGGAATTATCGAACAAGTCGGCACACCATTGGAGCTTTACCAACATCCTGTGAATCGTTTTGTGGCGGGCTTTATTGGCTCACCAAAAATGAATTTTATTGAGTTGAAGCAAACCAAAGAAGACGGCGCAACCTGTTTAGGCGTGCGCCCTGAGCACTTCCAGATTACAACAGATGCAGGTATTTGGTCAGGTAAAGTAGGCGTGGTTGAACATCTAGGTTCAGAAACCTTCTTGCATGTGCAAGTCGATGGTATAGGTACATTGACCGTTAAAGCTAATGGAGACTGTCCCTTGAGCTATGGTGACGATATTTCACTTAGTGCCGATCAAAGCAAGATACTGCGCTTCAATGACCAAGGGATAACATTGCCAAGCAAGGGAAATCAGTAACAGCTGCGACTATGCCCATCGATGAAAAGCATGGTAATGAAAGTGTTGTAACAAAAGCACAGCTGAACTGATTAAGTCATGCTTGAGCAATAAATCAGTTAATGATTAAGTGATATTTGTGCGTATATTCATTTACTTAATGAGCAATTGCTGCAAAATGAGCGAAGCTACATGAAGTAGCGGAGCTCTAAAAAGTAGCAAAACAGGCATTAATATTGAATCAACGATAGTGGTAATAATAATGGACGTAAAACAAGCATTACCCGAATTAGCTGACATACAATTGGTTATTTTCGATTGCGATGGCGTATTGATTGATAGTGAAGGCTTAAGTAAACGCGAGCTACTGATTTTACTTAGCAATCTAGGCGTTGATATCACCGATAGCTACTTTGAAACCCATTTTCTTGGTCATAGTTTTGAACACGTCACCGCCAAAATATACCAAGACTTTGATGTCTCCTTGCCTGCTACTTTTCGCCCCGAATATCAAAAAGCTTTGATCGCTGCCTTCACTGCTGAGCTGCAACCTACCTCAGGGTTAACTGATATGCTCGATGCCCTAGCGGTGCCGCGCTGCATTGCCACGAGCAGTTCACCAACTCGTGTAGGACATGCCATGTCAGTCACGGGGTTGGAGCGCTACTTTGCTCCGCATATTTTCACCGCCTCGCAAGTAGAAAACGGCAAACCCGCGCCAGATTTATTCTTGCATGCCGCCAAAAACATGGGCGTTGATACCCAGCACTGCCTGGTTATTGAAGACTCACCCGCGGGCGTGCAGGCAGCAAAAGCGGCTAACATGCAGGTGATCCGTTTTGCCGGCGCCAGTCACATGGGGCCTTGGCGCAGAGCCGTCGACCCATTATCTGACGATGTAACGACCATTAGCCAATGGCAAGACCTGTATTCACTCGCCCCTGCATTAACAAACACAATGAAATCGAGAGGTAACCGTGGTTAAGCTTTCCAACGCCGAAAACAGACGATTAGATGATGCCGCACGCGCTGGCTGGATGTACTACGTTGCCGGAAATACCCAAGATGAAATTGCCAAAAAGCTAGGGGTATCACGTCAATCAGCCCAGCGCATGGTTGCCTTATCTGTTAGCGAAAAGTTAGTAAAGGTACGCTTGGATCACCCCATTGCAAAATGTATGGATTTAGCCGACAAAATTGCCAGTCGCTTTGGTTTGCAATCATGCGAAGTGGTGCCTAGCGACCCAAGTGACCCCTCATCAACAGTGGGCTTAGCTCAGGCAGGCGCGAACGAGATTGAACGCCATTTAAAATCTGAACAGCCAAAAACACTGGCTATGGGCACCGGGCGAGTGCTTCGTGCGTGTGTTGATGAACTCGCCCCTTTGAATTGTCCTGATCATAAGGTTGTAGCGCTATTGGGTAATATGGCATCAGACGGTTCAGCCTCCCCTTATGATGTAGTAGTTCGCATGGCTGAACGGGTGAACGCTAAACATTACCCCATGCCGCTGCCGGTGTTACCTGAAACCGTTAAAGCAAAGAATCAGTTACATGCTATGCCGCACATCGCGCAAAACATGCAATTGGCTCAGCAAGCTGACGTAACCTTTGTTGGCGTGGGTAATTTAGGCGCGAATTCACCGTTACATCTCGACGGCTTTGTAACTCCCAAAGAATTAGATGAGTTACAAGCGGGCGGGGCTGTGGGTGAGATGATCAGCTGGGTATTTGATAAAAACGGCAAATTACTCGACTGCGCTATAAACGAGCGTGTCGCCAGTACTCCGCTTATTGTCGGATCTGATAAATTAGTGTTTGCATTGGCTGCGGGCGAAGAAAAAGTGTATTCCATTTTAGGCGCGCTGCGCTCAAAACTGGTCAATTCCTTGATCACCAACGAATACACCGCAGAGCGTTTATTAAGTATCGATTAGCGCACGGCTTGGCTAGCTTCACTCAAAGCACCAAACTTCAACGCAAACACAGATCACAGCCTAGAATGTGGGTACAAAAAAGGGACCATTTGGTCCCTTTCTAATGTGTGATACCTTGAAGCTAAAGTTTATTGATTACTTCTTTTTAACCACGAACGTCATGGCATTAACTTCAGGTAAGGTGGGCAGCGCCGTCATTGCACCAATTTTGGCGCACACTAAGCCACTGACTTTACCAGCAAACTCGATAAACCCTTTAAATTCATCTTGGAAAAAGTTGTCCCCAGGCTGGCTATTGGCCATTTGGAACAAGATAGCACCAATAAACGAGTCACCTGCGCCTGTGGTGTCAACCGCGTTAATTTCATACGCCGGCACAATATACTGCTGGCCGTTTTGTGAAATTAAACAGCCTTCTGGACCAAGCGTCACTAATACCACCTTCACACCTAGGTCATGAAAATACTGGCACCCTGCTGCCATATCGTCTTGCTGTGACAACAAAACTAGCTCTTCATCACTGACTTTAACCATGTCTGCTAAAGCGAAGTAGGTATTACAGATTTCTCTAAATTCGGCATCACGGCCGCGCCACAAATCCACGCGGTAATTTGGGTCGAAACAAATAACGTTGCCATTTTTCTTCCCTTGCTCAGCCAAGCGTAAATAGCTATCCCCTAACTCACCGCCCAGTAAGGCTGTGGCTGAACCAAGATGCAAGATTGAATCTTCTAACAAAGCGTTAATGGTTGAATCATCGAGACTGAGTTGTTCATCAGCACCGCGGTTAAAGGCAAATTCACGCTCGCCGTTATCCCCTAATGATACAAACGCTAGAGTAGTCGATGAAGATAATGAAGCCACTTGATCGGTATTTACGCCGTACCCTTTAACTTCGTTAATTAAAAACTCACCGAAGGGGTCATTGCCTACAGAGCCGACTAAAACGGCATCGCCTCCTAACTTACCAATACAGGCAGCCACATTGGCCGGTGCCCCACCGGATTTTTTCACGTAATTAACGCCGTTGACCAAACCTTTGTTGGTATCTGTACACACAAAATCGATGAGCATTTCACCAACGCAAACTATCTTCATAACTTTCTTCCGTATAAAAATCGTATAAAATTGATTTGACGAGAAACGTATTAAAGGACACCGAACACGTCGGTATTATACCCCTTTGCATACTAGCTGCATTTTCTTCGCTTGAATAAAACTGTAAGCGAAATATCGCCTATGACACTTAATCAAACGTGTTCGTTTTTCGCGACTTGAACTGACATTGATTATACCTACAAGCCAAAGTAATTAACATCTTTGCAGCCCTCTGTTTCTCTATAAATTAACATAATTTATATGATGAAAAGGCAGCCTAAAATTGAGATAAACCAACCGTTGAAAACTGGCAATAACTACATTGTTCGCTTACCTGATTTTTAGCCGACGTTAGCTGCAATATATCCGATATTAATCGATTTTAAGTACATCAGTCATATTGACTAAGATTGACCCAAGAGGCACTAAAATTTGAAGTGGTAACAAGAGGAGTATTGCCTATTCAAAGGTATGGAATAGGCATATAGATACGAATGAAGAGCGTGAGCTACGAATTACGGGGGAAACTCTTTAACGCCATGTGGGCCACATCCACTAATTGCTTTTCAGTTGCCCCGCTGCTGGCTTGAATAGCAATACCATTGATCACAGTACATAAATAACGAGCCAATGCTTCTGAATCTTCATCCTTTGATAAGTCACCTTGGTTTTTTGCAAGTTCGAAACGGTCACGTACTTCTGATTCACTCTGTTGACGGCGGTTAATAAGTACTTCTTTGACGCCAGCGGCAGCTTCGCTACATGAAAGAGCGCCTTGTACCATCACACAACCCTGAGGATGAGATGTATCTGACATACTTTTCGCCGCGCCTAACAACATACATTCAGCGACCTCATAAGCAGTGGGCTGCTCTAACGCAGGTTTGAAAAAACCACACGGGCGACTTTCATAAAACTCGATAGCCTTTAAAAACAGCTGCTCTTTGTTGCCAAATGCAGAATACAAACTGGGTTTATTAATCCCCATTGCACTGGTCAAGTCAGACAAAGAGGCACCGTCGTACCCTTTGGTCCAGAATACGTCTAACGCTTTTTCAAGCGCAGTTTGCATGTCAAAAGCCCGTGGCCTACCCACTGCGGCAGTACAACTAACAGCACTCATTATTTAGCTCCTGATGTAAATATGCTCACATAGTAAACAGGTAATTAACCCCTGTCTATATAGGGTTATATACTCTTTAGTACAATACAAGTAGCACAATCAATGTGCAGGATCAGGCAAGATTACTGAAGTTTTCGACATTCAGATAACTCGTTTGCCCGCGTATTATGTATCGTGTGGTTAGGCACTCTCGTCTGCACAAAGTTCAAATCTCACTGCTTTTCTCAAGTACATGCCAGCGCGTTGGTGGCGGCTATAAAAAACTGATATTAAATAGAACCAAAATAACTTACCGATCGGTATAAAAATAGATTGACTAAATACTGTCCATCTATATTCTTACCGACCAGTACATAAATAGCAACGTTTATTAAGAACAACATTTTTAATCAGGTTAAATCAAAGGACATAAATCTCATGAGTACAAAACACACCTTCAAAAATTGGGTACTAGGCGGGATCGCCAGCGTTGTGTTGGTCGCTTGTGGCAATCCAGATACGTCAAACCAACCTGCGGCCCTTATTGCACCTCAAGTCAGCGTGGCACAAGTGGTAAATGAGCGCATAACCGAGTGGGACGAATTCACCGGCCGCTTACAGGCACCACAAACCGTCACGCTCATGCCACGTGTATCAGGTTATATCGAAAAAGTGTTGTTTGATGAAGGTGCTGTTGTTGCCAAGGGTGATGTTTTATTTCAGATTGACACACGCCCATTTAAAGCAGAAGTTGATCGCCTCAAAGCAGAATTACAAAGTGCAAAAAGTGCATCTGTTCAGGCGCAAAATGATTTCGAACGCGCCAAAACACTTAGCGAACAACGCGCTGTTTCCATTGAAATTTTGGACGGTCGATTAGCGCGCAAACAACAAACTACCGCTACAGTTGCCTCGGTATCAGCTGCACTAGAGCGCGCCGAATTAGACTTGTCTTACACCCAAGTCACTGCGCCAATTGCTGGGCGCGTATCATATGCGCTTATCACCGAAGGTAACTTCGTCAATGCTGGGCAAAGTCAGCTTACGAGCTTAGTGTCGATGGATAAAATGTACGCCTACTTTGATGTAGACGAGCAAACTTACTTAAAGTACGCCCAATTGGCAGAATCAGGCCAACGCTCTGATACGCGCGACACAACAGGTAACCCTGTTTATATGGCACTAGCCAACGACGCGAATTTCTCTCATACCGGCAATATCGATTTTGTTGATAACGCAGTCAATCAGCAGACCGGCACTATTCGTATTCGCGCGACTTTCGCCAATGATGCACATACCTTACTGCCTGGATTATTTGCTCGGGTAAAACTGATTGGCAGTAACTCATATCAAGGTATTTTGATTGATGAAAAAGCCATCGGTACTGATCTCAACAGAAAGTTTGTGCTGGTCGTCAACCAAGACAATCTATTGGAATACCGTAACGTCGTTTTAGGCGAGAAAATCAACGGTTTACGCATAGTGACGGATGGTTTATCCCCTGATGACACCATAGTTGTTAATGGCTTACAGCGCGTGCGTCCGAACATGCAAGTTCAACCGAATGTCGTTGATATGACAACTCAAGAAGCCCTGACTGCACTTCGTCAACAACAAAAATCACTCGACCAAACTAGCAATGCATTGACGGCACAAGCCAACGAATCATTCGCAGAACGCGGCTAAGGGGCCAACCATGTTTTCGCAGTTTTTTATACGCCGCCCAATATTTGCGGGGGTTATCTCGCTGATTTTCTTTATCGTAGGAGCCATATCAGTATGGCTACTGCCCATAACAGAGTATCCAGAAGTTGTTCCTCCTACAGTGGTGGTTACCGCTAATTACCCGGGAGCCAACCCCAAGGTGATTGCTGAAACCGTTGCTTCACCACTTGAACAAGAAATAAATGGTGTAGAAAACATGTTGTACATGTCTTCTCAGGCCACATCGGATGGTCGTATGACCCTCACTATCACGTTCGCGATAGGCAGTGATGTGGATTTAGCCCAAACCCAAGTACAAAGCCGAGTAGAGCGAGCCAAGCCCCGTTTACCTGAAGAGGTACAACGTTTGGGGATAGTCACCGAAAAGTCATCGCCTGACTTAACCATGGTGGTGCATTTAACCTCACCTGATGAACGATACGACATGCTTTACTTGTCAAACTATGCGGTGCTCAACGTCAAAGACGAATTAGCAAGGATTGAAGGTGTCGGGCAAGTTCGCATATTTGGCGCTGGCGATTACAGCATGCGGGTATGGTTAGATCCGAACAAGGTCGCGGCACTTAGTTTATCTCCCGCTAATATTATTGCCGCTATACGCGAGCAAAATCAGGAGGCTGCTGCCGGTAGTTTAGGCGCTCAGCCCAGTGGCGATAGCGACTTTCAACTGCTTATTAATGTCAAAGGTCGATTGACCGACGTGCAAGAATTTGAAGACATCATCATCAAAGTAGGCGAACAGGGGCAAATTAGTCGCCTAAAAGATGTAGCGCGTGTGGAGCTAGGTGCATCAACTTATGCGCTGCGCTCGATGCTGGACAATCAAGATGCCGTCGCCATGCCTGTGTTTCAAGCATCGGGTTCTAACGCTATTCAAATTTCTGATGACGTACGTAATAAAATGGCCGAGCTATCAGACACCTTTCCAGAAGGCTTGAGTTACGACATTGTTTACGACCCAACGGTATTTGTTCGCGGCTCGATTGAAGCTGTGATGAAAACACTACTTGAAGCAGTGCTGCTCGTTGTATTGGTTGTCGTGCTATTTTTGCAAACGTGGCGTGCCTCAATCATTCCTTTAGTAGCGGTCCCCGTATCGTTAGTGGGCACCTTCGCATTCATGCACTTACTGGGCTTCTCACTTAACGCTTTATCGCTATTTGGCTTGGTACTCGCCATTGGCATCGTTGTGGATGACGCCATAGTGGTGGTAGAAAACGTCGAACGAAATATCGCAGATGGTTTATCGCCAGTTGCTGCAACACAAAAGGCCATGAAAGAAGTAACAGGCCCCATCGTTGCCACCACTTTGGTATTGGCAGCAGTGTTTATTCCAACGGCGTTCATGTCTGGTTTGACTGGTCAGTTTTACAAGCAATTCGCGCTGACTATCACAATTTCGACCTTTATCTCGGCGATCAACTCGCTCACCCTAAGCCCTGCCTTGTCAGCTTTGCTACTTAAAGGCCACGATAGCAAGAAAGACGCCCTCACCCGTGGAATGGACAAACTTCTAGGCGGTTGGTTGTTTAACCCGTTTAACCGCTTCTTTGCGCGTTTATCAGACGGTTACGGCTGGGTGGTCAAAAAAGTACTGCGCTTTGGCTTGCTCGTCGGTGTGATTTACGTTGCCTTGGTAGGTGTAACTGGGTTGCAGTTCACCACCACGCCAACAGGGTATGTGCCTGGTCAAGACAAGCAATATTTGGTGGCATTTGCCCAATTGCCTGATGCCGCTTCGCTTGATCGCACTGAAGAAGTGATCAAAGAGATGTCCCGTATTGCCCTTGAGCAACCCGGCGTTGCCCATTCCGTGGCTTTCCCTGGTTTGAGTATTAACGGTTTTACCAATAGCACGAACAGCGGCATTGTATTTACCCCTCTTGATGACTTCGCAGACCGTAAAGACCCCGCACTTTCAGCGGGCGCTATTGCTGCTGAGCTTAACCAAAAATTTGCGGCGATTGAGGATGCGTACATCGCTATTTTCCCGCCACCGCCTGTACAAGGTTTGGGCACTATAGGGGGATTTAGACTGCAAATCCAAGACCGGGCAAATTACGGTTACGATGAGCTATATAAAATTACTATGCAGGTGATGCAAAAAGCATGGGCGACACCTGAGTTAGCGGGTGTGTTCTCAAGTTACCAAATCAATGTACCACAGCTAGATGTAGATATTGACCGCACAAAGGCCAAGCAACAATCTGTTTCGCTAGATGAGCTGTTCAGTACCTTGCAAGGATATATGGGCTCAGTATACGCCAATGACTTCAACCAGTTTGGCCGCACGTATCAAGTCAATGTACAAGCAGATGAGCAATTCAGACAAACCCCTGAGCAGATTGCTCAGCTAAAAGTGCGTAACAACAATGGTGACATGGTGCCAATTGGCTCATTCATTAACGTGAATAACACTGCAGGCCCGGACCGCGTAATGCATTACAACGGTTTTACCACGGCTGAGATTAATGGTGGCGCTGCACCTGGCTATAGTTCGGGTGAAGCACAGGCTGCGATTGAGAGAATATTAGCGGAAACGCTGCCTAATGGCATGACTTACGAGTGGACCGAGTTGACCTATCAACAAATACTGGCAGGCAATGCGGGTATGTACATCTTCCCGTTAATTATCTTGTTGGTGTTCATGGTGTTAGCCGCACAATATGAAAGTTTGAGCCTACCTTTGGCAATCATTTTGATCATCCCCATGACGCTACTATCAGCATTGAGCGGCGTGCTTATCGCCGGGGGTGACAACAACATATTCACCCAAATTGGCTTTATTGTGCTGGTGGGGCTGGCAACCAAGAATGCCATTTTAATTGTCGAGTTCGCCAAAGAATTGCAAGACGAAGGCAGAACCGCTTATGAGGCGATCCTTGAAGCCGGTCGCTTGCGACTACGCCCGATACTAATGACCTCTATTGCGTTCATCATGGGTGTGGTGCCTATGGTGTTCTCAAGTGGCGCTGGTGCTGAGATGCGCCAAGCCATGGGCGTTGCAGTGTTCTCAGGGATGATAGGTGTCACCGTATTTGGCCTACTACTCACCCCATTATTTTACTACGTGCTCGCTAAACGCGGCGAACGCCAATCCAACGACACAACTCTAGTAAACACTGCCCAACAGGAGGCTGACCATGGGTAATATCTTGAAAATCGGCACACTCGCAGCATTTATAGCTACCCTTAGTGCCTGTGCTGTGGGTCCTGATTATCAGGCCCCTACTAAAGCGAATAATGTCGAACTAGCCAGCACATACGAGAAAGCGGAAAAGCTAACTAACTGGTGGCAAGCCTTCGGTGACGAAGACCTAAATCATTTAATTGATGAAGCGCTTAAAGAAAACCGTACCTTGTTTCAAGCTCAAGCTAACGTTCTACGGGCTTACTCCATCTTTCGTGACAGTCAAAATGACTTGCTGCCAAAGGGTACGCTAAATGCGGGTTATTCAGCATCGAAAAATCAGACTGTGCTTAAGGCTGACGATGACACGATTGCCCGAGGTTACAACACAGGTGCCAACTTAACCTGGGATGTGGACTTGTTCGGCAAGGTACGCCGAGCCATTGAGGCATCGCTGGCTGAAGCTGAGCAAGCCGATATTTTGTGGCATGACGCTCAACTACAAATTATCAGCCAGGTAGCCTCTAGCTATGGTGACTATCGCGGTGCCCAGTTCCGCCTGAGAGTAGCCGAGCAAAACTTAGCGAACTTACGCCAAACCCGCACGATTGTAAAAGCACGTTACCAAGCTGGGTTTGCCTCTGAGTTAGAAATGGCGCGTATTGATGCCCAAGTTTTCGAGGTTGAAGCCACAGTACCGCAAATGCGTACCTTGCTGGCTCGTGCCGATGCTACGCTCTCAGCGCTATTGGCCAAAAAGCCTGGCGAGCTCTCCCTTAACGCTGAGCCAGATTTGCCTCAGTTAACGCAACCTGTGGCACTCATACCTGGGGAAAACTACTTACGCTATCGAGCTGATGTGGCAAGCTCAGAGCGTGCATTAGCGGCCAGCACTGCGCGCATTGGTGTAGCCACCGCTGATTTGTACCCGAATGTATCGGTCAGTGGTTTCCTAGGCTTTTTGTCTGGCCCAGGATTAACACTCGGTGGTAATACAAAAAGTTGGAGTGTCGCCCCTACAATCAGTTGGCAAGCAGCTGATTTAGCTTCGGTTAAGGCGCGTATTGGTCAAGCCAAGGCCAGCTCTGAGATCGCCTTAGCACAGTTTGAACAACAAGTGTTTGATGCCCTTGCTGACATGCAATTTTCACTGCAAAGCTATAACTTTAGCCGCCAGCAACAGCAAAGCACTGAACACCAATGGCAAGCTAGTGAAAGAGCGATGACATTAGCACGCCAACGTTTCGAGGCAGGCAGCGGTGAGTTTCTTGAATTATTAGAAGCCCAACGTGATGCCCTGCAAAGCCGAGATCAACTTGCCTTACTCGAGCAACAAAGTTTTAATCGATTAGTGGATATTTACCGAGCATTCGGTGGCGGGATCAGCGTTATTTAACATAGAAACCGCTAGGGGCTCCGTTGTGAGTTTCGCAACACAAAAGCCGGAGCGAACTCCGGCTTTTGTACGACTGCTATTTATTTTACATTGCTTGCGCTTGAGTCGCTGGAGGTTGCTTCTTATCAAGCGAGCCCGACCACGACGTTAGTAGCCATGCAAACACAACGATCAACCCACCTATCCAAGGGGTATCAGTAAGTTGCATGTTTTCTACCACGCTACCACCGATAATCGAGCCTATAGCAATACCCACATTAAACGCTGCAATGTTTAGCCCTGAAGCTACATCTACCGCGTTTGGTGAGTGCTTTTCGGCCAGTTGCACCACGTAAACCTGCAAGCCTGGCACGTTACCAAATGCGAACGCTCCCCAGACTAATACGGTTAGCACGGCAGTAATTGGGTTGCCTGCGGTAAAGGTAAAAATAAACAGCACCACTGCCAGCGCTGCGAAAATAAACTGCAAGGCTTTCACTGGGCCGTGTTTATCTGCAAGCTTACCCCCCCAGATATTGCCAAATGCCACTGACACCCCGTATACCAAGAGTATTAAGCTTATGGCACTAGCCGAAAAGCCTGACACTTGTTGCAGCATAGGTGCAAGGTAGGTAAAGGCGACAAATGTGCCGCCATAACCCACTGCTGTCATAGCGTATACCAAGAGTAATCGTGGCTGAGTCAGTACTTTCAATTGCTGAGCAATTGTGGCTGGAGCAGATTTTTTCAGCTTATTTGGCAACAGTATTGCGCTACCTATCAGTGCAACTAATCCGAGTAAAGCGACAATTAAAAACGTTGCACGCCATCCGAACATTTGCCCGATCCAAGTACCTAATGGCACTCCTGTCACTAAAGCAACGGTCAAACCCGTGAACATAATAGCGATCGCGCTGGCTTCTTTGTCTTTGCTGACCAGGCTAGTCGCAATAGTTGAACCTATCGAAAAGAATACTCCGTGGGCTAACCCCGTTAGAATACGCGCGGCAATCAAAGACTCATAGCTAGGTGCTAACCACGCCAGTATATTGCCCCCAATAAACAGGGACATAAGCGCAAGCAATACGACTTTGCGATTCCAGCGACCGGTTAAAGCGGTTAGCACTGGTGCACCAATGGCAACACCTAAGGCGTACAAACTAACTAATAAGCCAGCAGAAGGTAGTGATACGCTCAGGTCTTGAGCGATAGTAGGTACCAGCCCGACAATAACAAATTCGGTGGTACCAATAGCGAAGGCGCTTAGTGTTAAGGCCCATAAAGCAAGTGGCATAATGTAACTCCGTAGTGATTCTGAGGATGCTCTGTAAGCAAAAACGCTTTAAGCAATGAATTTACGGCGGATTATGCTCCTTTATTTTACTTGCAAAAATATCATCAATTACAAAATACTTTATCGAAAACAACAATAATATTGGGTGTAAGGAATAACGACAGAGTTAATTGAATTGCTAGCTCGGTGATGTTAACGGATTTGAATTTATGTTTGCGACCGACTCTCCTGCTAGCGAAGGTGTCAATGATGATTTTATTGCTACACAGCGAATGTCATCATTATCGTTTGATTAATAACCCTGCACTCGCCGTGGCAAAAATCGCGGTGTCGTTCATTGCTTTACTCACTAGCATCGCCCCCTCAAGCAAAGATAGGGTCGCAATAGCTTGGCCATTAGCTGCTTGCTCGCTGATGCCATCGACTTGCTGATAAGCTTGGGTTAACCAGTTAATATTTTGCTCAAAGAATCGCTGCGTTTGCGCTTTTACCTTCTCGGGTAAAGCGTCGGTTTCAGCACCTAGCAAGCCACAAAGGCACATTTTTTTGTCTTCAGTTAGGGCACACTGAAATTGTTGTAAATACACCTCAATAGGTTTTTTACCCTCAGCAATAAGCGCTTCTGACGCCCCTAAATTGGTTAAGAAATTGTCTGTATATTGACGCGCCAATTCAGCGCCTAAGTCCGCTTTTGTAGGGAAGTGATAATGCACACTTGAGCTTTTAATGCCGATTTCGTCGGCCAATTCGCGAAAGCTAAAGTTGTTGTAACCACCGGTTCTTACTTTGGCTTCAGCGGCCTTGAGTAAAAGTTGTTTCTTGCTCATAAATGCTCCTATTTTTCACATTATCTATCAGTAGATACATAGGTACAAGTCGCTAAAGACTAATTGAGCTGGTGGCTCCCTATAATCGGTTAAACACCGTTATTTGTGCAAATAACCAGATTAATATGTACTTCGCTAATCTGGTTCTTGAGGTTAGCCCGCTTATACTATTTAAAAAAGGAACACGTCAGTAACCCCCGCAACGGCATTGTAAACAACTGAATTAAATAGATAAAAACTCTAAACTTAGAGCGTATAGTGTTTCTTTGTAGAACAAGATAAACCTAAAGTAGTTGACAGGTATCGGTTCGATCACTATAACTACCTATCAGTAGGTAGATTAATGTAATTCATATAACTAATATGAGTAGCATCAGTCTCAGTAGCCCGAGAGCACCCAAAGTGATTAAGCCTTTAACAAACTGTAATAAATAACAAAGAGATAGCCATGATCATATATGACGTTGAAAACTTCCCTAACCCGCTTCGCGTACGTATCGCAATAGCCGAGAAAAACGCCCTTGATAGCGTTACTTTTAAACCAGTAGACTTAATGAATGCTGAGCACAGAAGTGCAGCCTTTTTACGTAAAAACCCCTTTGCCGGCGTGCCCGTGCTTGAACTAGACGACGGCACTTATATCTCTGAATCCCCAGCGATCACCGAATACATTGATCACCATTTTGCTGGCCCTTCATTGACAGGTGAAACCGCCAAAGAGCGTGCAGTAATCAGCATGATGCAGCGTCGCGCTGAAACCCAAGTGCTTGACGCTATCGCCACTTACTTTCATCATGCAACCGAAGGTTTAGGCCCTGAGTTAGAGACGTATCAAAATAGTGATTGGGGTCAAAAACAACATGCACGTGCAATAGCAGGTTTAGCTTATTTTGACAGTGTATTGGCCGAACAAAGCTATGTAGCGGGTGAGGCATTTACTGTGGCCGACATTACCCTGTGGTGTGGCTTAGTATTCGGTGGTTTTTGTAATGTCGGTATTCCTACTAACTTAGCGCACCTACAAGCATGGCACGACCGAGTCGCTAAGCGCCCGAGTATCGCGGCTTAATACGCTAACAACTATATGATTGATGCAAGAATAGGAGCCTAAATATGAATATTAATGCTGATTTTAGCCAGCGTGTGGTTGTTCACAGCCAACAGCAACCTTGGCTAGCTTCACCGATGCCAGGGGTTGACCGTAGACCGCTAGACCGCGTCGGCAATGAAGTCGCCCGGGCAACCACCATAGTGCGCTACGCACCAGGCAGTGAATTTTCGCCTCATGTGCATACCGGCGGCGAAGAATTCATCGTTCTTGAGGGCGTGTTTCAAGATCAGCATGGTGACTTTCCTGCAGGCTCCTATGTTCGCAACCCGCCTCAATCGTCACATAAACCTGGCTCTGATGAAGGCTGTGTAATTTTCGTCAAGTTATGGCAATTCAACCCTGATGACAGATTACAAGTGAACATATCTGCCAGAGCAGATGACATCACACCATCATCTGAATTCACCGCGCCCGCGACAGGCGTAGTGAGCAAAGTACTCTATCGTGATGAGTACGAAGCAGTCAGCGTGTATGAATTAGCGCCCGACAGCGTGCTTGAACTTGAAGCCAGCAAAGGCCTTGAGGCCCTAGTGCTTGCGGGCGAAATGAGTGAAGGTAACGACACTCTAGAAAAGCACAGCTGGCTGCGCCTGCCCGTAGGCAGTCAATTTAAAGCTAAAACCGGTAAAACCGGCGCACGGGTCTGGATAAAAACCGAGCATCTGCCGTTTGCAGATGAGCAAATAGCGCGCGTTCAAAACGCCAAATAGTGATATCTGGCTGGCTGGAGCGTTACAGGGAGGGATAGTTGGAAGCTTTCAATATTGCAGGGTTGGTTGCACGAATAAGAGAAAAGGAAAGAGAAGAGAACAAGTAGGGCTAGAGTGAGCTTTGAACCTACTCTGCCCAATTTATTGATTCTGTTAGCGCACTCAGTCTTTCGAAAAACCAAACAGAAAATCTAACCAAATCGCTGTTGTATCGCTGCGATCTTTCTCATGGCGAACCTTTGCTCTGGAGTCAACACAGGAATTATAGGTTGAATCTAAGGCTCTACCTTTATCGACACCTCGTTTATCAGCAACGTCCCAGCAATCAGCGATATCTTTCGAATCACCCGTAACACTGCAACCCGCAAGCACAGCTGCCAAAAGGCTGATTAATAATATGTATTTCACGGTTAATCCTCTAAAGTTCATTAAAGGTAAAACAAACGAAAGCATCATGTAGGCCACTTGCTTTTCGCTCGGTTTTGGCTTTATTTTTAGTTGTCTTTGCAGGAGCAATGGGTCTCTCCATCGTTATTTTCCCACTGTGAATAGTTGATTTTGTCACATCGACTTCGAATAAGATTACACTGCCCTTTGCTATGACCAAGGTTAATCCCAAGGCCATAAAATATCGTTTCTTCTGCAACTTGTTGTTTGAAGGGAAGCGTTGAGCAACTCCCTAATGTAAAGGATATCGCTAGGATGAATAATTTTTTTATTTGCATAAACTACCTTGTATGAAAAATGCCTCTATTAGCCGAGGGTTTCTGTCACAAAAATTAGTTTCGATGTATCTGATCTCGCTGTTACACCTTAATTTTGAACTTGCGTATTTTACTTTTGTTGCGCGACTCTTACTGCCATACTCACGCACTCCTATTAAAACTGGTAACCAACTTGAAGGAAGCCGCCATATTTTGATTCAACGCTTGCATTAGTAGCGTGAATTGAAGCACCGAAGGTTGTCCCACTTTGGTTTATACCATTCATGAAGTAGGTATAGCTGATACCAGCACCATAGATATCATCGTCATGAAAATACGCCTTTACCCCTTCGGTCGTCGACGTGTAACCCACATAAGACTCATGACCCACCAAACTTATATAAACGCCAAAACCATGCTTATTAGAATCGAAGTCAAATAAGTCTGTTTTAGTCCAACCCGCTCCAAACCCGCAAGTTGAGCCAAAACGAGAACTGTATTCAACACAACCGATAGAAACATACTTCAAATCATATTCAGACATTAACGACAGGTTTCCCCCGATGCTGGTGTACGTCGAACCTAAACCTAAGCCAATTGAAAAGCCTTTATCGTGGTTTTCTTCCTCTGCAAAGCAATTTAAAGATAAAAAAGGAAGCAGCAGCGCTAATGTTTTCAAAGTATGTCCTTATGTTTTGAGAGTGGCGACAAGAGAAGGACACAGTTTTAGAAATACAGGTATGAATATTTGAAGTTCCCTCTCTCGTTAGAGGAGGTGTTTTAGCATAAGATAAAACCCATTTCACAGGTTAAATTAATTACCACCAAAAGACACAACTACGGGAATGACGATACATTTTAGCGACTTATTATCTAAAGATAATAAGGATTACTCGATGTACAAACGGTAGCACCCTACCGTTTAAATATGAGTATTGTGCTTTTTTACGGTAATAGATTACCGTTTTCACCTATCGAACGTTTCACGCACATTATTCAAGCTGAGTAGATATGGAATGCTTTCGTACTCTCCTTACAAACTCACGGACACACGTAGGTGAAATCGTTATGAAACAAAAGTTTACTACCGTTTATTCATAAGAAACCAAGCATAAACAGTAGAACTCTACCGTTTAGCTGTTATTATTAAAGTATTAACGGTAACAAACTGCTGGCTACTACATGCAAAATGTCACACTTCAATTATTTAACCAGGGCAAGTGGTGGGATGCAGCCACACTTAGCTTCGCAGGTAATAAACTAAGTGCCACGGCAGCGCTCAGTTACTACTCAGAATATATTGCAGCTGTAGCTAGTTATGAGGTAAAAGACTGCTGGGCGTGCACGGTGAATGCCCCTATTAGCATTATCCCTACTGATTATCCAAACTGGCCGGCCTTATTAGACGATATATTACCCGTGGGTAAATCAAGAGATTGGTGGTTACAGTACCTCAATGTAAGCCGCTCAGGTGACTTTGAGCAAAACTATGCTTTATTAACCAATGCCTGCATGTCTCCGGTAGGCAACTTGCGCATTAAAGAATCAGTACTTTCAAGTAATGACGATACGAAAATCCGCTTTTCTATCAATGATGTCATTCAGCTTCAGCATAACTTTTTAGAATACGCCAATGAACATGGAGCGGCTGTTGGTGGCGCCACAGGAGCGGGTGGAGTAGCACCTAAATTGTTATTAATGCTTGAAGAAGATCAAGTCTACATCGATGCCGACTTTGCAGGTAAGCCACTGAGAGCAGTGCCCTACTTAACAAAATTTGCCAGAAATACTCGTACAGCCAGAGACAACAGCATTTTAAAAACTGAGGGCATCTACTACCAAGCCTTAACCCATATACTTAAAGGCACAAACATTGAAACTATCGACGTTGCAAAAATGAAAATTTTGGAGCACCAAGGCCAAGTAAGTTTATGGCTACCTAGATTTGATGTTCGCAGCGAAAATGGCATAGCAACTCGTATTGGTTTAGAAAGCATTTACTCCATCATCAATGCTGTTCCTGGTAGCCATCATGATCATTTTACCGTCATGAGAGAGGTGTGGGATCGTATACAAGATACCACTCAAATGAGTGCTGCTGAATTTGCTAAGCAATACGTAGTAAGAGACTTTTTAAATTTAGTATTTGGTAATTCAGACAACCATGGTCGTAATATTTCGTTCTTGAAATTTGATGGCGATATTCGCTTTGCTCCAATTTACGACTTTGCGCCAATGAAGGCCGATCTAGAAATGATAACTCGCTTATTTAAATGGAAACGAAACTGCGAAAATGGTGGACAAGTTAACTTTGAGCAAGTAGCCAACGAGTTAGGGGATTTTTGCCAACCTGCAGTATTAATTGACTATTTGAAACAACTAGCCCTAAAACTAATCGAGTTACCAGAATTACTTGAGCAATTAAATTGCCCTGAGGAAATATTAAACTTTCCAGCAATTGGCTTTCACAATATAAAAACCAAACTAGCTGAAATGGGAGTCTACCATGGCTAATTTAACCGCTGAGCAACGCAAAGAAGCCTTAGCTAAAATCGAAGAAAACTTAGCAAATAATGTCATTTCACTTGGAGAAGCGATAAAGCAGATCCGCACCAACCTATACGGCATGACCCAAACTCAATACGCTAAATTTATAAAAATATCTGACAAAACCCTACGAGATGTAGAAAAAGGCAACACCGATCCCCGCCTATCAGTACTCAACAAACTCCTTGCCCCTGGTGGCTTTAAAGTGAGTGCTCATAGAGTTCAACGCATCGTTTAACATTATACGAACAAGGAGATTAACTCCCTTAAGTTCATAAAATTCATATCGTACAATACAAAATATGCCGATCTGTTTTTTCTTATCCAAACAAAGATACGATCTATCTTTCGACCAAAAAACATCTGATTTAAACAAGTAACAGGCATGAGGAATTTAGTTGAGTTGTATTGCGATGTTGATGACTTTTGCAAAGTATTTATTCGACAATGGCAAAACAACTGCTAGAGGATGGTACGAATAAACGCCAACGAAAAGGGCAAAGCAGATCTCGGGTGCAAATAGCTCCATGCCATCATAGGGTACAAACAAAAACACCCGCCGTAGCGGGTGTTTTCAACTAGCTTGCGTGGCGCAAATATTATGCGTTACCGCCTTGTTCAGCTGTTTTAAGCATATCAACAACGGTTTTCACGTCGTTGGTATTTTCAGCGATTTTAATCGCCAATTGACGCTCAGCGTCGCTTTCTACCATGCCTGAAAGGGTAACTTCACCCATTTTTGATTCGACTTCGATGTCCATGCCACTGACTTCTGATTCAAACATTAAGCGGGTCTTCACAACCGTTTCAATTTTTGCATCGTTAAGGGTCTGCATAACTTCGCCGTCTTGTTCTTCATCTAGCTCTTCGATAACCGTTAATTGGTTATCTACGTCTTTGACGCCATCAAGCGACATCACAAGCTCGGTTGCTAAAGCTTTATCTACTTCACGGTCAACCTTACCGGTTAGGGTGACTTTGCCGTTTTTGACATCGGTGTTGATGTCAAACGAGTCGAGGTTGCCGTTAAGCATTAATGTTGTTTCTGCTTTGCCGTCTATCCAGGCATCGCTCGCTGTATCCTTCCAAGTATTCTCTGCATTCGCAGCTAGAGAAGCTGTACCAAGTGTTGCGGCTACTAATACTGAAATGATTGAATTTTTCATAAATATCTCCTTTTTAAGATTCACAGTGGTTAATGCTAGTTCAATGCCAATCAAATAAAATGTTGATAAATAAGGGTTTTGTGTTAATAAAGATAGATTTCATCTGATTCACTCGTGAAAATTCTTACCAGAGAGTTGTAAATAGTTCTTCAATAATATTGCGATTTATAATGCGTGTAAGCGCTGTCTTGGTTTGCGCTCAAATGATAAAAGTACAACCGCTACACACATAAAAACGCCTCTGACTCACAAGAGGCAGAGGCGCTGGTGCAATTGAACTACCGCTTCAATAGCCCTAGGCTGTAATTAGGATTAACGGTACTTGCATATTGTTTTCTCTTACCAGTCCGGTGCGAAATCAGGGTCAACAATGCGTTCTTGCGGTTCAATCGCATCGATTTTCTCGATCTCTTCGGCGGTTAACATCATCTGCTTGGCAGTGAGGTTGTCACGCATGTGGTTCACATTTGTAGATGAAGGGATCGCCACGATTTTCTTATGACTTAACCACGCTAAGGTAACTGTGGATGGTGTTGTATCGTGGGCACTGGCGATATCATTTAACACATCGTTTTCCATCACTTTACCCACACCTAAGGGCATATAAGCTGTAACCTGAATATTGTTACGTTGGCAGTAAGCCACTAGTTCTTTATTTTGAAAATGAGGGTGCACTTCTATTTGGTTAGTCAGAATATGATCTTTACCTAAAATAGACAGCGCCTGATCGAGCTGGCTTTGGGTAAAGTTAGATACGCCAATATGTTCAGTTAAACCTCGCTCTTTACAGGCCTTTAGCTCGTGCAGATATTCTTCCATAGGCACCTTGTTGTCGGGTGACGGCCAGTGAATAAGTAGCAGATCCACATAGTCCGTATTGAGCTGAGTCAGGCTGTTTTGCACGCTGGTGATGAATTTGTCGGCACTGAGGTTATCAAACCACACCTTAGTGGTGACGAAAAGCTCACCTCTAGGGATCTTAGAGGCGGAAATGGCATCGCCGACTTCTGCTTCATTTTCATAAGCTTGTGCGGTATCAATGTGACGGTAACCCACATCAAGCGCGTTCTCTACCGCCAGTTTGGCGTCATCACCTTTTAAGCGGTATGTACCGAACCCCGGCGTAGGTAGTGTTAAGGAGTGCATAAATGAGTCCTTCTGTTGATGGCGTTAACTTATTGCAAGTAAACGCAGTGAGCATGTGGACTAATCTATTCGAATACCATGCCACAAAGTAACCAGTTGATATGTATAGAATAAATAATGAGTAATGTGAGACGAAGCAAATTAACATGAAATATTTTCAACGCTATTTGCAGCCATTACTGACTACCTACCCCTCATAATGCTCTGCTAATTAATGTCACGCTCAATTAGTTGTTGTCACTGTCTAGATTGCGCTTAATGTCATCTAAGCGGCGCTTTATATCCTGCCAATCGCGCTCTCCTAGCTTTGAACTGCTTTGAATTTGTTCGATCATAGCAGCCTGTTGACGAACGAACTGTTTATGCTCTGGGCTGCGACTAAAACGCAAAATACTGCTTAGCCCTTCCAATAACCGAATAGTGACCGCTAAGCTACCTTTGGAATATTGGCGGATCTGATTAAATGCCGCCTCACCTAGTCCTGTGAAAGCAACCGGCTTACATTGAAGCCGAATAATTCCTTGGACATCCTCATATGTCGAAGGGGGAAACGGTTTATCAGTCAAGGTGCACAGCACTGCGCTAAGCTTGTCTACCACGGTAACAGCTGAGTACGGGTCGTTAATACCGGGAGATAATGCTCTTACTGCAATTTCAACTAATTGTCGAATAGCAAACTCTACATCTTGCACGGGTGTCCGATGAGAGCCTAGGCGCACCAGCTCGGCAATTTTTTGTGACTCACATGGCAGGGTTGCACCATTAAAATAGGCGGTGACGAGCACAGAGCCCCGCACCACAAAATCCCCTGGCATGTATTGTACGCTCAGCGCCATATCACTATTTTCGCTTAAGGCACGCAGCTGGCCCATGTCGAGAGTTTGCACGTATCCGCTGCTCGCTGATTCGATATCTTGGCTATTAAGGTAAATTTGGGCGAAATCTGGAGGTGTGTTGACACCCTGTTCTGTAGTCGTATCAACCTCATCTTGCTCTTCAATTTTCGGGAATAAACGTTCAATGATGTCGTTAAGTTCACGATAAACATTATCAATAACGTTGTCAGCTTGAATTGCCCGCGCCACATGATGAATGAAATAAATCAACACCCCTACCCCGACGATTGCCAGTATCACAGAGGTCAGAATGCTGATGCCAGGTACGAATTCTTGTTGCTCAAAAGACTTGGTGGCCTGAATAATCAGTAGGCAATAAATGAACGTAGACAAGAAAAAGCCCAATACACATTGCGTGCCTGTATCCATCATAAAGTTTCGAATAAGCCGAGGGCCGAATTGCGAAGAGGCTAAAGTCAATGCCACAACAGTGATCGAAAAGGCAATGCTGGTTACCGTTATCATGGCGGTAGCAATGGTCGTTAACAAAGCACGGGCTGATTCAGGGGTGGTCTGATAGAAATCGGCGAGTATCTCTAACTCACTGTCAGCGCCGAAACGGTCAAAAGCGAGGCCGGCTTGCGACAACCCAATGGCAATAAGCGCCATAATTGATGGCACGAACCAAAAGCTAGTACGGATGGTTTCCCATAGCGTGATGATCCGTGTGTTCATATGTACTGACATCCAATGTGTACCTATTTTGATGAGAGGTTACCGAGCACCAAACAGAGCTGCGTCTTTGTCGTTCTAGGCTTTTGATACGCTGGAGCGATTATCGGCGGCCGAGCTCTTTACCCGCTCCAGCCATTTACCCGCTCCAGCCATTTCCCCCGCCCCAGCGGTTACTGATTGTTTGTATTTTTCTTTTTTGCTGCCACCATTGCTGCGCCTAGGGCTACGACCACAAAAAGCCCAAATGCGATAAAAAAAGTAGTAAGAAAGCCGCCGCTCATTGCACCCGACAAGGCAACAATGGCACCGACTGCGATAATTAAAAACACGATAGTGATTTGCATCAACATTTTGCACACTCCTAGGCTCTATTAGCCTATGGTTTGACAACCTCTGTCGCGCTTTCGCCTAATCAGGTTCACATTTAGGTGTAACGTCTGGTGAGGTCGTTATATTAGTATAAGCATTAAAAAAGGGGTGCAAGCACCCCTTTCCATTAAATCAATTTGTTCATCTACTCAAGTAAATTAACAATCGTTGTCTTCAGCGCCTGCGCCTTCTTTTACATCTTCACACGCGTCTTCGATTGCATTGCCTGTGTCAGTCATCATTTCGTCGACTTTTTCACCTGCATTCTCTGCATTGTTGTCGTTACAAGCAGTTACGAGTGTAAGTGAACTGAAAACCATGGCTAAAAGAGTAAATTTTTTAAGTAAGTTCATAATGAATCTCCGTGTCGTTAGTTATAAGTAAATTTGTGTGCTGTAAATCTAGACTTTGGGGCCTTTACCGCGGATAGCATTTGCTACCAACGATAGTACCAATAGCACTAAAAATACAAAGAAAATGATTTTTGCAATTCCTGCTGCAGTTCCGGCTATTCCACCAAAACCCATTACACCAGCCAAGATTGCGATAATTAAAAACGTTAATGCCCAACCCAACATAGTAATCTCCTTAGTATTCAATACTGTATTCAAATCTGAATGTCGAATGAGTTAATGCGCTAATCGTGCCACACCAATAAAAAACCTTAACACACTGATTTATATCTACTTTTTAGGCTCGATTTAAAAAGAACTGATTTGGTGTGTAACTAAATATTGAAATATTTACAATTCGAAAAGGAACAAGTTTCCGAACGTTAACTCGCCGCTGAAGTTCTTATTTGAGGCAGAGTTCGGTCAGTAACGGAAAGTGGTCAGAGCCTATTTCTGGCAAACGCGATAAATTCACCAGCTCAAAGTCCTCACTGTGAAATACATGGTCTAAAGGCCAACGCGCTAAAACGTGCTGCGCATGAAAAGTGTTAAAAGCGCCACGACCAATGCGCGGATCGCACATGCCACTTATGCGCAGAAATGCTTGCGTAGTGGGCGACCATGCCACGTCGTTTAAATCGCCGCTGACGATAATAGGTAAGGCCGTTTCGCTGTCTGCACTTGCTATTTCTTTAGCAAGGCCAAGTAACTCTCTGTCACGCTCAGTGGCTTCTTCATTTTCTGTGGGGCTTGGAGGGGCTGGATGCACAAAATGGCAACGTATTTTTTCGCCACTTTCTAGGGTCGCAATGCAATGTACTGAGGGCACGCCTTTTTCTACTCGCTCAGCGGTTTTGATATCACTCAGGGGCAAGCGACTGAACACATGCATACCGTAAAGGTTTTCCAACGGGAAATTCACCCGATAGGGATAATCATCATGCAATGGAGACAAGGCATCTTGCCACCACTGATTAGTTTCAAGGGTGACTAAAATATGTGGCTTTTCCTGGTCCACCAGCTTGAGAAGCTTGGGGGCATCGTGATTTGTCATCAATACATTTGAATTGATAATTTTAATACTGCGCTTCGGATCCGCAGAATCATTCATAGGAACCATGGGTTGCACAATCGGCGTGTAGGGCAAGATCCAGTGAATTTGATAAGCCAATGCAACAAAATTCGTCACCAACATGCCTGCCATATATGACAGATTTTGGTGATAGAAGCCGCCTATTACTAACAGGTTAATGATCAGCAACACCGCTATTTGTAATCTAGGAAACTCCCAGACTCGTATAGTCCAATGGTCACTGGGGAAAAGTGGTAGAAACGTTAGCAGTACTAAAAAACTGGTTGAAATTATCAAGGTGGTAAACATCTTCGCTCTCGGTTTTAGTCATTGGCTATCAGTAGAACCAGGTTGTTTTTAACCTAGACGTTTAAGTTGTAGTGTAAACAGACAATCGCTTGGGCATGTTATTTTTTTTTGCCGATGCGGGCAAAGACACCACTTTATCAACTTTAATATCAAGAGACTTAATGAATGCATTTTTAATAATCGCCCCTATCGCAGGCCAAAGCGGTGTTTGAATGTCATCTATCTTGCCTTCAAGGGGCACGCGGGTGGCAATAAGATCTTTCGTTCCGCCTTCAAACAGCTCAGCGATACCGCCAGTGGTGGCCTCAAACAACCACTGGAATGGGTTGTCACCATCTTTAACCACGTCTTCTTGCCAGTCAAACACCGATAAATCATATACCCCGGCCTTCACATAGCCGCTAACGTCCCCCTGCTTTGAAGCAAACTCCATCGCAAAATCAATTTGCCCTGCCTCTAAGTCAAAGGGTGAGTAAAAGCTGATGAGGTGGTCGATGTGTTTCACCGGTAAACGCTGCATTTCTACATCTACGTTAAAGGTTGGCTTGCTGGCGTAAGGGTCGTAAGAGCCCGAAACCGCTAATGGGCAGACCCCAGCAATTTCTGCATCTAGCACGAGGTTTGTTACCAGTGTTCCAGAGCGCTGCTTGCTGTTGGTTAAATTTGTAATTTGACCATGTACATCTGTGATTTCAGTCAGGGTTTTGCGCTGTGCGGTAATGGTTTCAAACATCAAGCGGCCGTCGATGATATCAATCCGGTCAATAGAAAAGGGCACAAGGCGATTTGCTAACGTTATCCAGGTTTGCTCGTCTTGCACGTCTTGATTGATTTTTTCTTTTTGCTGAACATCATCTGCGTAGTAAAACTGGGGCTTTAAGAATGTCATTTCAGATACGATGCTGCCGCGAAACAACGCAGACCATAGTACGGAAATATCAAGTTGCTGAATACTAATAAGGGGCTTTTGTAAGCCTCCGTCCACTAGGTTAAGTTCAATATCTTTGACCTGATAGGCGCCGCGGTATAAAGCAATATCTACATCACCTACTTGACCGCTTAACCCTGGAGTGGTTTTGATGGCGTAATTTACGCCTTTTTGCACTGCATAAGGAGCGACCAGTCTTAGCGCAACTAAGATGACCGCTAAACTGATTAGGGTTATCGCAGTTTTACGCCGACGAGTTGCCATCTTACGCTCCGAGTTACAAAATATTCACCCGCTGGACGCGGGTGAATAGGATTAATTAAGGGTAGAAATTACACACCTAAAGGGCATTTTTACAGCTTGCCTCTTTAGGTTATGTTGACGAATTAACGTTTAGCGATGATCCAAACTGCGTGGATAATACCTGGGATATAGCCCAACAAGGTCAACAGAATGTTCAACCAAAACGCGCCGCCTAGGCCTACTTGAAGGAACACACCTAGAGGTGGTAGTAAAATAGCAATCAGTATTCTTATTAAATCCATAATAACGCTCCTGTTTCATCAATATGTTTGTGGTTAAAAGTAAATGGCGTGTACTAAATATTTAGTGAGCAATTAGCGTTCCTACTTTTAAAAGGGAGCAAATATAATGCACGTATAGCACTAATCGCCTTTTTCTTTTAAATCATCTGGGCGAGTATCCGCTACATGGGCACCTCTGCTACCCGGGGGTTTGTCATGGCCATGGGTGCTGTCTTTTTCGGTCTGGTGCTCCATAGCAGCATTAAACTCTGCCCCTAGTAAAATGATGTAGGCCGTTAAGTAAAACCACATTAACAGCACCACTACACTGCCAAGAGAGCCATACATTTTGTCATACTGGCCAAATTGCCCAAGATAGAATGAAAACGCAAACGAAAAGGCAACCCACAGCGTGCTCGCTATCAAGGACCCGGGTGTGACCCAGCGCCACTTAGCGGTGCTGCGGTGAGGGCCATAGCGATAAAAAGCGGCAAGCGCTACATTAAATACCAGCGCTAAGAAAGGCCACGTTAGCCATTGCACTAATACGCTGGCGTAATCATGCAGGCCGACATACGAGAATAAAATTGGCAATATCGCAATGGTGAAAAGCGCCGCGACAAGCAGCATCACTGCGCTGACAGTTAACAACACGCGCATCACGAGCATCATTATAAAACTTCGATTTTGGCTTTGCCCGTAGGTGATATTACATGCAGTTATCATCGCTTGAGCGCCCTTACTCGCGCTCCATACAGCAAATAAGGTACTAAACACAACGCCAGTACTTAATGCGGTATTCGATTTAGCCATGATACGTTCAACTTGCTGAGAAATAATTTGCCGACCTTGGTCCGGCACAACGCCAATAAGCTGGTTCAAATGTTGTTGAAGTTCATCCGGTGAAACCAACAAGCCATATATCGATATAAAAGCCACCAATAATGGAAACACTGCCAGCAAAAAATAAAAACCGACCCCAGCGGCAATCAAGGACAGATTGTCATCGAGCATTTTTTTCACGGTACGACGTAAAATATCCCACCAGCCAGAAATTGGGATTTGACTAGGGCCGGTTGCTGCTTCTCCACGATTAATGCTCACGGGCATATCCTTTTTTTATTATGTACACTGAAATCGGCGTGGCACCTATCTTGCCTCACACTTAATTCGAACTTCTTGCTCTATACGTATAGAGAAACAATCAGGTGGCATATGCACTTAATTATTCGTTCTTGTAAAAACGCCGTTGTTGTTATGTCTTTGATAGTGGCCTATGCCATATTCGTGCCTGACACCTTTGCTCAGGAAAGTATTGTTGAAGAACCCTTGATGACGCAGACATTAGATGTGTGGGCAGATGTAATCCTCTTGTGGCACAACTTTGTAATGGCTTTACCCATGCTCACACTAGGGCTGGTGTTCTTTATTATTTGTTATGCCCTCGCCAGACCTATTTCTACCTTGCTTGTCAGGCCTATTGGTTACGTTAGTCAGAGTGAGTTAATTAGGCTTGTTACGCGGCGCACTATTAGCCTGCTAATTATTTTGCTTGGCTTATATGTGTTCTTGCGATTTGCCGGCTTAAGTGAATTTGCTATTGCGATTGTCAGCGGTACTGGTGTGATGGGCTTAATACTCGGGTTTGCATTTCGTGATATCGCAGAGAACTTTATTTCAAGTTTGCTGCTTAGTGTGCAGAAGCCTTTTAAAATTGATGATGTAATAGAGGTACAGGGGCAGTTAGGGATTGTAAAGCAAGTAACCGCCCGGGCGACTACTTTAGTCGACTTCGATGGTAATCATATTCAAATTCCCAACGCGACGATTTATAAAAATATCATTCGTAATCTCACTGCCAACCCGAAAATGCGTGGTAAGTTCACTATCGGTATCGGTTACGACTCCAGTATTTTAGAAGCTCAGCAATTAGCCACCAAGGTGCTCTGTTCGCAAAATACCATTTTACAAGACCCAGAGCCTCAAGTGTTGGTGGATGAATTAGGTTCCTCTACAGTAAACCTTAAGGTCTATTTTTGGATTGACGCACAGCAATACAGCCTGCTTAAAGTATCTTCAATGTTAATGCGCTTGATCATGCGTGAATTTGAAAGAAACAACATCAGCATGCCGGATGATGCCCGTGAGATAATCTTCCCTCAAGGTGTGCCGGTTCATCAAATATCTTCGGGTAAGAGTGACTCGAGTTACGGATCTCAAGCGTTGCGCCCATTGCCAGCAAACAACGAAGCTATTGAGCAAGATAGCGATGCCATAGAGCATCAAGATGATTTAAGCAGCGATACCCATGATATACGCCAGCAAGCAAAACAGGCCCGCGACCCAGAACAAGGCCAAAATATCTTATAACCGAAAAATGAAGTAGTCAGCGCTACTTCTCTTTTTTCAGCCAGTAACTCTGTCCAAGACCAAGTACGAGAAACCCAGTCATCAAAGCGATAATGTGTTCATTGATCAGCGGATAAACCACGGCATACATTCCGCCAAAGGCCAGTAAGACATATCCCACAACAGTATTTGCGGTGGCAACATACTGGGTGCGGGTATCGCCACTGGCAATATCAAGTAAGTAGGTTTTACGAGCAGTTCTGACTCCTGCGTACCCCACCGAAAGCAAAAAGAACAAACCTACGTTTAGCCAGAGCGACCCCATTTGATAGCAGAAATAGAACGCTGTGCCTGCAATCACACATATTACGCTGGCAATGCGTATGGTTAGAACGGCACTTTTATCTGACCACGAGCCCCACACATAGGAAGATAAGAACGCAGCGAGTGAGCTGGCTGCGATAAAATACGGTAGTTGAAAGGTATCATCTTGACTTGTGGTGATGCTGACGAAAAATGGCGCTATTAAAGCGCTATGCAGCAACAAGCAGCGGCTAATGATTAAGTGCACTAATGCAGCGTCGCCTTTAAGGGTTTGCAAAAAAGAGACACCGCCGCGATCACTTTCTGATTCTACCTCAGCATTTAACGCTAACGACAAAGGTAGCGTTGCGATAAACAATACACTGGCGAACCCCATAATAAACAGTAACCATACCTGTTCGAACTGCTCTTTACCTAGGATCAGCGCCCCAGCGCTGAGCAATGACAACAAACCAGAAATGCCACTGGCTATCCCCACTAATTTGCCTCGGCGACCCTTTTCAATTAGCACACCTTCCATGTCTTTCATGGTCAGTGAACACAGGGCGCGGCCCAAACTTAGGACCACTAACAAAATGAGAATACCTGCGCCAGCGTAAAAAGCATCAAGCATCGCCACTGCTGGCACCATGCCCAATATCGCTAACGCTTGCACCAGAACACCGACTCGCCATACGCGTTGGCGCTTAACGTAGCGTTCAATTCGATGCTTTAACGGCCACTGGGGGATCAGTGAGCCAGATTCTCGGATGGGCACTAAAAGAGAAATCATCCAGCTAGGTGCACCTATGCTGGTGAGCACCCAAGGTAGGGTTGTTTTAGCGGATATGAGAATATCCGCTAGTTTGGTCATTGTTGATATAACAACCAGGCGCAAAAAGGCGTTAACATCGCTGTGCTGACTCAAAGTTGAACCCTTGATAGGCGAATAACAGTAAGTTCAGTATGTTTAGAAGCCTTTTTAAGATCAACTACTCTTGGTCAGTTTGCGGCAAGCCTGCCTTGTTGTGCTGCTCGTCTTTTGGCTCTTCGTGCACTTTATGCTTTATCATTAGAAACAAGCTTGTACCGATTATTGCTGCTATTACGGAGCCGGCCAAAATGCCCAATTTGGCTTGCGCCAATAATTCAGGATGACCAGCAAAGCCCAGTGATGCAATAAATAATGACATAGTGAAGCCCACCCCAGCTAAACATGCCAACGCGAATACATGCCCAAATGCCAACCCATTGGGCAAACGAGAGAGGCCACTTTTAACCGCTATCCATGCGAATAAACTAATGCCGATCACTTTCCCCAGCACCATGGCGCTGGCCACCCCAATAAAGACTACTGAATCGAATATTTTACTGAGATCATCAGGTAGCGCCACGCCAGCGTTGATAAACGCAAAAATAGGTAAAATGATTAAGCTGACAGGCCGATTCAGCACATGGCCCCAGCGCTGTATCGGTGTGGTGGTCATTGCGGCAATATCTTGTGCTTGCTCTACTAATTCATGCTGATCTTGCTGCTCTAAGATAGATTTATCCTTACGGTCATTTTTCTCAAACCGATTTAATACACTTCGCATGTTGGTGGCAAACCAAGTACTTTGAGCATAAGGCTTTGTGGGGACGGCGAGCGCGGCCAAAATACCTGCTGCAGTTGCATGCACACCTGATTGCAGCACAAACCACCACAACAGAATGCCCCCAACTAGGTAAAAAATAGGTCGGCGAAAGCCGAGTACATTCAACGCAAACAAGCCGCATAACGTCAGGCCTGCATACATGAGGGTTGTCAGGTGTATGTTTTCAGTGTAAAACAAGCCAATCACCGCAACTGCGCCCATGTCATCCACAATGGCCAACGCTGACAAGGTTACCGCTGCCGAACGCGGCGCCTTACTGCCTAGTAATGCCAGAATGCCCAATGCAAAGGCAGTATCGGTGGCCATGGGTATACCCCAACCACGTAACGCTTCGTCTACGCCATTTAGAGCTACCCCTGCATAAATACCAGCAGGGAGTAACATACCGCCAATTGCCATCGCGATAACGAGACTTGAGTCACGAAAATCTTTTAAATCTCCCACCAAGCATTCGTATTTAATCTCCAAGCCAAGCAAGAAGAAGAACAGCACCATTAAGCCGTCATTCACCCAAGTATGCAGGGAATGACTGATGGCGAAGTCCCCCAAGGAGATACTAAACGCCATGTGGCTTATCTCTTCATAGGCTTCATGCCACTGGGAGTTAGCAATCACCATGGCGGCAATAGCTGCCAGAAGTAAGGTGATACTGGCGGTCGCTTGGCTCTTAAAAAATTGCTCGAATGAGCAAATGAAGTGATTAAATTTTCGCTCTAAGGGGGCCAGTTCGCGATCTTTGTCTTGCAGCTGATTCATGGTCGATACTCTCGTGCTGGCGTAAGCCATGGGTGAGTGTCGTGACTAAAAGCTGCGCTCAATAAAAACCATACGCGGGTTATCAAACAAACATACAAAAATGGAGTTAACACTTGCGTGCTAACTCCATTGAATAGTCTTAATCGATTGCTATTTAGCATGCCACGGCACTCGAAATTCAATGAATACCAAATGACAATGCAGGAACCTAGCCAACCTCTGGTGAGGTGTTTAAAGGGCTTACTTCCTTAACCGAAAAGGGATTTTTAGGCGCGAACTTGACCCGTGCCACTGACCAAATATTTCTCAGCCGTCAATGACTCAAGCCCCATTGGCCCGTAAGCATGCAGCTTAGTCGTTGCTATGCCTATTTCAGCACCCAGTCCTAGTTCACTGCCGTCAGAAAAGCGAGATGATGCATTTACCATTACCACTGAGGCATCAACACTGCGCTGAAAGCGCTTGGCCGTGATTTCGTTGGCGGTACAAATAACCTCTGTATGGTGACTACCAAAGCGGGTTATGTGTTCAAACGCCGCGTCTAAGTCATCGACGATGCCAACCGCAATTTCGAGATCTAGGTATTCTTCACCAAACTCGTCGTCTTGAATGACCGTGGCGTTATCAAAATAGCCCGCAGCTTGCGCGCTTGCGTTAATTTTGACCTCTTTACTCTGTAAAGCTGCTGCAGCCAATGGCAAGAATTGCTCAGCAATGTCTTTGTGTACGATTAGACCTTCAAGTGCATTACATACGCCTGTGCGATGTGTCTTACCGTTTACCAACAAATCGATGGCAGTTTGTAAATCTGCGTCTTTGTCTATGTAAAGATGACACACACCTTTGAAATGCTGAATAACCGGTATTTTACTGTTGTCGGTTACGTAGCGGATCAAACCTTCACCACCTCGCGGAATAATCACATCGATATAATCACTCTGCTGCATCAATTCCATCATTAGTTCACGGTCAGGGTCTGGTACAACTGTGATAAGTTCAACGGGTAAGCTGTGCTTTTGCAGAACATCTTGTAAAATCGCAGCAATGGCTCTGCTGCTGCCTAGGGCCTCTTTACCACCACGCAAGATAACGCCATTACCGGATTTAAAGCACAATGCGCCTGCGTCAGCTGTTACATTCGGGCGTGCTTCATAGATCATGCATACCACACCTAATGGAATGCGCATTTTGCTGATTTTTAAGCCATTAGGTCGCTCACCAATAATTCGCTCTTGTCCTGCAGGGTCTGGCAAAGATACGATGGTTTCGATGCCTTCGGCCATACTTTCCACGCGCTCTTCATTCAAGGTAAGGCGGTCAATCATAGCGGCACCCAGGCCGTCTTTTTCTGCTTGCGCTAAGTCCACCTTGTTGGCTGCGTATATGACTTCTGCGTTAGTACGCAATGCATCAGCCATGTCCTGTAAAACTTGGTTTTTAGTTTTTTCGTCTAATACTGCCAGTACTTTTGCGGCTTTCGCTGCGTTTTGTGCTAATTCTTTAATCATGCTTATTGTTTCTCCAATACAGCGATATTCTTCTTCGAGATGATAGGACCTGTTCTATTTTGGAATTCATCGGCAAATTCACGATCATCCTGGTCCGCAATGAAACTCAACAAACAACTGCTGTAGTTTGAACGCGCTTTCGCTATGCGCGTTCCGTCATCTTTTCTCAATAAAATGGTGTCCCCCACTGAGAAATTACCGTTTACTTCGACAATTTCATCACTGGTGAGTTGTTCACCCTCTAATGCAAAAGTGGTGTCAAAATCGTTATCGACTACCACTTCACCTTGTTCTGACGCGGTATGCGTCATCCAATGCACATTTTCCTGCATGGGTTTGGCGTAAGGCCTGAAGTGCGTGCCAGGGTTTTTGCCCTCAAGTAAGGTATTGAAGGTGGTTGCTTTAAAGCCATTGACGATAAAGGTGTCAATACCATGCGAAGTGGCTTTTTCAGCTGCTTCAATTTTGGTTTTCATTCCACCAGTGCCCACAGCACTCGTTGCGCCGCCGCCCATGGCAAAAATGCGACTGTCAATGGTTGTGACTTCAGGTAGCAATACCGCATCATCATGGGTATTAGGGTTTTTGTCATATAACCCGTCGACGTCTGAGCAGATGATAAGTGCATCAGCATCAGCTGAGGCTGCTACCATGGCTGACAAATTATCGTTGTCACCTACTTTTAAGTCATCCGTGGTGACGGTGTCGTTTTCGTTAATAATCGGTAATACACCGTTATTTAAAAGCGTAAACGTTGTCTCACGAATACTCACATAACGCTCACGATCACGTAGGTCACCATGGGTTAATAAAATTTGCGCCGTCGGGAAGTCAAACAGTCTGTCCCACGTGGCCATCATTTCAGTTTGACCGGCCGCGGCCATGGCTTTTTTCAAAGCGATATCTACATTGTCCGTTTCGGGGAACAAATGCGAACCTGCTGCCACTGAACCTGATGATACTAGTACAACCTGAACTCCATTGGCTCTTAGGCGTACAATAAATTGCGCAATACTGAGCAAGTAATGACTGCTACACCCTTTACGGTGCGGCGCTATTAGCGCGCTGCCTACTTTGATTACAACGCGTTTCCATTGTGAAAGATCCATTGAATGTTTCCTTAATTTGAATGTTGTTTGGCTAAAACCTGATTGGTTTCATCGAACATAGCCGCTGTGGCTTTACTTGGTTTTTCACCAAACTGACTCACGAGCCAGATAACAGCAGCACTTACAATAAAGCCTGGGACAATTTCATACATCACGCTAGAAAGCGTTTGTCCGTTAGGTAGCAGCGGCGCATAAATCCAAACCAGCACGGTTACAGCACCGGATATAATGCCTGCTACAGCAGCTTTGTGGGTTAAATTTGCTTTGTACAAGCAAAACAACACTAACGGTCCGAATGCGGCGCCAAAACCAGCCCACGCATTACTGACCAATGATAAAATACTATTGTTACTATCCAGTGATAGTAACAAGGCTACGACTGCTACTCCTGCGACGCCATAGCGCCCCATTTTCACGGTTTGCTCATCGCTGACTTCATTGCCCGCTTTTAAACGGTAAATGTCTTCGGTCAGTGAACTGGCTGATACCAGCAATTGCGACGAAATGGTGCTCATAATGGCTGCTAAAATTGCAGCTAATAGGAAGCCACTGATTAATGGGTGAAATAGTAATTCAGAGAAAATAATGAAAATGGTTTCTGGGTCATCCACTGCTAAGTTAAATTTATTAGCATAGGCAACACCGACTAGACCGGTAGACAGTGCTCCAGTAATAGTGACCGTCATCCAACTCATGCCAATATTACGTGCCGTTTTAACCGCAGGCACCGAGCGAATCGCCATGAAACGCACGATAATGTGCGGCTGGCCAAAATAGCCTAAACCCCAGGCTAAACTAGATACCAATCCCAGAGCCGTCATATCACTCATTGACTGAGAAAATGTCGGAATAGACTGATAAGCAAAGCCGAGCATTTCGTTGCTATCGGTAAAATGTTGGTATGCAACGATAGGCACCAAAGCCAGAGCAACAAACATAATACAGCCCTGAACAAAATCGGTTAACGATACTGCCAAGAAGCCACCCAGCAGAGTGTAAGAGACTACCACGCCTAAGGTAATAAATAGCCCAAGTTGATAATTTAAACCGAAAGCAGATTCAAATAACTTACCACCAGCAACCAAGCCCGCAGAGGTATAGAGGGTAAAAAACATTACAATGATCACCGCAGAGATGATGCGAATACTGCTGGTCTTATTATTGAAGCGCTTCGCGAAAAACTCAGGGATAGTCAGAGCATCATTGGCAACCTCGGTGTAGACCCGTAATTTCGGGGCAACCAGAATATAATTGGCCAGCGCGCCGACCAACAAGCCGATAGCGATAAACATACTATCAAACCCGCTGACGAACATGGCTCCAGGGAGACCCATAAGCATCCATCCACTCATGTCTGACGCCCCTGCGGAAAGTGCAGTGACTTGAGGGCTGACTTGGCGACCACCTAAAATGTACCCAGACATATCACTCGTCGAACGGCGATAAGCGAACACGCCTATCCCCAGCATAGCGATAAAATATACTGCTAAAGAAATGTAACTCATATTGTATTAATTAATGGCTTGTGGAGGTTTGGCTTTTAGTGCGAGCGCGAGACTGTTTGTGAGTAGCAAGAACGAGAAGAGAAGCGCAGGTTAGCAGCCAAAAACTCGTTTTGTGAAAAATAGCGTTAATAAGTAAAGTGGCAGGTTTAGTAAGCGTACTACCGATCGCTTTAAGCGTATTCATTTTGTCTCCGTGATAAATGATAAGTTGTGCACTGATAATTACAGGTCAATTAATTAGTACACGAAGTATTATGCTCAATTACTGTCCAAAGATCAAATGTAATTCTGGATCTAAAGGGGTTAAAAGCTATCCCGGGGCCGAAAAAATAGCATAAATAGAGTGAGTTAGGTCACTGCCAGCATAGATACCTTCAACCCTAGAGCAAGATCGGTCCATTACACTTTTTCACCTAAGAAAAAGTGCTTTAGGTTGCATTCAAGGGAAAATTTGCTAGGGTTCGCCGTTAATGACTAAGCAGGTACCCGCAATGAAAAAATACGATGAGTTGTTAGTGTCGCTAAGACGCGTAATAAGGGCAATTGACCTTTACTCCAAGAAGCTCAGTAAAGAGTCAGGGTTAACCAGCCCCCAGCTTATCGTCATGCAAGAGATTGCCAATAACGATGACGTTATGGTCAAAGATATTGCTAGTCACATCAACCTTAGTTCAGCGACTGTCACTAGCATACTCGACAGACTAGAAGCCCGAGGTTATGTGGTGCGTGAACGTTCGCAAATTGATAAACGCAAAGTAGGCGTACGTTTAACCGAGTCCGGTTCAACTGCGTTTAAAAATGCCCCGACTTTATTGCAAGAGCACTTCATTAATCGCTTCGAGTCGTTAGATGAGTGGGAGCAAACCCAATTAGTATCAACGATGCAACGCATCGCTAAGATGATGGATGCAGAAGCGCTTGACGCCGCACCATTGTTACAAGTTGGGCAAATTCACACATTGAGTACCACGGTCGAAGCAACGACTACGCAAACTAGCGCCGGTACAAATAAATAACTTCGGCGCTGTTTAGTTCAACTTAGTTAAGTTCGTTGTCTTTCCAGTATTTGGTGCCCTTCACCGTTGCCTGTAAAGACAATCCGCTTTCCGTTAATTGATAGATAGTGATGTTATCTACAGTCACTTCTCCACCTTTGGCAACACCTTTATCACCGGCCTTAGCAGCAGCATCAGCTTGTGCGCCAAACGCCCAACCTTCCTCAACAAACCGTGACATAACGGCTTCGTTATGGAAAACAAAAACTGCGCGGAAATCCTTTATGCCGGCGCCTAAACCTAGCCCCACCTCTGCCATTTTCATATAGGTTTTCTGGCCGGTTTGATTGTCCGTTACCACGCCGTATCCACCCCCAAAACTAGCGAGAATAAGATTCACGTTTGCATTGTCGAATACCGCATAGCCTGGAGCGCTGTTAATTTGTGAACGTACACTGGGTTTCAAAGCAAACAGTTCTGTTAAAACCTTATCGTTCATCGTTTGCACCGCCTGGCGCTTTTGGGTGACAGTCGCTTGTGTTGTAGTAGAGCAACCGCCCAATAACAGAAGTGAGACCGCGGCCACAAGGCCAAAAAGTATTGATTTGTACTGCATAAGTTATCCTTAGGGAGCGAATGTAAATTTCTATCGTCTCTCTGCAAGTACTAAACCATATGATTTAACTCCATGATATTTAAGCGTTAGTTAAATATATGAAGCGAAGAAAGTAGAGAGTATTAAGTCTCTATGTCCCGAATCCTATTAAATCGGTAACTTTGTCATATTTGGTCGGTATTTTTTTCCCACAAAATCAATAGATATCTAGAGAAGTTCGAATAAGTTAATATAATTCATAAGCTTAGAGATGGAATGAATTTTGTATCAGATTACCCACCCTATTGCGTAAAAGCCCATAAATAATCAATAACACAGCGGATTTTTACTCAATCTTGTTTACTTCTAGAGGAATCACAGTTTGCGTTCACATTATTTTATTAAAATGCCTCTTGTAGGCGCGGTGCTAGGCGCTGCATTATTCCTCAGTGCTTGTAGCTCTCACTCACCGGAGCAAAGCGACAACCAAAACCAAGGTTCAAATAAAACCGAAAGTGAGCTGGTTATCAATAGCTCTCATGGTTCACAAACGCTTGAACCCACTGTGGTCAGTTATCCAGCTGGAAGTAGCGTGCAAGGGGTTAGCCTTAGTGAGAACGCAGCGTTTGAAGATCCGTTAGAGTTTATCAACCGCCCTATCTTTGCGTTTAACGACAAATTGTTTGAGTACGTTCTAATTCCAGCGGCAAAAGGTTATACAAAGGTCGTTCCCGATCCTGTACGAAATAGTGTTGGCAACTTTTTTAGTAATATACGTGAACCCCTCAACGCGCTGAATCAGCTTTTTCAAGGGGATGTAGGCGATAGCGGTAAGAGTGTTGGTCGCTTTTTGATTAACTCTACCGTTGGTATATTAGGCTTCTTTGACCCTGCGACATCCTGGTTTGAAATTGATGAGAAAGTGTCGACTATCAATGATACATTGGTCAACTATGACGTGGGATACGGCAGTTATTTAGTACTGCCTATATTGGGTCAATCCGACTTACGTAACGGTTTTTCGACCATTACTGAATCTGTGTTCCATCCAATACAATATGCTACTGAGAACCCCGAGACTTTATACATCCAAGCATACGGAGGGTTTCACGCGTTCTCCCCAGAGGCCCCTACCTACGAGCAGCTGCGTAGCGAAACAGATGATCCGTATATATTTTTCCGTAACTTGTACATGCAAAGTATGCTTCGCGACCAGCAGTACCCAGAGTTACAAAACGGCGCTGCAGTAGAACCGGCTAACGTAGCGGATGATGCATCTGCATCACCTCAGGAGTAAGTGAGTAATGAGTGCCTTTTTAGCCAATTTTATTATTCGCCACGCCAAACTTATTCTTATTGTTTTCGTATTAGCTGGTGCTTTAGCCGCTTGGTCTGCGCAGCAATTTAAAATTGATGCATCTGCCGATACTCTGCTGATCAAAAACAATAAGATGTTCGTCGAAACCCAGGTGGTAAACGAAAGATTTTCCCCTCAAGAATTTATCTTGGTCGCTTACAAGCCAAAGAATCATGCTTTGTTTAGCCAACAAACGTTTAATGATATACAACAAATATCAAGCGAGTTTAAAGCCTTACCCAGAGTAGGCGGGGTAACTAACATTCTTAATGTTCCTCTTCTTTCCCTGTCAAATGAACTAGACCCGAACTTAAAGCCAGAGCAGCTTACATGGCAAGCAAATCAGTATTCGGCAGCTAAAATGCAACAGGTATTTACTGATCACCCGTTATTCACTGACCTATTAGTGAATCAAGATCAAACTGCCACCGCCATGCAAATTGTGTTCAAGCCCAATAAAGAATTACTGGATATCCAGAGTCAAATTATCGCGATCCAAAAGGGTATTCTGCAAGGCGAAAACACTGAACTAAGTGAAGAAGACGAGCAGAAAATTGAAGCCTTGAAAGCCAAGGCGCAACCCATAGAGGAACAACTTAAACTCACTCGCCAACAAGAGATAAAAAAGATCTATCAGATCATCGAACCGTTTAAAGACGACGCCGATTTATTCCTAGGTGGGGCCTATGTACTCGGCCAGCAAATGATTGACATCATACAAAGCGATTTACTGTTATTTGGCAGTGCTATTGGCCTAGCGATATGCCTGATACTGTTTGTATTGTTTAGAAAAATACGTTGGGTTGTTTTGCCACTTTTATGCTGCGGTTTGAGTGTTTTACTCACAGTCGGGTTATTCGGTGTTTTGGATTTTAGAGCCACTGTCATTTCATCAAACTTCATTGCACTGCAATTAATACTAACGTTGGCCGTAGTCGTGCATCTCATCGTCGAGTTTAGGCAATTAGAAGCAACAGACACCGAATCGAACCAGCAAGACCTGCTACGTGAAACGTTTATCAATAAGTTCAAACCCTGCCTATATGCAGGCATTACCACCAGCGTAGGTTTTGCTTCTTTGCTATTTAGTGGCATTCAGCCCGTGGTAAGTTTTGGCTGGATGATGATAGTAGCAATGGGTGTGTCTATCAGCGCAAGTTTAATCCTGTTTCCTGCGGTGCTGGCATCATTTACTCGCAAGGGTGACAGCCATGAAGGCCGCCTAAGTCGGTGGTTGGTATCAGGACTTAGCGCCTTTAGTTTAAAGCGCCCTACCTTTATTGTATTAACCACCCTCGTTATAGGCGGCGGCGCAATTTTTGGGGTGCTAAAATTAGATGTCGAGAACAGCTTCTTAAATTATTTTAAAGAATCCACGCAAGTACGCACGGAGTTAGAGTTTATTGACAAAGAATTCGGCGGCTCAACACCTCTGGATCTGATTTACACCATCCCTAAAGACGAACGTCGCGATGATTTGGTCATGAGTGCTAGAACAGTACAGACCCTACAAAAAATACAGCATGTGATGCGCCAGTATGAAGCCACTGGCAATATTACCTCAGTGGTCAACTTCACCGAGTTAGCGAAAAAGGTCAATCAGGGCAAGCCGCTGACCGAGTACGAGTTAACCGTCATTTACAAATTACTGGATGATTCTCTCACCGAGCAACTGCTTGGCGCTTACTTTAACCCTGAAAATCAGCAGTTGCGTATTAGCACACGTATTCAAGACAGTACACCGGATTTTAACCGCGCAGAGTTTTTACAGACTCTTCGCGACGACTTAGACATGTTAGAAATAGCACCGGAAAGCTATAGTCTGACGAACCTGTTTGTACTGTATCAAGACATTCTGCAACGGTTGTTTACCTCACAAATTATGACGTTAGGCCTAGTCTTTGGTGCATTAACACTGGTACTGCTAGTGATATTTCGCTCATTTAAAGTCGCCATTATCGCGGTTATTCCAAACATACTGACGACTTTGGTCATCCTTGGCGTGATGGGATGGCTAGCAATACCGCTTGATTTGATGACCATTACCATCTCAGCCATTGCTATGGGTATAGCGGTGGATGACACGATCCATTTTGTGCACCGCTACCTAGAAGAGTTAAACAAAGAGTCTAATGACAGCCAGCAAGCCGTACAAAATACTTTCAAGTCTGTTGGTTTTGCGTTGATTTATACGACGACGATTATCGCTGTAGGCTTCTCGTTGCTCAGTTTCTCCGACTTTGTGCCAAGCATTCTATTTGGATTATTAACCTGCTTAGCCATGCTACTGGCGTTTATAACCGATACCACCTTACTACCCGTGCTACTTAAAAAATTCGTCAAGCCTAAACATGCTTTGGTAGACTCTTAACGGTTTTGTGGATTTGCGACAGTGAGTAAAAGCTATTTTGGTGTCGCATTTTTTCACTTTTTGGTGCACAAAAAACGAGCTGGAAATTGAAAAGCCTTTAAATTCATCAACTAATATATTTGGCGTAAGGTTTGCTTATACTTCATTTATATATCGCTCCCGTTTATCGGAGCGAACTTGCCAAGCACTGGCACAGTACAATTTGGAGAATTAGCCTGAATGCTAGCTTTGCTTTACAGCGCTAATTCACTACCCCTTTCGTTGGGGCCGTGCGTTAAACACACTCGATACTGCTACTATCTGTGGCCCCAACGGATTCACTTACCGAGCTAACCTCATTCATAGGTAATCGACCGGCGAAAAACGCAACGTGGTTTAATGGCCTTGCATCTGGGTGACAGCGTATTCGCTCAATGCGTGAGATTTTATCAAGGAGTCGTTTGGAATGATGAATTTATGATTTTACGGCTTGAAGATTAAGCTGACACTAATCTTTCACTAAGTCGCTTAACACTTGTTTATTGATGGGTTTTAGAATGAATTTGGAGATATCGGCATCTGTCATGCTTTGCGCATCAGGCTCTTCTCCGCTTAAAATTACCATTTCTACCTGGGGGGAAGACTTATGGATTTCCTTGGCCAAATTCAACCCGTTGGCATCTGGCAAGTTTAAATCCATTAATACTTTGCTCCAGTCATTGCGCTGCTTAAAAACGTCCAGACATTCTTGGCCTGAATGGGCAACATGCACATCTACGCCTAGGCTTTCTAATAACAAAGCGGTGATATCAGCGGCATCAACATCGTCCTCAACCAGTAAATAATGCAGTTTGTTTTGGCTCTCACTATGCTGTGACACGTTATTCTGTTTCGTCACTGCTGAAGGCTCCATCCCAGCTGACGATTCATCGTGGCACTGAGTAACTTTGCTGACCGGGGTAAGATGTGAATCGAGCACTTTCATTAATGCATCCAGATTAATTGGCTTTTCAAGCACATTGGTAAATCCCTGAGAAATCAATTGATCACGAACCCCTTTCATTGTGGCCGCAGTCATGGCAACCACAGGAGATTGAATACCACTTGAACGGATTTGCTTGATGGCCTCAGAGCCATTCATCACTGGCATGTGAATATCAATTAACACTAAATCGTATGGCTGCCCATCATTATGAGCATCGGTGACCTTATCTAACGCTTCTAAGCCGTTCCGCCCATATTCCACCTGTAAGCCCGAATTTTGCACCATATGCCCTACTAACATGCGGATGTCATTTACGTCATCCACTACCAACACTTTCCCTTGATAATTGAGCGTATTGCATTCTTTAGCGATTATTGGCTTGGCATCAAAACTTAACACTTCGTGGGGGGATTGTTTGGTATCCCCTGTGTGGATATAAGCGGTGAAACTACTTCCCTCGCCAAAAGTGGATTGCAAACTAACTTCCCCCCCCATCTTGGCGACAAGCTCATTACAGATAGCCAATCCTAATCCGCTTCCGCCTTGACGCCTTGAAACCACATCAGCGACTTGCTCAAATGGCTTGAAAACACTATCGAGCTGATTTTGAGGAATACCAATTCCTGTATCTGTAACAGAAAAGTATAAAAACTCACACTCTTCCCGCTCTTTACACCACAGGCGCACGGTGACACTGCCTTGCTCTGTAAATTTTATCGCGTTACTTATCAAGTTAATCAATACTTGGCGAAAACGGGTCGCGTCAGTTTGAATTTTCAGAGGTAATGGCGTGTCTGAAATCACTGTAAGCGTAAGACCCTTATCAGTCGCGGGAATGCTCATCAATGCATATACATCGGCGACTAGCGCATCTAGGTTGACTTCACTCAGGTTTAACTCGAGCTTATCTGCGGCTATTTTAGACAAGTCGAGCATGTTATTGAGCAAACTTAATAAATGCTTACTGTTGTTCAGTACGATCGCTAACTCCGACTGGGCCGATTGACCCATTTTAGAGTCCATCAACAATTCGGTATAACCTAAAATCGATGTCAGCGGTGTACGCAGCTCATGACTTAAGTGCGCTAAAAACCTATCTTTAGAGCGGTTTTCGGCTTCTGCTTTTAATCTGTCGACACGCTCTTTTTCAATCTCCCGGCGTGCCAAAGCGTAGCGGATAGCCCGTGCAAAGCGACTACTACTTAATTCGCTTTTGATAATATAATCAACAGCGCCTGCATCTAACGCCGCCATATCCACTTCTTCATCAGCTTGGCCGGTAAGCATAATGATAGGTGAGGTAAATCCAGCTGCAATAGCGCGCTTTAATACTGTTAAACCGTTTTCAGCACCCAGCTGGTAATCTAATAAACAAATGTCATGTCTATTTTCAGCCATTTTTGCCAAGGCATCATGCTGATTTGTGACCCAATCAATTTCAAACTCAAGCGTGCTGAGTTGCTCGATATAATCTCGCGCTAGTATGTAATCATCTTCATCGTCTTCGACGAGTAACAAGCGAGAGATTGAGTTAGACATGAGTGTTGGCTGACCTTAATTGTTGCTAGTAGGTAATTCTACGAACTCGACCCAGTATTTACCTAGTGCGCTCATTAGCGCTACCAAGCCTTCAAAGGTGACAGGCTTAGTGATGTAAGATGCAGCCCCTAAATCGTAGCCTTTTACCATGTCTTCTTCTTGCGCTGATGTCGTTAAAATAACAATCGGAATACTGCGTAAACTTGGATCAAGTTTAATTTGCTCCAGCGCCTCGCGACCATCCATTCGAGGCATGTTCAAATCGAGTAGAATCAACCCTGGTCTTGGCGCCGCATCGGCTTCGCTGTATTTACCTTCTTTACGCAAATACTCAAGCAGCTGTACGCCGTCTTCCACGCAGTGCAATTCATTTAATACCCGACTTTCACGCAAGGCGTCTTGTGCTAGCAAACGGTCGTCTTCATCGTCATCTGCCATTAATATCACGATTGGTTTGGCTTTTGTAAAAGGCACTCTATTCTCCCATATATTTGTTAACGACTGCGTCTATCGGCAATGTAATTGTAAACTCAGCCCCTTCATTCGGGCTACTTAATGCGGTAATGGTACCACCATGACGCTCAACAATGCGGCGGCATACGGCTAAGCCAATCCCCGTGCCTTTATACGCTGTACGACCATGAAGTCGCTGAAAAGGCGAAAATATTTTGTCAGCATAGGTTTGCTCGAAACCGATACCGTTATCTTTAATGGTCACAATGCAACTTGGCACATCAACATGCTGAAGCTCATCACGCAACTCTTTTTGCTCCACTGACACGCTAATAACAGGCGCCACATCGACCTTGTGGAACTTCAGACCATTGGATAGCACATTAAGAAACAACTGATACATCTGACTAGGATCGGCACAGACTTTTGGCAACGGCGCGATTTCTATTTGCGCACCTGTTTCTGCAATAGCAATTTCCAAATCACCCAAAACTTCATCCAAAACGCTGTTTAATTCTACTTCAACGAACTCTTTTCCTCGCGTAGTAATTCGAGAAAACTCAAGTAAATCATTGATTAAGGTAGACATACGAAAAGCAGCAGTGGTCATTCGTTTAATGTAGTCGACACCGCGCTCGTCTAATTGGTCTTTATAAATAGTGGTCAGGCGATCACTAAAGGCTTGTATTTTTCGCAACGGCTCTTGTAAGTCATGGGAGGCGACAAAGGCAAAATCTTCCAATTCTCGGTTACTGCGGCTGAGTTCTTCGGAGTATACCGTTAGCTCTTGAGTGCGCAAATCAACCTTTTCTTGCAGTAACTCGTTCTGCTCTTCCAAGTCATCCTGATAGCGGTTACTAATTCTTAAATTAATGCGCGCCATTAAAAACATGCCTATGACCAGTAAGCCACTGGTCACAGCTGACACCCCAAAGTTAACTTTAGCATCACGTTGTATACTTTTTAATTGGGTATACAGTTTTTGCCTATGCTGGTACTCGCTACCAATTAACTGTTGCATGGTCTTACGGATTTCTCGGTATAGATCACGCCCGCGGTTGGTCATAATTTGCCTGAGCGCCGATTTTTCACGCTGCTCTAACGCTAAATCTACAGTGCTGGTCAATTCGGTAATTTTCTCACCGATCAAGACCAGCAAGTCGTCGATGCGCTCTTTTTGCCCAGCCACATCCGACTTGATGTTTCGTACCAACGCTATTTTCTCGTCGAGGGTCTGTAATTCAGCGTGATAAGGATTGAGATATTCTTCGTACTCGGTCAATAAATACCCACGCTGGCCTGATTCGGCGACCACTACGGACAAATGCAGACTTTCGAGACGTACAATAATATTGCTGGTTTTATCTAGGTCAGTTTGCACGGTAGAAAGCTGATTAACCGTGTTTAACGCGATAGATAAGTTTGTCCCTATGATGCCCACCACTATGACAGAGATAATGACCCAGGTCGCAGTGGTATTACCAAACAGGCGTTTAACGTGCATAATCGTCCTTTAAATATGAGCTGTCGATGCTTTACTTCGAATCGTTCGAAACGCGCGGAAAATTAAGACTCGGCATCTGAGCGTGAGTGCTCAGCCAGCTTTTGTAGCGCCGCGCTGCTGTCTTGACAGGCGACGAGGATCTTGTCCAAAGCAGCAATTGCCTTTTCCTTGGGCATGTCATTTTCCAACACAAGTTTAACCATTTCAGCTTGCATAGAAATGCGATTTAATGGGTTACGCACATCGTGTATTAAAGAGTTCGTTGTAACGGGCTGCGCGCCTTGTGATGATTGCATGATTTATCCCTGAGCTTGATTTTCCCAAGCATTTAAACGGTTATATAAAGTCTTGGTACTGATGCCAAGCATTTCAGCGGCTAAGGTTTTGTTGCCTTCTACCTTTTCCAATGTCACACGGATCAGTTCTTTTTCTACGTCATCTATCGTTTGGCCAGCCGTAACCTGATTAGTCGAAGTTTGATTCTTAGCAAACGGGGACTCGAAATTTTTTGGCAAGGTGACTTCTGTACCTTTTGGGTCGCTCATAATGAAGGCTCTGTGGATAGCATGGCGCAATTCACGAATGTTACCCGGCCAGCCATACGCTTTTAATTGATCTAATTGCGCGTTCTGCCACGCAAAGTTAGTGTCGTTTTCTGCATTTAATTGCTCGATAAACGCAGTGGCCAAGAGCGGAATGTCCGCCAGACGTTCACGCAGTGGTGGAATAGTGATGGGGAATACAGCTAAACGGAAGTAAATGTCTTCGCGCAACACTTTGCTTTGTGCAATCTCTTCAACTGTACGGTTGGTGGCTGAGATCACCCGGCAATCAACTGGTGTATCTTTTACGGCGCCGACTCGGGTAACGCGTTTACTTTCTAACACGCGCAGTAAGTTAGGCTGCATTTCTAATGGCATTTCCGTTATCTCATCAAGAAATAAAGTGCCTTGTTGGGCTTGCTCAAATACACCAATTTTACGCCCTACAGCGCCAGTGAATGAACCTTTCTCATGACCAAACAGCTCGCTACCAATGAGCTCTCTAGATAACGCGCCACAGTTGGTTGCCACGAGCGGCCCCTCAACGTCACTTGCGGTATGAATGGCGTGGGCAACGACTTCTTTACCGACACCACTTTCGCCCATTAGCATGACATTGGCATTGGTTTTACCCACGCGGTCAATCATTTCGTAGAGTTCTTGCATGGGGGCAGACTCCCCCACCAAGCAACCAAAGTGCTTAGTGATAGAAGATGATTTGGCTTTTTTCACAGCCTTTCTTTTACCAGATAAAACCAACTCTAAATCTTCGCGCTGCAACGGCTTAACAAGATAGTTAACGTTAGGTCCGCACATACCAGAGATAATGCTTTTCACCGATGGGTGCCCAGTGATCAAGGTCACAAATGGGACTTTGTCCTGAGTGTTTAATTTGTCTATTAAATGCAACGCACTACCGTCAGGTAACATGAAATCGAGCAATATATGGTCGAAGCGCTGAAACTCGATGCAGTTGTAGGCTTCTTCTAAATTGTTAGCTATTTCGACGTCATGGCCTAAAAACTCGATAATATTACTCGCTACGTCGGTAAATTCCTTATCATCATCGACTAATAATATTTGAGACACGTTGATTCCTTCTTGTTGGGTATTTGTAATCCAATTTTAGCTTTCGTTATTGTTGCGGCCTGATGACCGGGTTAATTCGCTAGAGGATTAACAAAAAACTGTAGAGTAAACTGATTGCTTACCCTCATGTGTTATTAGACAGTAGTTACTGACTACGACTATAACACAGCCATACTTTATGTATGAGAGGGATCACGAGCCAACTCAGGTTAAATATACAACTGCTAACCTAAGCAATCCTCAGACCAAATAAGCAGAACTCGACCGATTAGATACTTTACGACTTTTTTGCTGTCTTGGTTCACTCTTAATCTTGGCGATTGGAACGGCAAAAAAATTCGTATTCACGATAAAGGAGGCCTGCACCAAGCAGACCTTCAATTATAACAAATTGTTTTTAATCTATTTTTTGGTAATCAACAATGCTGTACGCAATTTACTTTTACCAAATGCAGACATGCTAAAAAAGTCTTCCCGCGCAATGGGTATATGCTGACAGTCCATCGGTTGCGGATGCAAATCATCTGGATCTGGGTCATGCAGGTACAAACAATCTTCATCTATGTGTGTAACTGTTACCCAGTGCGGTATTTTTTTCCCATCTAGCTGATAGGTGCTAATCAAGCTAATGACCGCAGCCCCTTTAGACAGCCCCTTGTGCAAAGCTTTGACGTCAGGATCGGTATAAATAATCTTGATCCCCTGGGCTTTAGCTTGTTGTAAAAATTGCCGATCCACTGCTTGCATGATGTACTTTTTGTGCTCACTGCGTACACCATCAATAAACAATGGCGCCTTGGTATTCACATAAGCCGTTACTTCGAACCCCAATGAATGAGCGGCTAACGCCAACCCTATCGGATGGCAACCACCATGCCCAGAGGTCATGAAGATCGTTGTTGCTTGACGCCAAATGTCCAATTCCAGCGATTGCGACATATCCAATTCAGCATTCAGGTTGGCCATAGCCATCATCAAAGACGACGGGCCACAGGTAAACTCCGTTGTTTGCTGATACCAGGGGTACTCAGGCAAGGTTTGCAAAGACAGACTTTGGCGAATTGGTTTTTGCATCCGCAGCGCATCTATCGAGCCTTGATAGTAATTGGCGTACGTACCAAAGGTACGATATCCCAAGCTCTCGTATAACTTAATCGCACCCGTGTTATTCGTTGCCACTTCAAGGCGCATAAATAGCTTGTCTTGCTCAAGGGTTTGCTGCTCAAGGGCCAATAGTAGTTTTTTGCCCACACCCATGCCTTGGGCACTTGTGCTCACGGCAATTGAATATAAGCGTGCCAAGCGCGTGCCTTTGCGCATGATCACTAAGCCGTAACCCAGAACGTTATCATCGTGCGTAGCAACCATAAAAACCCGATGACTATCCGTAGCCTTGAGCCAATGCATAAAACGGCGTTGGCTCAGACGATCAGATTGAAAACTCGCATTCTCTAATTCCACCAGCTGCGCAATGTCATCTACTTGAGCATTCCGAATGCTCACAGTTTTAACGCTATTCAGCGTGGGTTTGTTGGCCTCTACTACTGCGTTTTCAGGTGACGATTCTTGCTGTAATTTGTGTCCAAGGGACATCTTATTTGCCTCGTAGCTCAAGACGGTTAGCGAATTCTTGCATCACCAACATGTATAGCTCTTTGCCTAAGTACAAATCTTCCACTTTCGACTCTAAGCTTGGGTTGTCATTCACTTCAATCACGTAAACCTGATTGTTGACTTGTTTGATGTCTACACCGTACAAACCTTTACCCACAATGGCGCTGGCTTTTACCGCTGCATCAAGCACCGGCTTAGGCACTTCAAACGTAGGCAAGGTTTCAAAGTCACCAGAGAAGTGTTTCTTCGAGCTATGGTTGTAAATTTGCCAATGGTTACGTGCCATAAAGTAACGGCAAGCGTAAATCGCACGGCCGTTTAGCACACCGATACGCCAATCGTAGTCTGTGTACACGAACTCTTGGATCAGCACTAAGGCTGACTGGCGTAACATTTCAACCAACTTAAGTTTTAGCTCAACCAAGTTTTCAACTTTAAACACACCAATCGAGAAAGAGCTTTCAGGCAGTTTTAATACCATAGGGTAGTTAAACTCAGCTTCTAACAGCTCACAGGTTTGGTCGCTCGAATTCGACACAAAACGACTCTTCGGTGACGGTACTTTGTTGTAGCTAAACGCATCGTGCAAAAACACCTTGTTGCAGCAACGCAAAATAGAAGTGGCATCATCAATCACTTCTAACCCTTCTTGTTCACCCTTACGAGCAAGTTGGTAAGTATGATGGTTTATCGCGGTCGTTTCACGAATAAACAATGCATCGAATTGACTGATCATAGGCCCTTGTTTGGCGGTGATCACCTCAGCGTTAATACCCACCTGCTCTGCTGCTTTCACAAAGTTCTGGATTGCCTTGCTGTCACTAGGCGCAGTCTTTTCTTCTGGGTTTACCAGAATAGCCATGTCCCAACGGAAACGTTTTTTGTTGCTACGACTACGCCAATACTTCTGGGTAAAATGCTCTAAGCGCTCCGCAAATAGCGGCCATAGGCTTGGATCAATTTCACGGATACCCAAGGCTTTTGGTTGCACGCTCAAGCCTTTCTCGTCGCGGCTAAAGGTTAAGCGCAAAATAGGCGCAGGAAAGCGTTCAAACACGTGCTTAGCAATTCGTTTGTGGCGCTCGTTTTGCGACCAGCCGAAAAACACCAAAATTTCTTGGGGTAATTCATCGTCAATATGAGCGTATAAATCCGTGCTCATGTATTTGGGCACTGGGGTCAATATGTTGCTTTGGTCAGTCAACGATTCACTCAAATCGTTAATGGTGTTTACGCTTGGTAACACCTTGTGTTGGCGTGCTTCAGCCAATAACGAGCAGTAGTACCCCTGACTCAGATATTTATCTGTGTCACATAGGTTAATAATACGGGTTTTAGGCTCGCCTACTTTAGGATAGTCGGCAAGATACTGGGCAAAATCAATCACGGTCGCGTCCAGCTCAGGGAAGCCTTCGGCATTATCCACCACAACAATCGTTTTAAACATTTTACAGCGCTCCAAATAGCAATTTGACTTGTATTTAGGACACGCCGTCAGCGCAACAAGCCAAGCAAAATCAATTAGAAAATTAACAGCTCATGCTTGCCACATCAGTAGGATGGTCTGGGCAATGATATTGGTGCGGAATATAGGCGTTACGTAGATTAAATCAACATTTTTTTGCAAAAAAATGATATTTATTTTTGTATCAAAATGAGCGTTATATAACGCCCAAATTTAAATCATAAAAAACTTTATTTATCAGTGATTTAATCAATTATTTTATGCAGAGTGAGATCTTGGAAATCATAGCTAAAATCAATATTAGCGTGCACAGGGATAAGCTTCATAAAGGTTATGCCATTATTCTGGTCACGGTAGAGCTTGGCGTACACATCAGCATCTAAACTTCTGTCATCCCAGCGCACCAAAAAACGGTCTTTTTCTTCATCCCTATATAAGCCGCCCACAAGCTTTACCACTCTTTTAGAGCGCAACTGAATACGGCCGTCTTTTTGCTCTAAATAAAAATCCCCAAGCCAATCGTCACGATAAACACCTAACGCTACATTTAGGGAGCCGTTAGTCAAAGCAACAAGTTGTTGTGTTTTGGGAACGGCTTCGTTATTCCCCATATAGTTGCCTGACGCCTTGTTGCTTGAAGGTGATAACTTGGGCGCATACACCTTTAACCAATCTGTTTCATAATCGCCTAAGTAGGGCTTCATTAGGGTGTACATGATTGCACTGCGTGCTGCGCTCGATTGCTGGTTAGTCAGTACCACTATGCCCAAATCCAATTCTGGAAAGAAACTTACATAAGAATACATCCCCGCCAAGCTACCACTGTGATGCACTCGTAACTTGCCATCTACATCATTTAGGCGCCAACCCAATCCGTAGGCACTAAAGTGACTCTGGTTATGGCGTTTATCCGTATTTGAAACCGGCATGATCGTTTTTGCTGACCACATTTGTTGATGCTGGGCAGATGAGAACAGTTGTTTTCCATCTGCCGTCATACCTTGGTCAAGCTGCACTTGTGCCCAAATTAGCATGTCTTCTAGGCTGCATTGGATACCGCCAGCGGCGCCTGATACATTCGGCTTACTGGTATCTATATCACGCACTATGGTCGCTAGTTTATTGTTTACCATGCCATGCGGGGTTGCCGCCAATGCTTGCTGCGCTTGAGGTATGTGACCTGCAAAGCAATGCTGCATGCCTAGGGGCACAAAGATGCGCTTTTCAATAAATTGCTCCCAAGACTGGCCACTTGCTGCAGCGACCACCTCGCCAGCGACAATATACAAAAGGTTGTCATAGGCGTAATCTGCGCGAAACTGTCCCGTAGGCTTTAAGTAACGCAGGTTATGTACGACTTCAGCGCGACTAAAGCTCGAAGGCTCAGGCCAAAGCATTAAATCCCCCGCGCCTAGGCCTAATCCGCTTCTGTGCGTTAGTAAATCCGTAATGGTAAAATGGGTGCTTATCCATGGGTCGTGCATTTGAAAGTCTGGCAAATGCTTAACGACTGGGTCGTCCCAACTTAACTTTCCTTCGTCGACTAAGATGGCCAATGCCGCAGCGGTGAAGGCTTTGGTGTTCGAGGCAATTTTAAATAGGCTTTGTGCACTAACAGGCTCATTGCTGTGAATATTCTTCACACCATAGCTTTGCTTGAGCACCACCTTACCATTTTTAATCACGCCGACCGCCACACCTGGAATATGTAAGCTATCCATGATGTTATGTATTTGCCTCTCTACCTTTGCCTTGCTCAGCACGGGCGCTTGAGGCTTAACGTGTTTTTCTGCCCTCACTTGTGCTCCTGACGTTGTCGCCCACATAATCACACACAAATATAAGACTGAGATAACTGAATTTATCTTGTTACGGCCGTTTAACGTCATAGTGTTGTTTGCCTTAAAATTTGTCTTAAAAAGTAAACTTAGGATCAGGGTGACTCTGGTTTATTTGCCGTTAAGCACGGCCTCGTACACCAAACTAACCACACTGCCATATTTGCCGGTTTCAAAGGTTTTACCTGCAAACTCAACATGGCCGCTTTCATCTTCTTGGACTTTTGAGTGCCGTGCATTGGTGAGCAAGAAGATAGCCAAGTCATATTTGGGGTCAATCACTGAGACTGTACCTGTCCAACCCGTATGACCATAAGCCTGAGCGCTAGCATAAGGACCGAAATGCCATTTACTTTGCCCCCGGCCTGCTCGGCGCCAGCCAAGTCCATAACTGTCATCGCGCTCTTCTGGCTTAATAAACTGTTGTAACACTGCTTCATCAAAGATTTGGTTTTTGCCGTAGCCACCGCCGTTCAATAACAACTGCCCCAGCACGGCCAAATCGTCTACGGTAGAGAACAACCCAGCATGACCGGCTACCCCGCCAAGTGAGTAAAAGGCTTTTTCATCGTGCACTTCCCCCTGCAACACATACTCGCGCATATTGTCGAAGGTGACTCGACCACCGCGGCTATTGCCCTGTATCTCAGTGGCAGCAAATTCGCCTTTCGCGCGGCCTTTTAATAGTGGGTTAAATAGGGTATTGCTCAACCCCAAGGGTTGATAAATTTGCTGCTCAACGTAAGCATCTAGCCCCATACCCGTAATACGCTCAACCAACATACCCAGCAACATATAGTCAGTGTCACTGTAGACCGCTTTAACATTGCGCCCCATGGCAAATGGCACTCGGTTTAGCAGTAACTGGTCCGTTCGCTGTGAGTCCTGAGAATACAAGCTCTTGCCAGCTGTATTTTCAGGCGTAAAAAATCGTACTTGAGGGGCGTAACCAGCGGTATGAGTGAGTAAATCTCGTACTAAACGCGTTTCTCGCCCGCCGCCTCGATAGTCAGGCATGTAGTGCTGAATAGGTGCATTGACGTCTAACTTACCTGCGCTTGCCAGCTTCATTAGAGCCAGGTTGGTAGCAAACATTTTCGTGTTCGAAGCAATATCAAACAGCGTATCAACCCGCATTTTTTGCGGCTCCGGGAGTAACTCACCACCATCAGCGTATTTGCGTGCATCACCGTATGCGCTGCGCTTAATGATTTCTCCGTCTTTGATAACCAACAATACCGCACCAGGGAATCCGTCATGTATATCTTGCTGAATAAGCGCATCGACTCGGGCAAAACGATTTTGCTGCGACGTGCTGGTGTCTATTAAGGTAGGTGACGGAATAGTCACTTTGAGCTCGCTACCCTCAGGTAAAATATTCTCTACACGCAAGGTGTTAGTGCCATCTTTGGTGCGACGCTTCAAGCTGTATTGGTAGCGCTCCTCTGGCGCAAAGGGTTGCGTTATATTGAGTTTTTGGCCATTGACGTAGATATCGGCTTGCTCTGCGCCTTGGCTATTAATCTGAATCTCACCTCGCCCTTGGTACGCTTTGAAACGTTCACGATCGTTTACCAATTGCCGAGTGCTGCGCTCTTGCATGGGGAATACTTGATCCACTTGCCCATGCTTTACGGCCTTGGGCTCTGTTGACTCAGTCACTTGCTCGTCAATGTAGCGTGCCATCAACTTTTTGGCTTTTTTAGCAAAGTATTTATCGAGTAAAGCAAACACAGCGGCAGCAGTTTTGCTGTCTGCTTTCCCTGTTACTTGCCAAGGTAAGAAGTGCATTTGAAACGCACTGATCACATTGCTTGTTTGTTCATCACGAATGCCCGTTTCTAGCACATTATAGCCATAAGCACGTAAAGCACTTTGTACTAGGCCAATATTCGGTTGATACTGATTAAAACGCTGCCAATAGCTCTCGAAAGTAGTGTTTTCATACCAAGCACCTATGCCAGCTTGGTATAGCTCAAACCAAGGAAATCTTGGGCCTGGATCGTTCTTACGCGACGGTGCGATATCTGAGTGTCCTACCACCTTGGTAGGCGATATGTCTGGATTACGGGCCAGTATTTGTTTACTAAGGGCAATTAGCAATTCGATTTGCTTTGAGTCGTAATCGGGAAATACGCATAAGCGATTCTCGCCATGCTCAGAGGTTGTTTTGGCTTCTTTGTCAAAATGACATTCAGGCACATTGACAATTTCTATGCCTATGGATGAATCGTTTAATTCGCTGCGCCCTTGCCACACACTGTTACCTGCATGCCAAGCTCGCTTGTCTTCATCTACTAATTTGAGAATTTCTAAAGAATCTTTAGGGTAACTGGGATCATTTGATTCAGGAATAAGATAATGAGCACTCAACCCGCCTTCATCTACCAATGCGTGAATCGATTTTTGATAATCAATAGCGGTAAAATGCATCACCAGAAACTTTACCCGATGGCTGAAGTTTTTTGATGGCATTTCATTAATCGGTAGTACCGCACAGCTGACGATGACTACCGTTAAGATGCATATTAAGACAGATCGCTGCCAACTCGTAATATGTTTTTTCATAACACTGAGGATATCCCGTTGCCTGTGAATCTTCCAGATCACTATTTCCACTCAAAAGCACCCACTTTTGAATAATTAATTACAGTTATAATAAATAATTTGAATAATAATTCCATAACTTAATGTGCAAACTATCAACACTGCTTAGCAAACATGTGGTCCAGACGCTAACTTTCAAAATTTTCGGTATTTCAGCATAACCTCTTTACGATTAAGGCAAAACCCGCGATCAGACAAGGGTATAAAAAGGTAACAAAACACACCTTGATGCCTTAGTACGATACCCATTTTTCGGGCAGTTCCGCTACTTCACCCCTCAATTTTAAAGATAAATTATTACTAAAAAACCAACAATAAAGAACATATTATTCTTGACGATATCAAATATTGTTTGTTAAATGCTCAGACAACAATAATAAAAACTACTTAATGAAGGCTTATGAGTCGTCGTCCTCAAATAAAAAAGCACAAGCAACAAATAGGTGAACACATGGCAACACAATCTAGAAATTTCATACAACAACGGATTTACCGTGCCATGCAAGGTGCATGGAACAATCGCGCAACCACACTCTCCGCAGTGCTACTGGCAAGCTCATTAGCTGGCGCACCCGCCGCTATGGCACAACAAGCCGGCGGCATTAAGGGTAAGGTTGAAACGCAAGCGACTGACATTTCGGTAAACGATGTCACTGTCACCGCGTCAAGTAACGTAATGCCCAAGCCTAGAACGGTTAAAACAAAAGCAGATGGTAGCTATGTTTTACCGGCCCTAAAGCCTGGTAAATACACACTGACATTTACATCATCTGACGGTACTGTTCGTCAAACCCAAGTAGATGTATTGTTAGATCAAACATCTAATGTTGACGTGGCATTTGAAGCGGCACCGACTGACAGCACCGAAGTCATTCAAATTGTCGGCTCTCGCATCAGCCGCGAAGGTGACTCTTCGCTCACAAACTCTTTGGGTGAAGACGTTATATCCCGCGTACCCACCGGCCAAGATTACCGCTCTTTATTAGCTATAATTCCAGGCGTGCAATATTCAGAAAATGCCACTCTTGGCCCATCAGCCGGTGGCTCTGGTCGAGACAATAAATATGGCTTCGACGGCGTCGACGTATCACTACCCATGTACGGTAACCTAGCTTCTGAACCGTCGACACAAGATGTCGCATTCGTGTCAATTGATCGTGGGGGGGCAAAAGCAATAGGCTTCAACCGTGCCGGTGGTCTATCAATCAATACCTTGTCTAAATCAGGCACGAACGAGTTTCATGCCAGCGTAGAGTATCGTATCGAGCCTGCAAGTTTATCTGCGGATCGTGATACAACAGAAAGTACTACTTCGACCTTTGAAGAAGACAAAACTTGGATGAGTGCCAATGTCAGCGGCGCATTGATTGAAGATGAATTGTATTTTTATGGTTCGTATTTTGGCCCTGAAATAACCCGTGACAATAAAGAAACCGCTTACGGCCCTACTAAGCAGTATGAAAGTGATCGTGATGAATATTTCGGTAAGTTAACCTGGGCACCGACCGAAGATGTATTGTTAAACGTTAGCTACAGAACCTCTGATAAAGACGTTGTCGGCGATTCTGTAGATTCAAAAGCGACTGATTCTACGTCTGAGGGGAGCTCGGTATCGCAAGATATTTTCACTATTGATGGGTCATATATTATTGATGACTACACTACGTTAACCTTTCAATACAGTGATTTTAAGAACGAGAACTCTAGCCGTCCTGACACCATTTTTTCAGGTGTGATCCCAACAATTGGAGGCTCTCTTGATTTAAATAGCCTTGATCAGCAAGGCTTGTTCTTTGTTCCAACGATTAGAACTGACGAAGGTTTTGATGCAGTAACAGCCCAAGCGCTAATCGATGCTTATGGTTATACGGATGATGCTGGCGTATTAACGGGTGGTGGGAATATTGGTGGTGCATCCCTAATAAACAATCAAGATTTCTCTCGTAAGAGCTTTGAAGTCGCTCTTGACCACGAAATGGAGCTAGGTAATACCGTTCACAATATTCATATTGGTGGTCAGTGGAAGGAAAGCGAAGAAGTGCTTACTCGACTGTCAAATGGTTGGGGCGCAATCAGCTATAACGGCGGGTTGGGTGTAGATACCGACTTTGAAACAGAGGAAGCCATCTATTACAGCGCAACAGTTTACTCAAACAGCTTAAATGGCGAAGAGAACCTAAACCCACTGACTTCAACATCTGAAGTCATTAACATTGAAGTCAACGATACAATCGAGCATGGCGATTTCACTTATAACGTCGGTTTCTTATTCAGCAACGATACTTTATACGGACAAGGTCTAAGAGAAAACTCAGCAAATGCATCAGGTTACGAAGTTGCTCCTGGCAACAAGTACAAAATGTATGAGCTTGATTTTATGGACATGATTCAACCTAGACTCGGTATCACTTGGGCCTATAACGGTCGCGATACCGTGTTTGCTAACTTTGCTAGCTACAACCCAGATACTACCTCTCTTGCCCGCGCCGCCTCATGGGATCGTAACAATCAATCAACCCAAAAAGTTTACTTTGATGCCGACGGCGCGTTTATCGGTAATACCGAAGCAAACGGTTCATCGGGTAAATTATTTCAAGATGACATGGATGCCCGTCGCACAGATGAAATCACCATTGGTATGACGAAATACATATCAAACGAATTCTTCGTTCGCACTCATGTACGTCAGCGTAAGGCCTTCCACGCATGGGAAGATCAGCCTAACAATGCCCGCACCTATGGAGACTATGGTCCTTTTGGTGGCGTGCCAGAGAACTTACGTGACAAAGGCCTGTTTATTCCAGATTTGGCCGAGCAATATTCCAGCATGGGACTATCTGCAAGCGACGGTAGCTATGTTATTGCTGAACTAGATGGTGCTGAAAATACCTACTACGAGTGGAGTCTTGAAGGTGACTATACTGGCGACAACTATTACCTGAACGTGTCTTATGTTTGGAGTCATTACTTTGGCAATTACGACCAAGACATTACCAGTACAGCTTCTGATGGTAACTTGTTTGTTGGGTCGTCAAATTTAGGTGATGGTCGCGGCCGCATGTTGTGGGACGGCAAATCAGGTACCTTAAATGGTGACCGCCCTCATGTATTAAAAGCACTGGGTTACTACACAACGGATTGGAACGCTGACATCGGTTTTAACTTTGTCTTCCAATCTGGCGATGTTTGGGAAGAGTGGGACGGTGGTGCTTATGGTTATTCAAGCTCTACTATTCGTTACTCTGAACCTGCTGGCAGCCGTCGTGAATCAAGCCATTGGCAGTTAGACTTAAACTACGCCCAAGCCTTTAATATAACTGAAGATTTGGAGCTGAAGTTTCAAGCTGATGTATTTAACGTTTTTGACAGACAAACTGGTTATAACTATCAGCCCATCCTTTCAAGCGCCACTTTTGGAGAGGCACAAAACTTAATTAACCCACGTAGGGTTCAACTTTCGGTTAGCCTAAATTACTAACTCCGTTTAGCGACTTACCTTAGCGAATACAGGTAGTTGTTTGTTTATCCCCGCTTCTGGCGGGGATTTTTTTGTTTTATTTTCCTCGCGCGTTATTTTATTGCAGTACAAATAAGTACCACAGCGTGTTTTATTTTAAGGAGTAAGTCATGGGTTTTAGGCCAGTGCATTTGTGTTTCATCCTTTTCTTTGTCATCGCTTGTATATCGTGCACAAGCAAACCATCAATCGATCCAAAGATTGAAGCCTTGGTTGCGCAAAAACTGATGCTCGATATTCGCTATTTCTGCGAAAAGAGCGAGCTTGATGTGAACACACAGCGCTGCACTGCACCTGTCACTACGTTACCCGACGACCTTAAAGAGATGATCGCCGACACAGGTGTGGGCGGTATTATCTTATTTGCCAATAACTTGGTCGACACAGAGCAAATGCTTCGCCTGAATCGAGACTTGCAAGCAGCCACAACCAATGGCGGGCACTCGCCATTGCTTATCTCTATTGACCAAGAAGGCGGGCGTGTGGTGCGCATACCGCAAAATATTAGTACTGCGTTCAGCGGTAATATGGCCATTGGTGCCACATACGCCGAGCATGGAACGCACTTTGCCACGCTTAGCGGTGATGTGATTGCTAAAGAGTTAGCCGTACTGGGTTTTAATGTTAATTTTGCTCCTTCAGTTGATGTAAACGTCAACCCAGAAAACCCTGTAATAAACGTGCGCTCATTCGGGGAAGACCCACAAGTAGTTGCTGAATTGGGGTTAGCCCAAATGCAAGCAATGCAACAAAACGGCATTATTGCTGCGCTGAAACACTTTCCTGGACACGGGGATACCAACACCGACAGTCACTCGGGCTTGCCCTTGGTTGAACATGACTTAAATAAGATAAAAGCAGTAGATTTAGCGCCATTCCAGTATGCCATTGATAATGGCGACCCGGGCATGATCATGACGGCACATATTCAATACCCAGCCCTTGATAGCGCAACATTTACCGCAACCGACGGCAGCAAAACAATACTACCGGCCACTATGTCGCGAGCGATTTTAACCGACTTGCTCAGGGAACAAATGGGCTTTCGAGGCGTGATCATCACAGATGCGTTAGATATGGCCGCCATCGCCCATTTTTACGAACCTACCCAAGCGGTATTACAAACCTTCAAGGCGGGTACTGACATCGCGTTAATGCCAATGGCGATCCGCACTGCACAGGACATTCCTAAGCTTAAAAGAATGATTGCTGATTTAGCTTATGCCGTTCAAATCGGCGACTTAACGTTAGCTGAAATAGAGGCGTCAGTGGCACGTATTCAAACCTTAAAACAAAACTATATCCCGTCTAACGCTGCCCAGTTATCCCCAGCAAAAGCACTCGCTCGGGCGCAAAGCATATTGGCTGCGCCTGCTCATCTAAAGATAGAGCAAGACTTAGCGGATAACGCCATTGTGGCAATAAAAAACCAGCAAGCATGGCCAATAAAGCAATCCACTAAACGCATTCAACTCGTCATGCCAGACAAGGCTAAATGCATGGCCATGACAACTGCACTAACTGATGCACTTAACACTTTTGACCCGCGGCCTAAACTGACAATTCGCTGTGCCAGCTTAGTGAGTGAGCCAACAGATAACATTCTTGCCCAACAACGTGACGCGCAATTAGTGATTTACACTGATATTACCCCCCAGCAAAGTTTGGTTGAAATGGGGGGAATGGACGATATTACTGATTGGCGCTTAAGACCGAATAAAGAAGCGTTAGAAGCCAAGTTACTCACCTTGATGAAAGACGTTAAACCTCATCAAAAATCGCTTCTGGTGAGTATGCGCACCCCTTATGCTGTTACTCAATACGCCGATTACCTGGACGGCATTTTGGCCAGCTTCGCTTATAACACCCAAGTTACTGAGCAATTAGATGAAAACGGAGCAGCCCATGCGCACCACGAAGGCCCTATTTATCGTGCTTTGGCCAATATTCTGTTGGGTAATCAACAGGCCACAGGATCTTTACCCGTTAGCGTGGGTAAGCATTAGGTGAATGAAATATTCTGCTGCCAGCACGGTCTTGTTAATGAAGTGTGATGTGTTCCCTGTAGCGTGACCTGCAACCGTGCTCTACTCGTATCTCTTTAACAGCTCTGAATAGGGGGAATTTGTATGGCGTTTAACGATACATTTCGCATCAGCAGCCATGGTGTTATCTTCAATGAAGGTGGGCAAGTTTTATTACTAAAAGCCACCTATGGCAATTGTGCTTGGGGCTTACCTGGCGGTGCACTTGAGCCTGGTGAAACCATTCATCAAGCCTTGTTGCGAGAGTGCCAAGAAGAATTAGGCGTGCAGGTGGAAGTTGAGTACCTTTCTGGGGTGTATTTTCATAGTGCATATAACTCTCAAGCATGCATTTTTAGAGTTCACTTGGGAAAACAAGCCATATGTCTAAGTGACGAGCACAGTGAATACGGTTATTTTGATATTGATTCATTAGCAAAGATACAGAAGCAGCGCGTCGAACAATGCGCCGCGTATAACGGTCAGGTGGTCAGTGACGCGTTTTGAGCTTTGTGAAGCAAAATCGACGTTTTAGCTAGGCTTTTGATTTCTTAACAATGGAATAATGTTCAAAATTCAAACAATTTTTAAATTATACTATGTTAAAAGGTTTTGAATAAATTATCGATTTGTCTTTGCCGAAAATCGGCACTAACGGTAAGCTAATTGCTCTTAAATTCACAATGTTTTACGCGTAACTTGTTAAAATTACGGTAAACTAAATAATAAATTATTACTCAGAGTTGCTTAATGTCTACTTTCACAAAAATAAAAGCCATTAAAGATACCCTTTCTAATAGCGAACTAAAGCTCGCTAAATTTGTACTTAGTTCGTCAAACGCAGTAAGGGATTTGTCATCTCAAGAACTCGCGAATGTCGTTGGCGTCAGTCAATCTAGCGTGGTGAAATTCGCCCAAAAGCTAGGATACAAAGGGTATCCAGCGTTTAAGCTCGGTGTAATAGACGCATTAAATTCAACTGCGAGTGAGGGCAATCTACACGGTAAGATCACCCTTAATGACAGTTTCAAACAAGTGTCAGAAAAGCTACTTAGTAGCAAAGTCGCTGTATTAACCGAAACCAAAAACCTGAATGAAGAAGCCGCGTTTCACCAGGCTGTGGAATTACTCAAATCTGCTAAGCGTATTTTAATTTGTGGCTTAGGTGGTTCAGCACTGGTAGGGAAAGACTTCTCGTATAAGCTACAAAAACTTGGCATGTTAGCTATTGAAGAGCCTGATATGCACGCCCAACTAGCCTTTGCTGCAACCTTGTCTGAAAACGATTTGGTGTTTGCCATCAGTGAATCCGGCAGTACCCGTGAAATCGTCAATGTAGTGAAACAGGCCAAGCAAAACAGTTGTAAAGTGATCACGGTAACCCGTTATGGCGCAACGCCAGTATCTGATCTTGCAGATATCAAACTATATTCAGTAGCAGAAGAAGAGTCTGCTCGTTTGTCATCGATAATGGCCCGTACTGCTCAAGAGTTTATTATCGACATCTTGTTTATTGCTATCACTCAATCATCAAGACAGGGGCGCCAATTACTTGAGAAAACCAACTCAGTGGTCAGTGACTTTAGGCAATCTTCTTAACATCCCACAGTAATACACCCTTTTTTAGCGTTAAATAGCCGTAATGACGGCCGTTTTAGCGCTGATTTTTTTCTATTACAAAATTTCTCGGCTTAACTCCCTGATGGTATTAGAGATCTTTAGTACCACTGGATTTTTGTACGAATTGGTAGCGCTCAATTTTCAGCCTCTTCGCTCAATTACCAGCCTTAAAACGTTTAAATAAAAATCAATGTAAATAGTTATTAACACCATTTAACAAAACATTTACGACATATTTGTTTGAAATAACAGCTAATGCCCCATACAATCCACCACAATCTGCACTTATAGCAGATAGATTCCTTATCTTTCCTATAATTACCTTCTCAGGGACACATATGCATAAAATTACTCAAGCCGTAAAGCTAGCGCTTTTAGGCGGCTCATTAGCTATGACAAACAGTGCTTTGGCTCAACAAAGCGCCGATGCAGCGGACACAGTAGAAAAAATCCAAATCACAGGCTCTCGTATACTTCGTGAAGGCGCTATCGCACCTTCACCTGTGACAGTACTTAGCGGTGAGAGTTTGCTAAATACTGGTGCCATGAATATCGGTGAAGCACTAAATGAGCTTCCTGCACTAGCGAGTACTTACTCTCTTTCAAACTCTGGACAGTTCATTGGCACCGCCGGTTTAAGCCTTCTTGATTTGCGTGGGATGGGCACTGAGCGCACCCTAGTATTAGTCAACGGCAAGCGCCACGTAGCGAGCAGTGCAGGTACCGCTTCGGTTGATACCAACACCATTCCTACCAGCTGGATTGAGCGCGTTGAAATTATCACAGGCGGTGCTTCAGCGGTTTACGGCGCAGATGCGGTAACGGGTGTGGTTAACTTTATTCTTAAAGACAAGATTGAAGGGTTACAAGTTAGTGCAACTAAAGGCTATGCGGACAACCACGACTACAGCAACGATAAGTATTCATTCTCTTACGGCACTAACTTCAATGATGATCGCGGTAATATCGCCTTCTCAGTTGAGCACAGCAGCCAGGAAAGCTTGAACGCCCTAGACAACCCTTGGACATCGACTTCGTTCCGCAATCTAGCTAACAATGCGCAAAATGATGACAATAGAGATTCTTTAGATGTCCCTGACGATATCTACACACCTAATGCGGGCATCTATGCTTTAAGCAACGCTGGTACCTTTGCTATTGGCGATGATTACTATTCATTTAACCCTAACGGTTCAGTACGCGACGTATACCTAGGTGATAACGTAGACGGTATAGCGTGTGAAAACTGTGATTTTATTAATTTGAATCAGTTCAGCGAGCTTCAGCCAGAGTTCGACCGCACCAACTACAACCTTAAGTTAAGTTACGACTTAACGGATAATATCCGTGGTTATGTTGAAGGTAAGTACGCTCGTACTCGCTCAACGAATATTGGTCAGCCCGCGTTTTTCTTCTTTGAAAGCGAAGCAGATGCAATCACCATACAAAACGATAACCCGTATGCAGGGGAAGACTTGCGTGCCTTAATGGGTGCAAATAATCTCACTAAAATTACTATCGACCGTATGTTGACTGATGTTGGCCGCCGTACAGAAGATGACGAGCGTGAAACCACCGCGTTTGTTGCAGGTCTTGAAGGTTACATCAACGATGATTGGGGGTTTGAAACCTATATCACGCGTGGTGAAACCAAGCTTGAGCGTGCCAACAAGAACAACCTTGTATTGGCTAACTTCTACAATGCAGTAGATGCGGTTGAAGCTGACGACGGCTCAATTGTTTGTCGTGATACGGCAGCTCAAGCAGCAGGCTGTGCACCATTAAACCTACTAGGTGACGGCGCGCCAAGCGAAGCTGCACGTAACTACGTTAACACCACCTCTGTTGGCAACAGCACCATCACGCAAACGGTTGTCGGCGGCTCAGTAAACAATTCTGGTATTTATGAATTACCGGCAGGTTATGTGGGTTTTGCCGCGGGTATTGAATACCGCAAAGAAGAAAGTGAAATTGAAGAGCCAGACAACGCTGAAGGAACTTTCTTCAACGTATTAGGCGAAGACAAGGGCGACTTCGATGTTAAGGAAGCCTACGTAGAGTTTTCAGTGCCTTTGCTCACTGACTTACCAGGTATTCAAGATCTAAACTTTGAAACCGCACTGCGTATTGCTGACTACAGCACTATCGGCAATGCTAAAAGCTGGAAGTTAGGCCTAGACTGGCAAGTGTATGACGACCTACGTATTCGAGGTACCCACTCGTCAGCCCTACGTGCACCTAACATCAGTGAATTGTTCGGTGAAGCGAGTCAAACATTTTTCAGCATCGACGATCCTTGTAAAACGTCTGAGTTAGGTCAATTGGCTGACGCATCAACGCGCACATCAAACTGTGCTGCCCTCGGTGTACCTGCTGACTTTGATTCAGATTACGACCAGGCCACCATCGAGGGCGAGCAAGGGGGTAACATTAACCTTCGCGCTGAAGAATCGAAAAGTACTACAGTGGGCGTGGTTTATCAGCCGTCTTACCTTGAAGGCTTTGTTGCTACTGTTGATTACTGGAAAATTGAATTAACTGACGCCATTTCTTCAGTTGGATCGCAAACCATACTTGATCGTTGTGTTGATAACACGAGCGGCGTTAGCAATGATTACTGCTCGCTGATTACCCGCGATGCAAACGGTGAAATTTCACAAATTAGAAGCTTTTCTCTTAACCTTTCAGGTCAAGATGCATCTGGTGTGGATTTCGAACTTGGCTATGATTTTGATGCACTTGGCGGTTCATTCAAAACTAACCTAATTGGTACTTACCTAATTGAGCGTAAAGAGTATCCGTTCCAAGAAGATACATCTGACTATGTAGAATATGCTGGTACTGCAGGTGAATCAGAGTGGCAAGGTATGTTAAGCGTGAGCTACATGGTTGATGCGTGGCAAGCGGGCATCAAAACCCGTTATCTAGAGCGTGTCAGCATCTATGACAACCAAGAGCTGGCCGTTAACCCTAACCGTAGCTCTTTGATGGAATATGGCTCGTACGCGATTTCAGACGTCACTGTAGGCTACGCATTTGAAAATGGTTTATCACTGACGGTTGGCGTAGACAACGTATTCAACCGTGACCTTCCATTTGGAACGACTGGCACAGGCGAGAAGACTGGTGCATATGAAAACATCGGTCGCTTTGGTTACATAACACTGTCATACGCGATGTAACATCTATATTGACTACTTTCGTTGCAGTTGCTTTTATCAAGGGCGGTGTTAGTAGCCTAAAAGCAGTACTCGGTACTCGGTACTCGGAATAAACAGTATTGAGTAACGCGAAAGTCACCTAACAAAAAGGCCTCAATTGAGGCCTTTTTTATGAATTTTAATTCAAATAGTTATGAACCAAATATCACCACTAGCAAAGCAAACACAAATCCCCCCGCAGCTATTTTCATTCCGTTTTTAAACAACTTTGCTTTTGGCATAAACATCAAAAACGCAGAGACGACAAAAAACAGCAGCACCACACCAAAAGTAATATTTAAGATGAACAAAGGGCTGTTAGTGGTGGCTTTATGCAAACTGACTAATTTGGCTAATACCTTGGGGTAATCCTTTTTAGTGACAACCGCCTCACCCGTGTTTTTTTGATAAGCGCCATAGTTAAAACGAATTTCTTGTTCATCTTCAGCCTGAATTTTAAAACCTTTCAGATGAAGGGCCTCTTCTAGCGCTTTTGTGCTCAGTTGGATGTCAAGTTCATGCACTGTGGTGTATTCGTATTTCATAAAATCCGTACTACGAAATATTAGCAATATTCCACTGACTGCATACACCGTCATGATACCCGCAAGGAAAAACCCCATCCATCTATGATACTGCCTAAAGGTATTGTGAAACTTTGCTGATGCCATACTGCCCTCTGTCATGTGTGAACGTTATATCGTGCTTTAAGTGAAAAACGCTGTATTTAACCACAGAGATTTAGATATGTCTGATGTCTTTACCTAAGTTTGCTCTTGAGTCGCACAGACGCGAAGCACAGTTACTTACTTGATAACTGAATCAATAATATATTAAGGGTAAAGTAGGTAGGGCTGGCGCTGAGCGATGAACTTGACTAATCCTGCTTGCCAGCTTTGTTTGATTTCAGCAGAGCTTTGACCTGCTTCTATGGCGTTACGCAGTGAATCCGTGCCGGCTAACTTATCCATAAAATCCGCTCGGTCAATTAAGCGCATATCACGGTTAGAAAATTGCTGCTGCGCCTCTACCAGCCAGTCTAAATTAAGGCCTCGCTCAGAGCTTTCGCGCAAATCAGTGCCTTGAAGTGCCTTCCCTTCTAGCTTGGGGTGCAGCGCACTGCCGGGGCGTGACTCTGGACTGAATGCAAATTCGCCTAATGCAATATCATCAAACCCTAACACCTGAAATGGAAAGTCGGTACCGCGGCCGACACTAATAGGCGTAGCCTCAAAAAAACACAGACTTGGGTATAAACCAATCGCTTGGTCATTAGGTAAATTAGGGCTAGGGGCAACAGGTAGCGAGTAGTGCATAGTGCGGGAGTAATTAGCCACTGGAATGGTGACCAAATCAAGCGATTGCGCTTGGTTTATCCAGCCTTCGCCTTTAATCATACGAGCGAGTTCAGCCACCGTCATACCGTGCAAAACAGGAATGGGATGCATGCCTACAAATGAACGATATGCAGGTTCGAGTATTGGCCCATCAACGAAACGCCCGTTAGGGTTGGGGCGATCCAGTACCATAAACTGAATACCTGCCTCTGCTGCGGCTTCCATCATGTAGTGCATCGAACTGATGTAAGTATAAAAACGCACCCCGACGTCTTGAATATCAAATATCACCACATCAAGTTGTTGCAACATTTCCACTGGCGGCTTTTTAAATTTGCCGTAAATAGAAGTGATAGGAATACCAGTTTTTGCATCTATTTCGCTGTTGACGTGCGCTCCTGCATCATGGTCACCACGAAAACCGTGTTCAGGCGCAAAGATACGCGCGACGTTGACTGACTTATCTAACAGATAATCCGCTAAGTGCCTGTTGCCCACCATCGAGGTTTGATTTACCACTAAGCCTACACGTTTACCTTTTAATTGGGGCAGGTATGCTTCTGAGCGCTGGGCAGCAACTTTGATGGCCTGAGTATTACTCTTCTCTACCTGAGAAAAAGTACCACATGCACTCAGTAATAAAGTAAATAGCGCCAAGTAGATGAGCTTCATGACTCACCTTGTGACATGGCATGGCGCAGAAAGCCCTGTTTCTGAGCGAGCTTTTCTCGGGCCTGCTGCACATCAACGCCTGTGAGTATCATTAAAATCGCCACTTTGACTTCTTTATTCGCATGACCAAGGGCTTCATATGCGGTTTGCTCTTCGCAGTCTGTGGCTTGTATCACAATACGCACCGCACGTGCATACAACTTTTGATTACTGGCGTTAAGGTCCACCATTAGGTTTTGATAGGTTTTACCGATACGGATCATGCTGGCCGTGCTAAGCATATTAAGTATGAGTTTCTGGGCGGTGCCTGATTTCAAGCGTGTGGAGCCGGTGAGTACTTCAGGGCCCACTTGGGCACAAATATCAATATCAGCTATCTGTCCGATGACGGAGTTAGGGCTGCAATTTACCGCAATGGTTTTTGCTTTACACTGCTTGGCGTACTCTAAACCTGCCGCCACATAAGGCGTTCGGCCACTGGCAGCAATACCCACTAATACATCGTTAGCATTAAAATTAATTGCTTTTAAATCATTTACAGCCATTTCACGGTTATCTTCTGCCCCTTCAACGGCGTGTATAACCGCTTTTTCGCCTCCCGCGATCAAGCCAATAACCATACCCTCTGGCACGCTAAAGGTTGGCATACACTCTACCGCATCGAGTATACCTAAGCGCCCGCTCGTACCAGCCCCCATATAAACCAAACGGCCACCTTGGTTAAAGCTTGATACGATAGCTTCAACTCCAAGGGTAATATCCGCCATTGCTGTGCTCACCGCAGCAGCAACTTTATGATCTTCTTGATTAATCTTTTCCAAAATCGCTAGAGTGGGCAAGGTGTCTATGTCGAGCGTATCTAAATTACGCCCTTCAGAAGCGATGCTATTTAATTCACTGAGCAAATTTATTTGAGTCATAAATTGATTACGTTCGGTTAGTTAATGGATGCAGGCGAGCACAATTGCTTTGCCAACAAACAAGCGCCATCAAGAGAGTTTCCCTTACTTGGCACGATTAAATTGCGATAAGTCGCACTTAGCAGTCCTTGGCTTGGTTCAGCCAGACCACCCATGAGCACCAAGGGCAAATCACTTGAACCGCAGGTACGCTTGATTAATTTTTCGATCATAGTGGCATGAGCAGTGAGTACTTCTAACGCCACCACACACTCTTCTTTGAGGGTGAAAATATGCGGGGCAAGCGCTGCGAAGTCGGCTGGTTTCGCCATCGCTAACCATTGCAAGATTGAATGGCGACTGTAACCAATTTGGCTGGCCACAAACAAACTTAACGTACTTTTTGCTACCCCATTTAAGTCCATTTCCAACAGCAACTTTTGAACCGCTAAGTAACCCAGTTTTGCACCGCCACCTTCATCACCGATACAAAAGCCCCAGCCGCCTATCATCTTTTCGTTGCGGTTATGATCCATACGCATTCCAACCGAACCGGTTCCGAGTGCTACGACAGCCACTGGATGGCCAGCATTAGCGCCGTACAAGGAAGTCTTGGCGTCAGACACCACATTTAATTTAGCAAATTTGAAGACTAAATCGCGCTCTAATCTAGCCACCAATGATTTATCACCGGCTCCTGCGACACCGAACACAGCGGATACCTGCTCAGCGCAGCAACCCGCTTGCTCAAAAAGCTGACCGCAGGCATCTGTGATACTGGCTAACGCCAAGGAGTAATCATTACTAAGGGACGTTGCCCCAGCATTCACTTGCCACTGCATTGAGGTTTGTAAGTCAACAAGCCGGGCAACAGTTTTCGTGCCCCCGCCGTCTAAGCCAAGAATGAATTGAATAGTATGGTTCATGCTTCCTGTCCCTGAAATTGCAATTCGCTGCTGCCTTTGCCTGATAAACACACTAGGCTTGCGACCAACGTCGCGATACAAAGTTGCCAAGTAAATCCTATGTGTACTATCCAATCTTGTGGTAAATACAGCGTCATAATATAAGGCTGAAATAAGAGCGTCGTCATAAAGCCGCTAATGAGCGCCGCTAACACGCTTTGAGGGCTACCGCGCTTGGTGAAGATGGCGGTGAAATAAACACCTAATAGGCCACTGTAAGAGAACACCATGACACCCAAAGCAAATTGTAAAAGTGGCGTGTCAGTATATTGCTGCCAGTAAAAGCACAAGCAGGCCATAGCACCTAATGCTGCAGCCACCAACCCCATAGCCACGCGCCCAGCGCTGACAAAATGCATGTCACTATGGCGATTACCCTTCTTCTCTTGCCAAGGTGCGTAAATATCTTGAACCAACACTGACGCCATAGAATTCAACCCTGAATTAAGTGTCGATAGCGCTGCAGCAATGATGCCAACCGTTACCAACGCTTTCACACCAGCGGGAATATGGTTTAACACGTAATACATGAAGATAGTGACTGGCTCACCTTCAAAGGTCGGTAAAACCTCGCCTGTAGCGCCGCTGTGCATCAAATCTGGGCGCTGATAATAAACATATAAAAGCAAGCCAATAACAATGAAAAGCAGCATGATGGGAATCACCATGACAATGGAATACAACATGGCTTTACTGCCGTCTTTGGCATTTTTACACGTTAGCACGCGCTGGGTCATGTCTTGGTCAAGTCCAAACGCAGCAATATTTAACAACACAAAACCAGTAAACACTGACCAGATGTTAAACACGCCCGAGGGGCTGAAATCCCAATCAAATTTGAACAACGCCAGCTTCGATGCTTGTCCAGCTCCGGGTTCGGCAAGCACCGCCATCACACTGGATAAATCACTGGGGATCGCCACCAGCAAACAATAGATAACCGCTACCGCTGCCCCTACATACACACAGCACTGAATTACATCACTGTATATCACTGTCTTGATGCCGCCATACACTGTGTACATCAGACCTGCAACGGTCAAAATACAGGTAGCAGCCACTACATGTGATGCTTCAATGTCCGCAAATAAAATCATCGAAACGGCAATCGCTGCCATGTATAAACGTGCGCCACTAGCGAATATACGACCACATAAATACATCAAACCTGCTTGTTTCTTCGCTTTAGGGCCAAAGCGAACTTCAAGCAATTCGTAAACTGTGTACACATTAAATTTATAAAACTTAGGAATAAGAAAAGTGGCAACAAAGAACGCCGCCACAAACGCGCCTAAGTTAGTGGCTAAATAAGACAAATCACCGCGGTAACCCTGATCAGGGCCGCCTAAAAATGTGGCTGCAGATTGCGAGGTGGCGAGCACAGATATGGCCACCGCCCATACTGGCATAGTGTTACCACCACGAAAATAATCTTGGCTGTTCGCTGAGCGGCGATTAAAAAACCAACCTGAGCCCAGTAGCAACAAGCCATAAGCAACAAAAACCAACCAATCTAAACCAGAATACTGTGCGCTCATTAATACTTACCGTATACGCTTAATATTGTAGAGACGATCCACATAGCTGTTTTTCTCTGACAATCGAAGGGGTAACAAAGGCGTGACGGACACACCGTTTAAGGTGCCTTTATAGAGCTTTTTATTCTCATCAAAATACGCCAAGCCTTTTACGTCGTGGATCACAAACGGCTGGCCCTTTTCATCACCTAAATAGAGCATCACATGGCCCGGAATATAAAGTAAGTCACCTACTTCTAAGCTTTCAATGGCCGCCAGTTTATCTGCCATGGGGGATTGCTTGGAGAACCGGCTATCAATACCGAAGTCGGTTCCACCCTGATCACCAGAGTTGCGTGGCATTAAAATGCCGAACGAGCGGTAAATTTCCCCCACAAACCCTGTACAGTCACGACCGTTATAGTCATGCCCCCAACCATAACGTTCACCTAAAAATTTGAAGGCTTGGCGAATAACGTTCGCTTTGGTGTATGTCATGTACCCTAAATGCACGTCTTGGCTTCGCCCGATAAGGGCTTTTTGTAGGCTCAACTTCCCTTGTGGTGTGCGAGTGGGCAACCAAACCACGTAATTGGCATAAGGGTTTTGGGCGAATAACGCGGTTGGCACGTCGTTTTCGCTAACTAAGGGCAGGCGTACACTCATGTCTAGTTGTTGCTCAGACACTGCCGGCATGTCAGGCACGTATTGAGTGAATACCTTGGCGCCGGTAATCACAACGAAATCACCTTCGTCTTTAAATTCAGCAACTTGCTGTTTACTGCCAAGAGCAAAATTTTCGACTCGTGTCCAAGCCAAGTAGTTAAACCCTTGCACCAACGCCCACTGCTTATCTTTGCTGTAGGTTAGGATCGCAACTGCGTCCCCTGGAAACAGAGCGCTTTCTTGAAAACGGTCAAGGTCCGCATCCATCCCTGTGTTCAGCACTCTCTCATCGGTTGGGAAGGTACGTAGTGCTGCGCGCTTTACCATTAAGCCAAATTCTACTTTGTGCTCATTCGGTGCTGGAGCAAAAGCCATATTGTCTTGATAAACCTTGTAGTCTTGGGGGCTCAACTGGCGTCCATCAACAAAATAGCGCGCACTTTTAGGCACTTTACTGATGCTGAGAATTTTCGCTGTGAGTTGTTTGTCAGTAAGTGAATCTGGGATACTTAGGGGATCACTGACAAAACGATTATGCTCAATTAACCCTTGGTTAAGTGCATTAATCTGTTCTTGGGTCATGATTAGCTGTTCAGGATTTTTTAGATTCTGCAGCCAATGATCAGGGTGTAACTGCGCTTGTGTTACATTCATCACATCAGTTCCCCAGTTTTTTTGCAGATCTTTGGTAGGATGCTGTAGAGCACTGGCAGGCAATGCAGTCGCACTTAAAGCGCCCAGCAGTAACAGCCCGATTGATAAAATACGTTTCATATTGTTCTCCGTTTACGCTGCGCTTAGCCATGCTAACGCTCGCCCTACCAGTAAGCCGCCGCCGGTGCCAACTATGTAACCCAACATGGCCATTAACACGCCCACAGGGATTAACGCTCGAGAATAAGCAGCAGCAAGTATAGGAGCAGATGCCACGCCGCCAATATTGGCCAATGACGCGATACCGCAGGTGAATAAATCAAGTTTGAACAGCTTAGCCACCAGCAGCATAAGCCCGCCATGTACAGCCAAAATAAATAAGCCAAGCAAAATATAAATAGGCGCTTGGGTTAACTCGTTAAAATTAGCTCGCGAAGCAATCAAGCCGATAATGAGATACAGCATGAGCGATGATAACTCTTTGCCCCCCCACATTTTGCTGATGGGAGTGATGGCACAAATGACACCCAAAACGGTGACCAACATCACAGTCCATGCGGTTTTAGTGAAAAATTCTGTCACAGGCAAAGCGGCAGCAAGATGCTGACTTAAGATGGACACCAACATTGCCCCAGATAGCAAGACCAACATAGAGGTGGTTTTATTGCCTGTGTATTCTTGTTGTTTACTGGCTAAATTGGCACTGACTTCTTCTAATGCTTTACCATCAGCTTTAGTCCAATGATTGAAGCGATTCGCCAGGGGAACTAACGCCAACAGAAACATAACCCACATGGCGTAATCAATTGAGTCAATCAGCAAGGTGTACCCCATACTGGAATCCGGCACATTCAGCGCCGCTTGCACCGCGGCCATATTGCCTGTGCCGCCCATCCAACTGCCGCTTAGCGCCGCTAGTGTTTTCCACGCATCTGGGGCTAAAAAGCTTTTGAATAGCGCAAAACCAATGACAAATGCAGAACCAATGCTTATCGCCGCAGCAAAAAATGCCAACAGCATCTTACCGCCCAAGCGCTTAATTTGACGTAAATCAGCATCCAGCAACATTAGGAAGATCATAGCCGGAAGAATATTTGCCTTAAGAGAAGAATACGCCTGATTGATCTCTGCTGTTTTGCTCCATAAGCCCAGCGTAGACATCATCATGACGGTGAAATACAGCAGTACGATGGCAGGTAGATAATGGAATAACTTCCAACGGGTTTTCTCTTCTACTAGGGCTAGCCCCCCCGCAATAAAGAGTAAAACACTGATGTATGCAAAGGCAGTCGTGATCATAAAAAAGGTGGTTAGTTTGCAGTAGTCAAACAGTACCCAGTTGCAGACTATTTGTAAATAACTATTATAAAATATAGAAAAATAAAGAATAATTTATTATTCTAAATCCACTGTACACTTTACCAACATAAAAGGGGTTCCCATTGAGTAGCTTTATGGCGCAAGAAACCGCGCAAACACCATCTGTTATACGTCAGCAACTCATTCGTAACGCCGAGCAGTGTGAAACACTCGTCCGCCAAATAAAAGCGAGAAAACCCAGTTATGTGTTGATGATTGGCCGTGGTTCATCTGATCACGCAGGCGTTTTCGCTAAATACTTATTAGAAACAGAGCTAGGCATACCCGTTATGGCCTCCGCCCCTTCGGTATTCGGTATTTACCATAAATCTGTCGATCACCAAAACGCCTTAGTGATTGCCATTTCCCAGTCTGGCCGTAGCCCTGATATTGTGAATCAAGTGAAATCAACTAAAGCCAGTGGCGCTATGTGTTTGGCGTTGGTAAATGACGAACAGTCTCCTCTAGCGCAAGCAGCTGATTTTGTACTGCCCATGGGCGCAGGGCTAGAGCAATCGGTTGCCGCAACCAAAAGCTACTTAGCCAGTTTAAGTGCATTGCTGCAATTATGTGCCTCCTGGAATAACAACACCGCGCTACTCGCTAGCCTAAATAATCTGCCGGATGCACTTGAGCAGGTACTCACTCATCCTGCACAGTTAACGCCCGATTTACTGCACGATATTCAACATTGCGTCATGTTAGGACGCGGTTTTGGTTATGCCATCAGCCGTGAAATGGCGCTGAAGTTAAAAGAAGTTGTGGCGATACACTGTGAAGCTTTCAGTAGCGCGGAGTTTATGCACGGCCCTTCGGCCATGCTTGCTAATCAACTCCATGTCATTGATGTTCAAGTTGAAGATGAAACGGCTGACGTGCATAGTAGCCAGATGCAAACCTTCGCCCAACAAGGAGGTCGCGTTGTATCTCTATCACACCCTAAGCTTGCGCTGCACCCTCGATGCCTGCCGTTATTGGTAGTATTGCGTTTCTATGTAGACATAGAGCGTATCGCTCAAGCTTATGGTAGAGATCCAGACCGACCTCAGGGCCTCAAAAAAGTAACAGAGACCCATTAAAATGCAATTTAGATGTGAGCGCTTACTGACTTCTAACGGTTGGTTGAATGACCAAACGGTTACCGTTGAACAAGACACGATCCAAAATATAAGAGCAACATCTTCTAATGACGCACATTTAGCGTTTTACCCTGGCTCAGTGGTACCTGGTTTTATTGATGTACAAGTTAACGGTGGTGGTGGGGTGCTGTTTAATCAGTCTCCCACCACAGCAGCTTTAGCCCAGATGAGCCAAGCTCATCGCAAATTTGGCACTACAGGGTTGATGCCGACACTGATCACCGATGAACTGCCTGTCATGCAACACGCTGCCCAGGTCATGGCCGAGGCCATTGACCAAAACGTGGCTGGGATCCTTGGGGTACATTTCGAAGGACCACACTTAAGCAAACCGAAAAAAGGCGTGCATGATGAAGCCTTCATTCGCCCCGTCACTGATGATGAGTTAGCCCTTTATTTACGTAAAGACTTGGGAAAGGTGATTGTCACGCTCGCACCGGAAAATGTTAGCCCAGACGTAATTAAGCAATTGTGCCAGCATGGGGTGAAAGTGTGCCTAGGCCACTCTAACGCTGACGCAGAGACCGTACTAAAGGCAATTGAGGCTGGTGCAGATGGATTTACTCATTTATTTAACGCTATGTCAGCCATGCTGTCACGAGCACCAGGCATGGTGGGTGTGGCGCTAAATACCCCTGACACCTATGCAGGTTTAATTCTGGATCATTACCATATTGACCCAATTTGCAGCGAAATAGCGATTAAAATCAAGGGCAAAGGAAAAATGATGCTAGTCACAGATGCTATGGGATTAATCGGCACTGACGATGACAGTTTTATGTTTGGTAAACAGAAGGTCACTCGAGTAGGCAATAAGCTAACCACAGATAACGGTACGCTAGCGGGCTCACATTTAGATATGCTCAGCGCAATCAAAAATGCTGTGCATGATTTACATATTCCTCTTGAAGACGCCATCACAATGGCCAGTACTACACCTGCCCAATACCTAAATTTACAAGACACCCATGGCGTTATTGGCAGAGGCAAAAAAGCGGACTTTGTTGTACTAGATGATGATCTAAATATCACGGCCTTATGCCAATCAGGGCGATTCATTCCACAATCATAAAAATAAGGGACAACCCATGACGCTCACTACTTCTGCGCGGCGCTTAAGCATTATGCCCATGTGCATAATTGCACTGCTATTTTTCATATTCGGCTTTGTAACTTGGTTAAACGGCGCACTGATCCCTTTTTTACAAGTGGTGTGTCAGCTCTCTGAAACTCAAGCTCTGATGATTGCATCGTGCTTTTACTTCGCTTACGTAGTAATGGCGTTGCCCATGGCGATGATCTTGGAAAAGGTCGGTTATCAGTCATCCATGGTATTGGGGTTAAGCATTATTGCCCTTGGCTTGCTCGGTTTTATCCCTGCGGCGTTACTGCAAGAGTTTTGGATCTTCCTTGTAGCGCAGTTCGTTATCGGTAGCGGCTTAACCATATTACAAACCGCCGCTAACCCTTATGTGGTCAATGTTGGGCCAACTAAAAGTGCTGCTGCGCGTATCGCGATCATGGGCTTACTCAATAAAGGTGCAGGTATACTAGCGCCCCTTCTTTTCACCGCATGGGTGTTAGGCGGCTTTAGCGACATTAACCTTGCGACTGTCAATCAAATGCCTGCAGAGCAGCAGCAACTACAAATCGAAAGCATGGCTCATCAATTGATTTCCCCATATGTAGGCATGGCCATTGCCTTACTGGTATTGGCCGGCGGTTTGTCGCGTATTTCATTGCCTGATTTGGCTTTATTAGAGTCCCCTGTCAATGATGAGTCAGACGCGCTTGAAGATAGCGCTCGTCATCAGACTAAGCGTTCCATTTGGCAATTTCCGCAGCTTGTGCTTGGCGCTATTGCGCTGTTCTTTTATGTTGGGGTAGAGGTAATTGCCGGCGACACGATTGGCTTATATGGTGCAAGCATAGGTGTGGCTAATGCCACCACGCTCACGTCATATACAATGGGATTTATGGTGCTAGGTTACTTGCTAGGTTTGCTGTGTATTCCACGCTTTGTATCACAAGCCAATGCCCTGCGCCTCAGTGCCGTTAGCGGTTTGGTGATTACCATTTTATTGCTGTTCTCTTCGAATGAACAAACCATGCTATCGCAATTACTCTGGGGATGGTCCGGCATCGCTGTTATTCCAAACAGCGTCACATTGATCGCCTTGCTGGGCTTAGCCAATGCCATGGTGTGGCCCACACTGTGGCCTTTAGCACTGGCTGACTTAGGGCGTTTCACCCCAAAAGGCTCTGCGATTTTAATCATGGGAATTGCAGGGGGGGCGCTGATGCCAATTATCTACGGACAATTAGCTCAAGCTAGCAATAACCAGCAAGCTTACTGGATACTATTGCCAGGTTATTTAATAATTGGTTTCTATGCATTTTATGGTCATAAAATGCGTATTTGGTCATAAACAACTGATTCTATTAGGGGTCATTCCCCCCTTAAATAAATGAATAAACGCGGTGTTAAAGCACCGCGCTTTCATCTAGTGTCAATTGTTGCTTGGTTGCGTCAAGTGTTGCCATAGCGCCAACAGGTACAGTCGCCATATCTTTAATGTGACCAATCATCACTCCACTTAGCACGGGCACGCTCAAGTCACCTAAACGGTCTTTCAGCACATGTTCAACGCTAAAGGACGGCCCGCTACTCGGCTCACAATCAGTACATTTACCAAACACTATACCTGCTACCTTATCCAATCTACCTGCCAGTTTCAGGTGGGTTAACATACCGTCAATCCGGTAGGGCGCTTCTTCTACGTCTTCTAAGAATAGGATCTTGCCTGCGTAATCTGGCTCATAAGGGCTACCCACTAATTTAACCATAAGCGACAAGTTACCACCAATTAATACGCCCGATGCCTGACCTTGGGAGACGGTTGTGAGACGGTTGTTTTTTTCAGCTTGACCTTCAGCGCGTTCAAATGCCGGCGGTGCGGCCAACGGCATACTCTTCACAGGATTGAACAGCACGCTTTTGAATTCACCTAAGGTGTACTCAGTAAAGCTCTGTTTCGCAATAGGTCCGTGAAAGGTCATGATGCCGCTTCGGGTGTAAATCGCATTAAGCAGGGCTGTGACGTCGCTATAACCGAGGAACACCTTGGGATTTTGGCGGATTAAATCATAGTCTAGATAAGGTAAAATACGTGGCGAGCCATAGCCACCACGCAAACAAAAAATAGCGTCCACTGTATTATCAGCAAACATGCTATTTACGTCATTAGCTCTGTCTTTATCGCTGCCCGCTAAGTAAGCTGTACGATCAAACAGATGAGCAGCACTTTTCACCTTAAAGCCAAAAGAGCGAATAATATCCATGGCGAAGTAGATCTCTTGGTCTTCCCAAGTATTGCTACTTGGAGCAATAAGCCCAATGGTCTGGCCCGGCTTTAAGCGCTTAGGTTTGCGAATTTTCACCGAGCGCTCACCCGCATCGGCCAAAGAAGCCGCACTTACTGATGTGAGCGGAATCAAAGCGCTCGCTATAGCGGAAGTAATAAAGGCTTTGAGTAACGTTCGTCGGACTATCATAATATTTCTCGGTTTTTTGTTTAACTTAGCAAATTAGACGCTGGGCAAAAAGAAGTAATTATTACAATTTTCAGAAAAAATAAGAATATTGTAGTCATTCGCAGTTGTCACATCCCTCCAATGAAGTATGTAAAGACTACAATTTTCACTCGCGTTACAGGGTAATTAGCCTAAAATTATCGTTATTTAGTTACAATTATCCGGCTAAAAAACAAAAAATATCAATATGTTATGGGTTAATGTCTAAATTGGCACTTAAGCTGCTTAAAGAGTCATTTAATCGTCAAATTACAATCATAAGAACGGGGAAACCACCATGAGCGTATCTAAATTACGCCCCAACCAGGACATCGAACCTAGTGCAGCCACATTGACAGCGGGTACGTCCGTTGCCAATAGCGAATTGCGCAAGCAAACCCTAATGGTGGTGGACGATTATCGTTCTAATTTACAAGCGATGAACGCGCTATTTGAATTTCAGTATCAAGTTGTAATGTTTGACAATGCAACAGATGCATTAATACACGCCCAACAAGAGTCAGTAGATTTAATTTTGCTGGATTTAGACATGCCCGACATGCACGGCTATGACGCCTGTACTGAGTTGAAATCGAACCCGTTAACAGCCCACATTCCGGTGATATTTGTGACTGCCTCCGACAGCACTGACGATGAAGCCCACGGACTACTTTTAGGCGCTGTGGATTACATTACCAAGCCGGTCAATTTGACCATTCTGCGTGCTAGGGTACGCAATCATATGGAGCTGGTGTACTACCGCAAGCAATTAGAAATATTGTCCAGTGTTGATGGCTTGACCGGTGTGGCGAATCGTCGCCAGTTGGATACAGTATTGTTACAGCACTTTGCATCAACCATCAGATTTGGTCGTTGTATGACCTTAATGATGATTGATATTGATGATTTTAAACCGTACAACGATTTGTATGGCCACATGCAAGGTGATGATTGCTTAAAGCGCGTAGCTCAGGCTATTCAGTCGGTTCGTCGCAGAGAAACAGATTTCGTCGGTCGCTACGGCGGTGAAGAGTTTGCCATGGTGTTGCCAGATACTGACTTAGATGGGGGACTTGTGATGGCCAATAAGCTTTTGCAAACCGTCAGAAGCTTAAATATCGAACATCAAGGGGCAAGCGCTGCCGATAGAGTGACTATCAGCATAGGCTTAACAGTGTTTGAAGCAAAGCAAGAACAACCGACGCAAATGACAGTGGAAGAGTTGATTGAGTTAGCCGATAAGCAATTGTACGCAGCCAAGTTTGCTGGTAAAAATCGCGTGAGCCATTTTCAAATTCCCGAATTTCCATCACAATCAAAAAGTGAAAATGACCATGAATAATAACGAAGCAACCCTAATTCGTAAACACATACACAATGTCAGAAACCCCCTAAACAGCATCGCCCTGCACGCTGAATTAGGGAACATGCTACTTGAGGGGCAAGCCAGCAATCAGGAATTGCAAAATGCTTTTTCAGTCATTTTACAGCAATGCCGAGAATGTGACCGAGAGCTAGGAAAAATCCGCAGTTTAGCTGCACCGGAAAGCCCTTAGCGCTACTGACACACTATGAATTCTAAACTCGAAACAATACTTCATCCATCTCCATCCACGCATCGAATATTTCTTTGCAGTCGTAAATTATAGTGTTGTGAGGTTCTTTCACCCGATGCTCATTCAAAACTCCACATTCCAGCAATTCGGTGATTGCTGCACTTCCTTCAATCAAGGTCCATCCAAACTTCTCTGAAAGGTAAGCTGGAGTAACGATCGGTTGCTCCGCGATGTGAGATAGTAAAGTGGCAGCTTGATGACTGAGCTGCCTTAATGTTAATTTTTTTTGGATCAAAGAGCTTGCATTCAGAAGCCTCTTGCACAAAATATCAGCCGTGTTGGTACTCCATTGAATAGCTTCATTCCAAAAATCAAAAACTTGCTGCCATTGCCCTTGCATAATAGCACTTGGCGCATCTAAGTAGCCATTATGCTGGTGAGCCAAACGAAATAGAAATGGACTTATATATGCCTTTTCATCACGCATGATTTGACTCAAAAGTGCATCGACTATTGCTCTGTTAAGGCGCCCATTACCGTCATTAAATGGATGGATCAGAATAAATTGATTGGATAACATAATGATATCTTCAATGCTTATTTGTTCGATATCGTTAACATAGTTAATCCAGTCGGTCATTAAACCAGAGACTTTTTCAGGAGGCGGTGGAACGATATGCGCATTATCGGGTGAGCTCCCGCCTATCCAATTCTGCACATCTCTAAAGTGGCCTCCATTGTGGTGATGGGGGTCAAGTGATTTGTGCACTTCGCACAAAGTAACCAGTGTAAGTGGTCTTTTACGTAATGACTGTAAAGCGCAACGGTATCGTTCGGATTGTAATGTTACAGATTCTGCCAATTCATCACTCCGCTTAAGGCCTAAACGCATAAGCGAGAGTCGCTTTCGAGAAATTGCCCTGCCCTCCTTTAGACTAAATCCACCAGCTAAATAACGTGAAGTAAAACACTGCAAATTGCCAATTTGACAGTGCGTTTCTAAAAATTTTAATACTAGTGGTGTTGGTAAATCTAATGCACAAGTTTGATTGGCAAGACTTTCAGGCATTAGGCATCGGTAGTTTGCATTATTGCTCGGCCATACTTTTTCGATATACATAATTTGTTCCAGCATTTGAGGGCTGTCGAGACAGCCCTCAAAGGTTGTTCTTTAGAGTGAATAACCTAAAGTTTGGGTTTGAAATCCGAACATTTGATTGTTCGATTCATACCGTCCCCCAGCGCCAAATCCTCCCTTTCCGAAGACTTTAGCCCTTGCGTTCAAGCAATAGTTTCCATTTACCTTAGTGATGCTATTACTAGCGCTACTGACATTCCACGAGCGGTCAACAGTGACAACTAAACCACTAACTGGAGAAGGCGAGTAGCTACTAGTGATCACTGCATTACGACTGAAGTCAGGAATGATGTCGGTGTTCGTGAAGCATTGTTGTACCGACTTAGATTCATAGCACCTAAATAAACAACCTCCTTTAGATAAATCTAAACGTACTTGTTCAAGTCTAAATCCTTTAAAACTTATGAGTTCAGGACGCTGCATACACAATCCGTTATTAATAGAATCGATACAGTTCGAAGAATTGGGAAGAAAACACTTATTCCACTCACCTTGATTTGAACAATAGTTTACAAAGCGGTCGACCATATCTTTTGCAGAGTCACATAAATCTCTTTGACTAACGTTTCCTTCGTAGAAACTTAGCCCCATTGCTTCTTCAATTTGGCCTACAGCGTCAGGATCAATTCCGTTCAAATCTAACATCCAACAACGTCGTTCCAACTGACTGTCTAACCGACCCCAAGTCTGCAATATGTCACGGTACTCAGTGTAGTCAGAAAACACGTCAAAATGGCTCGTGCCAGCTAAAGCACTTGGTATGGGGTAATCCCGTTCCGTCGACTCGATATTGACCAAGTCTTCATCATTGCTGTTAGCAAAACTGGTAAGCACAATCATATATTCTGTGATGCTATTAAGCCTCAGAAGGTTACCGGAGTCTGATCCACCGGTTTGCGTACCTATAATTTCAAATGTGTAGCCTTTAAATTCCTCATTTAAACTACTAGCTTCGCTAGAGCTGAAATTACCATCCGCGCTATAACTTTCCAGTGATGCTTTTAACTCAAGAGTTTTGCTCTTTATTTCACTATAACTACTGTTTTCACTTACCACTCTGATCGTGAATAGGATTTTCCTTCCCGTAGTGACTGTATCAATGAATTTGTCACCACAGAATTTACGAAACTCTTTTGGCTGATTATTCACTAAGTAATTAACGTATGGGGTAGACATCCCTAAAGTGAGGGCTTGTTTAGCTTGATATCGATTTTGTTTATCGATGAAGGACGAAACAATAACAGAGCTTTCAGTAACCTTGGATGTTTCGCTATACAACGAAGAGCTTCCTGAGCCCCCGATAGAAAAACCACCAAAGGATATCGAACCGCCTCCTGAACGCTTAACATCTAGAGTTGTAGCAAGAGATTCGTAAGTATCTACTTGGCTGAAGGAGTATTTTTGATCGTTAATATACTGAACAGAATCGAGTTGGGCGGCGCCAGATAGATCCCAGCATGAATTCCCGTACACCTCCCCCTTGAGCGCATCGTAGCCTTTACTTAGCGCAGCAAGTGCCGTTTCTTGTTCTGTTTGGTTTGTACTTAAGGTTGAATAGCTTCCTTTACTGGCTAATTGAGAATTTGTTCTCACACTTTCTAATGGTTTGGTTACCGCACCGCCATTATCATAGTTCGCATTAATCGAATAATATTGTGACGTTTTGTAAGCACTACACCCAACACTATTACATGCTCTAACCGCATATTTGACGATTTTATCGGCGCCTGGAGTTTGAATAGAGCTAAGGTTATTGCCAACTGAAACGGTGCTTGGCGGTGCCGTCTGGGTTTGGGTTTCACTATCTTGCGGTATTTCATTTTTATATTGTTGACGCAACTCGTAGTGAAAATTAGATCCTTGGCCTGCGTTGCCACCTTGCCACTTTACTTCTACGGAATTACTTCCTTTCGTTCGAAGTACCGCAATACTTTTTGGTACTGATGGCGCCACATCCGGTGGCGGGTCAATTGGTCCCCCACCTCCACAATCCGTATTGGTATCACACTGTATACTGGCTGACACCGATGTTTTTAATTGCCAACCCCATCCTTCTTCAGATCCCACAGCGGCTTGGTTAAACTCAGCGTCATCCTCATAAAAGCTAGATGTTTCTTGCACTTGGCTCTGGGGAGTTTCTACAGCATATGCATTTCCCACGAACCCTAAACCACTTAATAACAGCACTATTTTATTGTGTTTTAACATTGCGTAATCCTTTCGTTATGCACTCGTTGGCGCATCAATCAGCTAGTTATTCTGTTAGTTATGTTCTAAAAACTACTGTTAATTCGAACATATTTAATTACCCACCCCCTGTTCAGGAGCAAGTTACACCAAGGTAGCAAGGGTAAAAAAAAGTTACAAATGAAGGGTTGTTTTTTTACCTAAATTTAATGGAAATGTAATATTTCAAAGATTTTGATACTGATGCTTTGGCCTTGAAGCACTTTCTGCCCTTTTCACAATCGAAAATTTTATGGAAGAAAAACAAGGTAAAAATGTATATGAATATTGGTATAGGTGTTGGGAGTAGAATAAAGAAGTGTTATGCAGTGTAACTGCATTATTAACCTGCGAAAGAACTTCGCAGGTTAATATACTGGGATTTAGCGGTTATGCTGCAGCGCTTGCGCTGGCCTCTTGACGGCTTGCGAAGTACTCATTATAGGTACCTTGGAAGTTAATCACTTCTTGGTCTTTGATCTCAATAACACGAGTGGCTAAAGAGGATACAAACTCCCGGTCGTGACTCACAAAAATTAGGGTGCCGTCGAATTTTTTGAGGGCTGCATTGAGCGCTTCGATTGCTTCCATATCCATGTGGTTCGTTGGCTCATCCATAATCAGTACGTTGATATCAGACATCATCAACTTGCCAAACAACAAGCGGTTTTTCTCACCACCTGAGCACACATTCACTTTTTTGTTGAAATCATCTGCGCTAAATAACAAGCGACCTAACATTGCACGAACCGCTAAGTCATCGTGCTTAGGTGTGCGCCACTGAGACATCCAATCAAACAAAGTGATATCCATCGCAAAATCTGCCGAGCTGTCTTGTGGGCAATAACCAACAACGGCATTTTCTGACCACTTGATGGTGCCCTCATTCAATTTAAGTTCGTCTACCAAGCAGCGTAGAAATGTCGTTTTACCCACTCCGTTTTCACCGGTTATGGCTAATCGAGCGCCAGCTTCTAAGATCAGCTCACCACCACTAAACAATGACTCGCCGTCAAAACCGTGGCCAAAGTTCTCTAAAATCAAAGCTTGACGATGCAACTTACGATGTTGCTTCAATGTTATTGATGGCGTACGGCGACTGGAAGACTTCACTTCATCTAACTGAATTTTCTCTAAACGTTTAGCACGAGAACTGGCCTGTTTGGCTTTGGATGCATTAGCCGAGAAGCGTGCAACGAAGCCTTGTAAGTCTTCCATTTCAGCGGTTTTCTTGGCATTACTGGTTAACAGCTGCTCTTGAATCAAAGATGACGCTTCGATAAAGGCTTCGTAGTTACCAGGGTAAATACGTAGCTCACCATAATCGATGTCAGCCATGTGTGTACAAACCGAGTTCAGGAAATGGCGATCGTGAGAAATAATGATCATGGTGCATTTACGCTGGTTTAACACATCAGCCAACCAAGAAATGGTGTAAATATCCAAGTTGTTTGTAGGCTCATCCAGCAACAGAATATCTGGGTTTGAAAACAATGCTTGGGCAAGTAGTACTCGTAACTTCCAACCCGGTGCCACTTGGCTCATTAGGCCATAGTGGTAGTGCTCAGCGATACCCGCCTCTAACAGAATGTCACCCGCGCGGGCTTCTGCAGTGTAACCGTCCATTTCAGCGAAGTCTGTTTCAAGCTGCGCGACTAACATGCCATCTTCTTCTGACATTTCAGGCTTTGCGTAAATTGCATCTCGCTGCTGTTTTACTTTCCACAAGGCTGAATCGCCCATAATCACAGCATCTACAACGCTATACTCTTCAAAGGCGAACTGATTTTGACTCAAAATACCTAGTTTATCACCAGGTGTGATGGAAATATTGCCAGATGAAGGCACTAAGTCCCCACTTAGAATTTTCATAAAAGTCGACTTACCGCAACCGTTTGCACCAATCAGGCCGTAACGATTACCGTGACCGAATTTGGCCGAAATGTTTTCAAATAAAGGCTCAGCGCCAAATTGCATGGTGATGTTTGCGGTAGATATCAAAAGAAAATTCCTAGGGATGGTGTCTGTATTTCAAATAAAGAGGGAGTAACATTATTGCCGTTAAGGCTTAGCGGGGCGCACTATAAAGAAACATGGGGTATATGTCGAGGTATGTTGCTTAATTAATCAACAAAAAAGGCACTTAGCGCGCCTTAGTTTATGGTTTGTTCTAACTTGCCCAAACGTCTGAATCTGGCTGTTTTCCACCGAGCACTAGGCGGAAAACTTCGATAACTGTAAATTAAGATCTTTAGTTCTGCCTGAGAGCAAGCCTGCTTCGTGATCCATGGCGGCGATCTTTGTGAGCTCATCTTGGTTAATAGACTTCAATCTTGTGGCTGCACTTTGAATTGTCTCGCTGTTATGTATTTGTTGCTCACAAGACTCCGTCATTACATTGACCGCTTCTGTCATCTGCAAAATATTATGCTGAACCTGGCTCATTAGGTCGCGAGCTTTTTGTGTTCTGGTATTAGCGGTTTCACTTAGCGATAGGCAATCAGCCATTGAATCGCTGGATAATTTCGATGAACTCAGCAGGTTATCAATAATAAGGTTGACCTCTTCTGTGCTCTTTTTAGTGCGTGAAGCGAGCGTTCTCACTTCATCTGCGACCACAGCAAAACCACGGCCATGTTCACCTGCCCTTGCAGCTTCAATAGCAGCATTCAACGCCAATAAGTTAGTCTGATCGGCTATCGATTTTATGGTCTCAAGTACTTGTGAAATATTTTGACAATTATCAGCCAGATTACGCACATTCTCATCCGTTTCACCCAGTTTGGCCCCTAAGTTAGTTACGTCTTCTTTCGTCTCATCCACGGTTTTTTCTGCTTCTTGGGCATGACTGTGCGCCTCTGTAGATTGCTGTTGCACCCGCTTTGTGTCTTCGTTCATGGTGCGTGAGGATTGATCCAATTCAATTGAAGCCGTTTCGATATGCTGCACTTCAGTCATACTCTTTTGCTTAATCCCATGTAACTCAGTGCTATTTTGGTTGGTGATCACGGAGGTACTATTAATTTGCTCTGCAGCCCCGCGCATACCAGTGATCAGATTGTCGAACATGCCAAGTAAATTATTGAACGCCACCACAGAATCGGCATTGAGTGTTTGATCTGCTCTGACCTTCAAATCGATTGCAGCTCTGTCGCTCATGATTTTTTCGATACTGCTGGTAAGGGCTGCAGCAGAAAGTGACTCAACTTCATTACTTTTTGCCATTCTAGCGAGCATGGTTGCTTGCACCAGCGCATAAACAGCATGCACGATGATAAGGTAAAACAGCAAACCACCATCCGCTAAAACGTACACCCCCATACCTTTTGATTGCATCACAAAGAAACTAAGATGGTGCACAACCACCACTAAAATCGCAGTGACGTATAAATGCCAATTTCGGTAATACGCTAAGAACGAGAGCAGCACAAAGATCCCAAAGTGCATCTCTACTAGTCCATGCATTTGGTGAATATGCAGTGCCGTAAACAGCATTAGGCCAATGGCCACCACATGTTGTGTTAAACGTGACTGAGGCTTTAGGTAAATAAAGGTTAAACATATAACACTCGTCGAGCAGCCAACCAGGATTGCTTCTATCCACGTTTGATTAAAATTGGCCAAGACTAAGCTGATAATCGCTAACGCAATGAAGGTGATTTGCATATTTTTATTTGCGCTAGTGACCCAAGAATAATGAGGGTTTGGCATAATTGTTCTCCAAAGACTTAAGCTGCTAACACCACTGGTAAGATCCACACTCTAACGGCAGCAAAAACAGTTCGTTTAAGGTTTAATTTAATGATTGTGCGCTTCTTAGTTTCGCCGCGCAATATCTATAACAGCGCTAAGCGCATCCTAGAAACGCCCCATGAGTGAGCGTTTTAACCTACGTGGAATAAGCAACTTAGACCATAAACTAGGCGCACTCAGCACCTAAGAAGTCGTACTTGCATTCGCACAGTAGCAACCGTAGCCATCGCTGACCACAGCACTTCCCACATGTTTGTTTTCGATAACATTGGTTAAAAATCTATCAACGATGGCCGTGTCGGTTGAGCAAAAGTAACCAGAGGAATAAGGCCCGAAATAACCAAGCTGCCCTTGCTCGTCGAACACCATAACGGCAGGTAAAGAGGGCAAAATAATTTCTTTAGGTATGTCACTTACCGATACATGAACAGAATGATAGGCAGATTTGTCCAAAACGGTGTCAATACGATCTACGTGTATATTGTTGGAAAAGTTGCAGCTGCAATCGGCTTGCTGAATATGCACCACCGTTTTAGCTAATGATGGATATTGTGCATGCATACTTGTCGTTACTGCCGGAGCAAATTCTGCTGACATGGCAGCCAAAGCCAAAGTTTGTGCTGGGTCAAATTCCTTCTGCCTTTGCGCACTTGAGTAAGCTAATCCGCCAAGTGTCAATAAAACCCAAGCGATTAACGCCCCTACTATCACAACATGTTTAAAGGAGTGTGTTAGCAATGACATTTAGCTGGCACCTCATATAACTAAACTAAAAACGTTACTATGCGAGCTCACAAGCAGACTCAAAGCGATACATTAAGAACGAAAAGCCGACATTTGACGATTTAATGCTTCACTCATGTCATTTAGGATTTGAGCATCCTTATTCATCGATGAAATCGTCTCCAATTCTTTCCTATTACTTTCTTTAAGAGTAAGTGCGGCATGATGGATCACATCACTGTTGCACGCTTGTTGCTCACAAGACTCGCTCATCTTTGCAACTGAATCAGATACATCTTGGATATTATTCTGAATTTCACTCATGAGCTCGCTTACAGAACCCGTATGAGCACTAGTGACCTGACTAAGCTCTACGCAATTGGTCATTGATGAACTCGAATCTTTTGAAGAGCTTACCAGATTAACGATGATCTCATTGATCTCTTCTGTGCTCGATTTCGTGCGAGAAGCTAAAGTGCGCACTTCATCAGCTACAACGGCGAAACCTCGACCGTGCTCTCCGGCTCTTGCCGCTTCAATCGCAGCATTTAGAGCAAGCAAGTTAGTTTGATCCGCAATAGATTGAATGGTTTCAAGAACCTTGGAAATGTCTTGACAATCTGCCGCCAATCTTTGGATAGTTTCACTGGTCTGCTGTAGCTTTGTTCCTAACTGTGTAACGTCTCTATGAGTTATCACCATGGTTTGTTGAGCTTCATCAGTGTTTGCTTTAGCTCTGTCAGATGCGGCCTTGACCTGCTCATTATTATCATTCATGGCATTAGTTGATTGCATCATGTTCTGTGACGACAATTCTATGTGTTCAACTTCTTGAATACTTTGCTCTTTCGCTTGGCGTAGAGAGGAATTGTATTGGCTATTAGAGGTAGAGTTATGGTCGATTTGGTGCGCCGCTGAACGCACATCATTAATCAACTTATTAAATAGATTCAATAAGTTGTTAAAAGCAGAAACCGAGCTCGCACCAATTTTCTCATCCGCTCTTTTGGTTAAATCAATCGCTTGTTTGTCTTGCATAATAGCTTCGACACTGGAAACCAAAGACGCCGTCCCAAAAGATTCTTTGCGATTATCGTTGGCCATCTTGCCAAGCATTGTAGCTTGCAAAATGGCATAAAGCGCATGAACAGCTATCAACCAAAACGCTAAGCCACCCTCAAGCAATATATATACGGGCAAACCATTCTTTTGTAGAAAAAAGAATGACACATGATGAAAAACCACGACTGCTATCGCAGTAATATACACGTGCCAGTTTCGGTAGTAGGCTAAAAAAGATAGCAGCACGAATACACCAAAATGCATTTCAACTAGGCCATGCATTTGATGGATCTGCAACGCGCTGTACAGCATCAAACCCGCCGCAACAATATGCTGTGTTAAGCGGGATTGTGGTTTAAGGCGAATGGCAGTGATCCCTATAAACGTAGTAGACACACCTACAAGAATAGCTTCCCACCAGGTTTGGTTTATCCCTGCAATGGCTAAACTAATAATAAGCAAAGCAACAAAGGTCACCTGCATTCCTTTGTTGGCACTCTTTACCCATGGGCGGTCAATATTGTTCAATGCGCTTCCCCGCTATCAATACATAAATATAAGACTATTACATGTCTCGCGCTTCTTGATGTGAAGCAATAAACAAAAAATCGTGACCAAGCAGACACTTAGGCACGATTCACTTATACGTATTATCGGAAGATTCAAGCTAAAGTTTAATAATTAACCCCTGCTCTGGAGGTATTTTTCCTTCGCATACCTGACTATACGCTTGCGCTAAATCCTCTAAGCCATTTAGCTCTTTTACTTCAAGCCAGCTTCTACATTTCATCGCTGTTTCTGCCATAAAACCTATTGTGCGCTGTTCAAAGCCTTGCGGCCCCCAGTCTGCAATGCGTTTTTGAATATGGCCTGGAGCAAAGAAAAATTCACTTCGGTCAGATTCTGCAGCACTTTCTGCAGAGAATTCATCCCAATGGGTCAGACCTACGTTGATGCAATAAGTAAGATTATTCCCAAGATGCGCGCCTAATTTCGCCAAAATATCTGCACTTCCTGACATATCAACAATCACGGTGGGTTTATTCGGGTCTATGTCGCTCATTTGGTTATAACTTACGACTTGGTCGTATACCCCTACTTTTTGCACAAATGCCATGTTTCCGCTGGACGTTAACCCCACACTATGGGGTGCGTTCGCATCATCATTCAGTGCATAGCCCAAGCCCAAACTGGTTTTACTTGACGCACTGATGACCACCACCTGCTGAGCCTCAAACCAGCTGTTGTCTTGTAATCTGTCCCACAGACAAAATGAGGTGATATGCAGAGGGAATAACAACATACGTGCATTATCCAAGTCTGGATTATAACCTTTTTCACCACTTAAACGTTTGTAGCTATTGTACCCTGGAGGCAACATTGCGCGATGCCCTGAGCCGTCAACCAAGCGCTGCTGAGAAACATTAACCGGAGTCATCACCACCTGCTGTGCTGGCGGAAAGTAACCAAATAAGCGCTCGCCCACTTCAATGCCTTCGGCCTTAGATTGGGTAACCAGAGCAAATCCCCATACTGGGATGATACCCCATTGTTTGTCGTTATTATCCGCAGGTGGGAAGAACTGCCAATAACCAAGTTTATCTCCCATCATGCCGTAAGTAATGTTGTTGGCGGTAAACGAAAAGCTTTCGACTTTAAGTAAAATTTGCCCTTTTTCGATAGTTTCAATGACTGGCGTTTGCACCAACCTATGGCTCGTTAACTGCTTTTGTTTTACCTGAAACTCACTCATTTTATGCTCCTTGAGCAGCTTCAGCTGCTAGGTATTGTTGTAATTTACCCATGGCAGGCATGGCATTTTCGCGCAGGCGCCCAAGGATCATCATTTTTTCCGTATCGGTTTTATCCACGCTGCGCACGAGTTGACTAAAGCCGTCTAGACGATTTTTGAGCAACCACGCTTTTAAATCGTTGTCTTGTGACCAAATATGCTGATTACGCATAAAGGCTATCGTTGTTCGCAACCAGTCCATTACGCTATTAGGCAACGGCACTACACCACACATATGGTTCTTAGCTTTTTCATCTGGGTAGTTCGAGCTGGCTTCTACGTGAGCAATCAAGGCTGCGCTGAAAATTGGTTGATAAGAGCGCACGGTTTGCGGCGTAATGGTGTTGTCATTGAAAATAGGCTTCACCTCTAAATTTGTAATCGCACTGGCGGAGCAATCCACGTGAATATGTTGCGGGCTGGTTTTTATCTCGCCTTGTTCGAGTTGAATACTGTTTTGGCCTACGTGGGTCACTCTGCCCATACGAACCACATTTCTGATTCGCTTAAGCTCAGCTAACTCCAATTGACTGACGGTGGCACCGTGAAACATTTGTGGCCATACGTTTTCATCTAAGCGCAAAAATACCCCGGCCCTTTCAAGGCGCGAGAACATGTCATCTACCGAAGTAGATTGGGCGATTGCTTCCATTTGCGCGGCTTGCGTCCCGATCGCATCATTGAAAAACTCGATAGTTGGCTGAGTATTTTTTCTATCAATTAACCATGCATCCCGTGGCATAATCCACTGAATATCTTCTGGATCGACCTTGTTTTCTAATAACCATAGACAAGCATCTATGCCTGTTTTACCACCACCAATGATCACAAACCCTGCTGGTTTTTTATCAATTTTGACTAAATCGTTTATTGGCATAAATTGCGCACTGTCATCAATGCTAAAGTTCGGCTTATGGGTGCTTGGCACCGAAGTTTTTAAGTAAGTTGCATCAACTATTTTTTTATTAACGGTCACCTGATGCTCATCGTCATTGATCACTGAAACGAATTTGCCGTTACCTTTGTATTCACTCATTGGATAATAACTCACGCGCCCAGAGGGCAAAAATCGCTCACGCATGACGTTATCGAAATAGGCACTGACTTCAGCGCCGGTAGCGAGCTCATTCAAGCCTTTGTTTAAACCTCCTTTATCGATACAGCCTTTACTTAACTCCGTAGAGCTTACGCCATAAAAGGCAGATGGTTGATGCAAGGTAACGAACGGATATGCAACATTCCAGTGGCCGCCAGGCTTGTGATATTTGTCTACTATCATGATATTGGCGTCAGTCTCGCTCAATAAAACGTCCGCAAACGCCATACCGACGGCGCCAGCACCAACAATTAAATAATCTGTTTCATGGGTAATAGTTGTCATGCTTGTTCCTGTGTTGCTTCAATTAAAGTGTTTGCACACGAGATTCAACACGGGTGCAGTTATTTACGTTTCTACCGTTGGCAAAAATAACGATTGAACATAACAGCGTTATATTAAAGAATAACATCGTTATATTTGTCAAGAGAATGTTAATTGAATATTGCGAAACGTAAAATACTCCAAGCTGCATCCGAATTATTTTTAGAAGGGGGGATTGCAGCATTAAGTGTACGCTCAATAGCCAAGCACGCTGGTGTGTCGACCATAGGTATTTACAGTCACTTTCAAGGCAAAGAAGGAATTTTGGATGAGCTGTACATCCAAGGGTTTGAATTAGTGATGCAAGCTATGGATTTCGAGCAACATGACCTAACGCCAAAAGAGGTAATGCGTCGAGGTATTCGTGGTTACTTCGCCATGGCTGAGGCTCACGAAGGTCATTACCGGTTGATCTTCGGCGAGAATGACAGCCGCTATACTCCCTCAGAAGAAGCAAAGAATGTGGCCGAAAGGGCGTTCGGCCAATTGCTAAAAGTGACAGCTCTTTTACTACCCGATAATGCCAACATGGCCCTCAAACACAAAAACGCCCTAGAAATTTGGGCTTTTGTGCATGGCTACGTCAGTTTAAAGCACCATGCTGTTGCCAGTATTTTTGAAACACCTGATTGGTACGTCATGGCCGAAGATGCTTTATGCATGCACATTGACGCGATCCTAGCCACACACTCATCTCAATTCTGAGTAACTCGCTCATAAAAAAAGCGCTAATTAGCGCTTTTCAAATCATTTAGCCTGCAAGCTAATCTTGCATATAATCCGGTGGCAGCGCTTTAAACATGGTGACACCTGAGTCAATCGCAGCCTGGGCGACTGCGGTAGCCACTCGTTGCAACAAACGCGGATCCATTGGCTTAGGAATAATATACTCACGACCAAACGTTAAACTCGTTAAATTACTGGCGGCCAATACCTCTTGTGGCACCGGCTCGCGCGCAATACTTCGGATCGCTTCAACAGCCGCTATTTTCATTTCATCGTTAATTACCGATGCGCGTACATCCAGAGCTCCACGGAAAATAAACGGAAAGCACAGCACGTTATTCACCTGATTCGGATAATCTGAACGCCCAGTGGCCATGATCACATCATCGCGCACAGCATGGGCCAACTCTGGTTTTATCTCGGGATCTGGATTTGAGCAGGCAAAAATAACAGGGTTCGGTGCCATCAACGCCAACGCTTCTGGTGGCAACACATCAGGACCAGACACCCCAACAAATACGTCTGCGCCGTCTAGCGCATCTTCCAGGGTACGCTTGTCAGTATTATTGGCGAACAGTTTTTTATGATGAGTAAGGTTATCGCGTCTGGTATGAATCACCCCTTTGGTATCAAGCATATAAATACGTTCACGCTTAGCACCACATTTAATCAACAATTCCATGCAGGCAATAGCCGCTGCACCCGCGCCCATACAAACGATAGTTACGTCAGAAAGTTCCTTACCTTGCACCTCCAGAGCATTGAGCATTCCTGCTGCGGTCACAATGGCGGTACCGTGTTGGTCATCGTGAAATACCGGTACATTGCAGCGCTTAATCAGTTCTTGCTCTATTTCAAAACACTCTGGCGCTTTTATATCTTCTAAGTTAATGCCACCGAATGTGTCAGCAATATTCGCCACCGTGTTAATAAAGTCTTCTGTGGTGTTGTGCTTTACTTCTATATCGATGGAATCTAGCCCAGCAAAGCGTTTAAACAATAGCGCTTTACCTTCCATAACCGGTTTCGAAGCCAGTGGGCCTAAATTACCAAGGCCAAGAATAGCGGTACCGTTTGAAATGACGGCGACCATGTTGCCTTTAGCAGTGTATTTGTATGCAGCATTTGGGTCTGCAGCAATCTCTCGAACAGGTTCAGCGACGCCAGGGCTATAAGCTAAGGCTAAATCGGTCACGGTTTCCGCAGGCTTTGTCAGCTGAATCGCTATCTTTCCCGGTACTGGCTTAGCATGGTAGTCCAATGCTTGTTGACGAAAATCAGACATCGTGGTCTAGATCCTTAAAATGTAGGGTTAAATCAGAGTACGTTAGCTTTCTTATTGTTTTATTCCCGACTTACGGTTCCACAATTCGCTTAAGTGAAATCATGTGTCCGAACGGCTTATTATTATTTTAGTGAAAGCCCGTTAAACGTTAACTTATCAGGTATGTATCTACATCGCTGATATGCCTGACTACATCATAGATTAAGCAAGATAGCCAAGGCTAATAACCATGGTGAATTATGAATAAAGTTTTACTGAAATATTAGACAGTTAGGAAAGAATAAATGACAGGCACAAAAAAAGGCGCTAGAAGCGCCTTTTTCGTCACGTTTTTACGCTTACTTCTTGGTGCTAAGTGCGCTGAAACGTTTGTTGAACTTGTCAACACGACCGCCAGTATCAACGTTACGTTGCTTACCAGTGTAGAAAGGGTGACACGCTGAACATACGTCCAGGTTAAGATCTTTCTTCAAAGTTGAACGAACAACGATAACATTGCCACATGAACAAGTTGCTTTCATGTCTTGGTAGTCTGGATGTATACCTGTTTTCATGGATTACCCCTAAGTAAGGCCGTATCGCTATCCAACCCGAAGTTGAACACCATACGAAAATTAAATTCGATTTATGCGATCAATGCGGCTTGCCGCAAAGAGCCGGGCATATTAATGTAACGCCTTGCCCTGATCAAGCTCTATTGGCGAATATATGGTCAAATAAGCAAACTTCAACTGCCAATTCACTTTAACACCACCAACTTACAAGATGATTAGCCCGTTATGCCCATTATTCGCGTTGCCGTTCCTGTTCCAAAGCGCCAGTTTTTTGAGTACCAACATAGTAGCGCGCTAGAACCAGGTATTCGGGTACGTGTGCCATTTGGGCCGCGCAAGTTAATAGGTGTAGTGCTTGAAACCACCAAAGAGTCACAATGGCAAAGCGACAAGCTCAAAGCCATTCTTGATGTACTCGACGAAACATCCATATTCAGTTCAGTTCAACTTAAACTATGCCAATGGCTGAGCCAGTATTACCAACATCCTATTGGCGACGTACTGCATAGCGCTATGCCTGTTTCCTTACGCAAGGGCGGTTCGAGCCAACCTAAGCCAGTGAGTTTTTTACGCACGACCGACGAAGGCCAACAAATCCCTTCTGAAAATTTAGGCAAGGCCCGCAAGCAACAGCAATTACTTGCCCAATTACAACAGGGCGAAACCAGCTATTCCAGTATTCTTGCTCAATATGCTAGCACCACTGTCAAAGCTCTCGTGCAAAAGGAGTTGATTGAGCAAGTTGAGCGCATTCCTTCCCTTGATACCGATTGGCTAGCCCACTTAAATATTGGCGAAAAACCACTTCCGAATGTTGAGCAAGCCATAGCCATCAGCCAAATCACTGCAAAAATAGGTGAATATGCGAGCTTTTTAATTGAAGGGGTGACCGGCAGCGGCAAGACTGAGGTTTACCTACAGGCCATAGAAAGCGTGCTTACTCAGGGTAAGCAGGTACTTATTCTGGTACCAGAAATCGGCTTAACGCCGCAGACCGTTGAGCGCTTTGCCAAACGCTTTAATGTCTGTCTCTTATACACATCTGACGCTGCCGACGAAGAGGATAGTGTAGATCT